>UMJM01001021.1_pt1 | contig 13411 bp, 8 predicted proteins | sample 1966031 | NCBI WGS metagenome assembly UMJM01 (sample SAMEA4836150, study PRJEB28245) | human gut metagenome | biome: gut microbiome; material: fecal sample | place: Denmark | collected 2008
GGATTCAAAATATGTCCCTTTTTAAAGTGGACTCATAGTTTAAATAATGCCATATATATAGGAACACCAGCAGCTATTTCTCTTCGTCAATCAGATAGGGTTCTGATGACTTCCTTGGCACATAAAGTGGTTCACGTAAATGAAAAAGGAAGTGAGATTACCGGCAAACAGGAATTACTTCATTCTATTAATAAAATGATAGATGGTTCTATTGTAGAAAAGGAAAATTTCGATGCTGTTGATTTAGTTTATCACAGCAACAATGGTAAGGATATTAGAATTGAAGATATAGCATCGGGATTCAAACCGCTGGTTTATATGCTTCGTCTGATAGAAAACGGGTGGCTGACAGAAAACACTTTGTTGGAGATTGATGAGCCTGAAACAAATCTTCATCCACAATGGGTGGTTGAGTTGGCGCATCTTCTTGTCCGCATCAACAAAACATTTGGAACCAAGATACTCATCACGAGTCACAATCCCGATATGGTATCGGCTATCAGGTATATCTCTGAAAAAGAGGGCTTGTTGAATACTACTCGCTTTTATCTGGCAGAGCAAAGTGAAGGTACAGATTCGTTCTACTATAAGAATTTGGGCTGTGATATTGAACCTGTATTTGAATCATTCAACAAGTCTTTTGATACTCTTCAGAAATACGTAGAGAACTATGGCGAAATTTAAGATTGGCAATTATCAGGGAATCAAGATTGATTGTTGGACAGCAAAAGATTTATTTCTCAAAAACATCATGCTGATAAGAAATCTTCTGCAGATATGCTATTGCATGTGAATGATAAGAGATTACTTTTGGCCGATGCAAAATTCCGACTAAGCAATACCAGGAATTTGGATTCAAAGGAGATAGCAAAAAAGGTTAGTGAATCAAAGGCAATGGTTACTTCTAACTATTCTTTTGATAACAGTTTCTATGTTTTGCTGACAAAGAAAGCTGCAACTCCTTCCAATTTAAATAGGCTTAGAAGAAATGTAGGAAATAATCCAAATTATCAATTTATGGATGCCGTTGAATTTCATAAATTGTTCGAGGATTAATGTTTGAACTCCGTTCCTGATGTCTTGAAAACTCAGAAACGGAGTTTTTTATAACTTTTTTCAGTCGTTTATCGCCCGATACATCATGTAGTAAGCGTATATATATGCCGATGTCGTTGTTATCATACTGATGATATTCACGCTGGTGAAGGCTGTCTGCTGGGTGTTGTCTGCCAGGTAAAACACTGCCGTCGGGAGGAGATTCGAGCATAGCAGCCATGCGATGAAAACCAGGACAAGGGCTAAGCCCAGTTTGCGCATGTTACCTCTGTGCTTGCTGTACAGATGGCAGCCGGCTATCAGGGAGGCGATGACGGAAATCAATCCCATAGAGCTTTGTATCCAGGTAAGAATAGTTGCCGTGGGTGTTATCTGTTCGTTCTGCATCATCGTTACGAGATGAAGATTGAAGCATTGGCCCAGGATGAATGAGAGCACATAGTAAAGTACCATCAACTCGCTGCAGCGTCGTAGCAATTTTACGCCTGCCGGTAGCGTGTAGCGGAATATTCCCCATAAAGCTATAGGGGCGAGCTGCAAGACCAGTTGCTTGATGGTAACCAGGATGGGACTTATTGGAATCAGGATGGGACTTGTTCTGAAGGATAAGCCCGCTTGTCTGCAAACAGAAAATGCCAGCGAAAACAATGCGAAAATGCAATATGCATACATGGCATATTGTGCAATGCGATTTATATCTATAGAATAACTTTTTCTTTCCATAATTCTACGTATGATGATTTTATAAACAGCTTATCTTGTATAAAGCCATTGCAAAGATACGAAGTTTTTGGGAAATTCTAGCAAAATAGGTGGAAAATGTTTGGCTATGATATATACTTGTTAAAAGAATGGCAGAGAGACCGATAAAAACTCTTAAAAATCATAACGTATCTTCTTGGATATCAATGTTTGTTGCTATCTTTGCACGGTATGTACTAATAACGCTACATGGATAAATACTAATAGTGCTACATGGGTATATACTAATTGAAATATAGGTTTAATCATACAATGAATAATATGAAGTTTAATCATACAGTGAATAATATGAAGAAGATATTTTTAGGATTGGCAGCTGCACTGATGTTGACTGCCTGCAATGAGAACAGACAGCCGGAGGCAATGACCAGCGTTGACTCTGCAAGTGTGGTAACCGATTTGATGATGAGTCGCAGAAGCATCCGTGCTTACAAGGATTCCGTCATCAGCCGCGATACCCTGAACGAGATTCTGAAATGCGGCATCCATGCGCCAAATGGGCAGAACCTGCAGTCGTACGAAATCAGAGTGATAGATTCTCCTGCTCTCATCGATTCAATCACCCAAGCCGTGGTAAAGGATAATCCTAAGATAGCAGAGCGCAAGGGCTTCAAGAACATCTTTGTGAATGCTCCATGCGTGGTTTGCATCGCCTACGATACTACTTATGATATGGCGCAGATTGATTGCGGTTTGCTTGGCGAGAACATCATTCTTGCAGCATGGTCAAGGGGCATCGGTTCCTGCTGCCTGGGCAGTTCTGCCCGTTGGATACTGGATTCTCCGTCGGCCAAGCCTTACCTCGACCGCATGGCATTCTCTAAGAATTACAAGCTGCTCTACTGCATCGCCCTGGGTTATCCTGACGAATCGCCGGAGGCAAAGCCAAGACGCCAGGACATGATAAAGTTCATGGATTAAGATAAATGAAGGTTGATGTCCTGTTTCAGGACATCAACGTTTCCCTCCATAACCCAACAAAAAAAGCATGGCGCAAATCACTGCGCCATGCTCCAATAAAAGAAAGCCTTATAGTCAAAATAGAAATTAGCGATTCTAATTCTTGTTCCGGTACTAATCTTTTTCTAGTACTTTGCATTCTGAGGGTCAAAGTTGGTCCAACCGCTCATCCAGTTGTTGCTGCCATCGAAGGCTCCGATGTAGGTTACGGTGTCGAAACCTGTCCAGCCGGCGAAACTTGCGGCTCCAAGCAACGGACTGCCGGCGATAGGAGTATAACCGTCTGCGCCAACCAATGAAGCCCAACTGTCAAAATACTTGTTGCTTGGCTCTGAGAAGAAGAAGGTATTGCTGTATGACTTCTGATTCTTGTCGAGATCCTTCTTGTTGGCTGCATCATAGAGGTAATCCTCATACTTCTTGTTGGCATCAGTACCAACGGCATCCATACCTGCGAAATATACATTCTGAAGCTTGAATTTGCCTTCCTTGGCATTCTTCACGGTTTCACCCTTCTCACCATCAACAATCAAACCGATAGGCCAGCCTAAGGCCACTGAGTTGATGCAGTTTAGGTTAGAAGAACGGCGAATCTGCATGGCTGACTGGAACTTGCCGAGAGCTGAACCGTTGTTTGGATTGTATGCTCCGGCAGTAATATAATCTGTGGTGTTCTGGAACTTATCATCCAATACCTTAGGACCTACAAAGGTGATGTTAGAGAAGGTTGCCTTGGTACGAGGATCCACGGTAGCACCATCGGCGCAGTTGTCGCTCTCGAAACCGTTGCTCTGAGAGGTGTCGGCTATCTTGCTGTCGCGCAGAGAAAGACCATACTGCACCTTTCCTGAGAAACCGTTATCTGTATCGAAATCATCATCCCAGCCCTTGTAGGCTACGAGATACTTGCAGTTTACTGTACCGCCAAACCACTCGAAGGAATCATCATTGGAATAAGATACCTGAACGTGGTCAATCTCTGTGCCTGAACCTACAGAACCGAGAGTCAAACCATTAATCTCCTTATCCTTCTGGAATGGATAACCGGCAAACTCGATGCGTACATAACTCAAGGCTCCTGAGTTGTCAGCATCATCTGCGCCACCATGCTTGGTACGAGGACCACCCTCTATCTGCTGCTCAGTCTGGTTGTTCTTAGCCTTGCCGCAGAGAATGATGCCACCCCAGTCGCCAGGCTTTCTGCTGCCGGCAGCCTCTTCAGATGTAAAGACGATAGGCTCTGTGGCTGTACCCTTGGCGATGAGCTTGCCGCCACGCTCTGCGATGAGTGCCGCCTTGGTTTGCTTGTCGCCCTTGATAATCGTTCCCGGTTCGATGGTAAGCTCAGCACCATCTGCAATATATACCCATCCCTTGAGGAGATAAGTGCCTTTCTTCAAAGTCTGCTTGCCTGTGAAAACGAATTCCTGGTCGCCGTTGCCAATCTGTGTTCCGTTGGCGTTTTCCTTGTCATCTGTTCCGAAGAGGATGTGGTCGCAAGCCTTCAAGCCGCCATTGGTTGTCCACTTGTAAACTACTTCTGATCCAGGATTTGGAGAAGGAGTTGGATCGTCATTGTCACTGCTGCAGCTGCTCAACATGGCAGATGCTGCGAGGATGCCCATGCATCCTAAAAAATACATCTTGTTCATCATTGTTTCCTGTTTTATTAAACAAACATCTATTATTATCTTTCTTGAAATTCTACGGATAGTCTCTAAAATTTATAGATTGCCTGCAAACCGATGTTTCTACCCGGCTTGTAGCATCTTGCTATTTCTTCTACTTCCTTCTTGCTTCCGTCGCTATACGTTACATCAGCAAACTGCTTGTAATATATCTTTTCAGCAAGAAGATCTCTTACGTTGAGCTTCAGTTCCAGATGTTCGCCGAATTTCTTAGCCAGCGAGAAATCGATGGTGTTGCGAGGCATCTCGTAGCTGTGAGGCACTCGGGAATTGGAGTCATCGCCTGTGCTCCCCTCGCTTCTGCCCACACCGATGATTCGCTTGCCTATGCGGTTGTAGAGCAGGGCGATATCCATCTTTAATGGCTCATTCTTATAGAAGATGCCGGTGTTGATAAGGTATGGCGACTGACCCTGCATCGGTCTGTCTTCTTCCTTCGCTCCCTTCTCAAACTGAACCTTGCTCTTGATGAGGGCACCGTTAAACGACCAACTGAAATCCTTCAATCCTATGAATCCGAGATTCTTTCTGATATCCAGCTCCACACCATAGTTGTTGGCACTCTTTGCATTCTTGTAAGAGTAAATCAAGTCAGTGCCACCAGCCACCGTATAGGTCCACTCGATAGGAGAATCGAAGTGCTTGTAGAAGACTGCCAGCGAAATGAGCTCTCCACGGGATGGATACCACTCATATCGCAGGTCGAGGTTATCGACATAACAGTTCTTCAACTCAGTGTTTCCCTGCACATTGCTGGCAAGGTCGAAGTCGTAATACACCGACGACGATACTTCACGGAATTCTGGGCGGTTAATACTGCGGCCATACGAAAGTCGCACCTGGTGCTGGTCGCTAATCTTATATGTTGTATTGAGAGATGGAAAAACATCATCGGTCTTGTAATGACGGCTCGATTCACTCTTCTCGTAGTCACGGGAATTGGAGATGAGTTCCATATCATTATGCTCGAAGCGGACACCGGCGTGGATGCCGAGTTTGTCAAAGGGGAGAGACAACGCCAGGTATCCGGCGCCTAAGGTGTTGTGTCCGCGGTAGTTATTGCGCATCTGCTTTTCCTCCAGAAGATACAGCTTGTCGTAACCCATGTTTGCCTCGCTGGAGAGTAGGGTTGGGATGTCGCTGTGGCGGAAGTCGGATGGCATGTTGTTATCTGAAACATTCCAGTTGTAGATAAAGTTGCGGGTCTGGTATTCTCGGCTGCGATACTCCCCATAGGCACCCACCTGTAAGTTTGGCTCAAAGTTGCCAAACTTGAAGTGGTGCTTGTCATTTACACCAAGAGAGAGAATGTGTTCGTCGAGTTGAGTCCACTCGCGGGATATGTCGTTGCCGGTGCTCAGGGCATAAACGCCCGATTCAAGAGCATCGTCGATGAGGTATCTACGACGGTCAGGCAAATGACGGTTGGCATACGCATACCCGATGCTCCAGTCAAGGGCATCGCTAGTGAAGGTGTGCTTACCGGTAAGCTGACCGTTATATGTAGTTCGACTGCGGTAGTAATACTCTGCGCTTCGCTCCAGGTTCGACTGGGCGCTCACGCCATCACGCCAGGTATATCGGCTGGTAGCCAACTGGTTGAAGATGTTCTTGAGCTGATACTTGTGGTTGCCGTCCTTGGAAAGGAAGGTGAAGTTGAGCATTGCTCCGAGTCTCACGTTATTATTATACTGGTCGTCAACAGAGTGACGAAGATAGTTCGGTTTGTCGTTTGCCGCATCATAGATGCCATAGAGGTTGTTCTCCATGTTCTCGTAGGTGCGGTATTCGTTGGTATAGTTCAAAGCAGCGAGCATGCCGAGTGTTCTTCCGCCGAGCATCCAGCGCTGGTTCAGGCTGGCCGCCAGTTTCAAGTCGCCCAAAGGCTTCCTGTTCTTCACGAGCCAATCGTTGTTAAGCCCATTTCCCAGGAGCGAAGTAGCATAATCGCCCACCGGTTTTCCGTTGGCATTGAGCTGCGGATTCAAGGCAGCATGGATGCCTCCATTCAGGCTTCTCAGTCCATTGTCGAAACCCAGAAAATCTGTTCCGGAACCTTTCGAGTAAGAAAAATTCTGAAAGGCAGAAGATGTATTCCAGTTTCCGCCCACGGCGATGTTGAAACTGTTTTCTGCCGGAATCTCCTTGGTGTTGACGATGATGAAACCGCCCGAGTAGTCTGCGGGATATTCAGCCGTTGGCGACTTCACGATGGTAAGGTTGTCAATCTGCGAACTTGGGATGATATCGAATGAGAATGCCCTGGAATCAGCCTCAGAACTAGGCACTGCTCCTCCGTTCACCCACACATTGTTATAACGCTGCGACAAGCCACGAACCATCACGAATTTATCGTCGATGAGGCTCACGCCTGGCACTCGGCGTATCACCTCACCCGCATTCGTATCCTGCGTTCTGGATATTTCCTGTGCCGAAACATTGCTCACGATGACGGGACTGTTTTTGGCCACCTGTATCATTGCCGCATCCGTATTACGCCTTTCCACTGCGGTAACGGTCACCTCCTTCAGCTGCTGTTCATCAGGTTGCAGCGCGATCACCTGGTCTGCGTCCTTCGCCTGAACCCCGTCAATTTTTTGAGTCTTATATCCTACATAATTAATATATAGTGTATATTTCTTTTCTTTATCCAATCCATCGATCTGGAAGTTTCCGTCGATGTTGGTGATAGCCTTCACGTTGGTTCCATCCACAGTGACGACTGCACCGATGAGTGTCTCTTTCGATTTCTGGTCGATTACGACACCCTTAATCTGTTGCGCCCACGTTGGCATGCTAGCCGCTGAGAGCAATCCTAATACAATAATTCCCCTTTTAGCATTCATAACCTATATCGTTTGATTTCGGTTGCAAAGGTACGGTGGTTATATTACACTGGGGTTGCAATGAGGTTGAAAGGCATTGACGAAGCTGCGACAAAGATGTTACTTTGGCAAATCAGCTCCATTTTTTCGGAAGAAAGCATTGGCAGCTATCTGTTTCGGATATTTGTGCCGTATTCTTAATCTCCGATCAGTCGGCTATCACCATGCAGAGTCTGAGCACATTTTCTTCGAAGTGCTCCTTGTCGATGGCATTGTTCTTGAGCAGGGAACGGTAGTTGTATACGGTTTGTGGCGAATAAGACAGGATGCCGGCTATCTTGGAACTTTCGGTGATGCCTAATCTTAACAGGGCGCACACACGGAGGATAGGGGGCATTTCTCCGTTCTCTTTCAGCTGGATGTGTGCCGATTCTGTAAGCTGCTTGTTCAGCTCGGTTATAAAAGTTGGGTACAGAGACAGGAATGCCTTGTCAAATTCCGTCAGAAACTCCTTGTTCTCTTTCTCTGTATTGGTTGAGGAAGAAAGGAGGCTCAGCAGCTCCTTACTCTGGTTGGCCTTGATTTTTCTAACTGCCAAGGTGCGCAGTTTGCTGTTTCTCTCTATGTTCTTATAGCACAGGTCAATATACACCTTTATCAGTCTCTCGCGCTTCTGGTTGGTGTCCTTCAGTTCGTCGTTGATGAGGTGCAACTGGCTGTTGAGAACTTCCATTTTTGCCGATGTAGCCGTGATTTCGTCTTTCTTCTGTTTCAGAAGTTTGTTCTTCTTGCGGATGAACAGACTGCTAAGTCCCACTCCGAGCAAGAGCAGGAAAATGACCGACAGCGCGATGTAGAGCATGCTGTTGGTGGCTCTGATGTCATCTGTATAGGCATTGGTAATCATCTGCAATTTGGATGAAATCTCAATGCGGCGCAACCGGTTGTTGTATGTATAAGCATCTTCCAGGGATAGGTTGATGTATTCCTGGGCTTTGTTCAGACTTCTGGTCTTATGTTTGTAGATGAAGAGTGCGATGTTTTGCAGGGCTACGTTTTCTTTTGTGGCAGAAGTGATGTCTGAGATGGCTGCAACCAGCAGGTAATGTTCCGTCAGTTTCTGGTTGTTGGCTTTCTGGTATACTTCGGATAGGGCAAAGGCGGTCATGGCATGGAGACGGCTGTCCGGCTTTTCCATACTCAGTGCTTTTTTGTAGTATTGGATGGTCTTGTTATTGTTGGAATGATTGCTGTAATAGTAAAACTCTCCCAGCAGGTAGTAATAGAATGCATTCTTCTTTGGCGACAGTTCTAATGTTTTCTTCAGGTATTCCACTTTCTGCTGGTCGTAAATCTTGCTGAATTCATTGTTCTCACAATAGGTTGACCAGTTGTTGTATAGTCCGTAAAGTGTATAATAGTATTGAAACTGATAGTCAAGTGGATCTTCTTTCTTGGGTTCTATCTTCTGCATGATGTTTTTTGCTTCAGCATAGAATCCACGTGTGATAAGCAGGCTGGTTTGGCTAAGTTGGAATCTTTTATGATATAAGATGTTGTTGCTCTTTTGGGCAAGAACAAGGCCTTTTTTTACGTAAGTCATCGCCGAATCATACTCGTAGGCTTTGTATCCATTGGCGAGTTGCTCGTAAAGCTTGAGCTTGTCCTCGTTGCTGGTTACATACTTGGCACCCTGCTTGATGTCGTTCAGACTTTTCTCTTTTACTTCTACATAATGCGCACGTTTTTCTATGGCAGCATCCAGCTGTTTGTAGAGCTGGCTGTTGTCTGCTTTTACGTAAATCGGCTGTAGCATCAGCAGTGTGATGATTATAACGAAAAGATGTCTCATTTTTCCTATGTTTTTAGATTCTGCTGCAAAAATAATAAAAAACATTGAGAATCTCGCATCTACTAGCCGTTTTTTTTGAGAATTTGCAAAATGTTGATATTCAGAGAGGTGAGGAGGTTGGTAGATAGCGGTAATCTACCAAGAACCTACTATTCGTACCAACTTATCGATTTTTGCCGTACTTTTGCAGCAACAAACAATTTTAAACAAAAAATATGAAAAAACTCTTTTTGCTCGCAAGCCTTCTGATGGCTTTTGGCATCTCAGCAGATGCAGGAGACATCACTTCTCCTAACGGACAAATCAAGGTGAACTTCACCTTGGATGGCACAGTGCCTACCTATAGTGTGACCTATCAGGGCAAGACCATCATCAAGCCTAGCCGTCTGGGTTATCAGCTCGCCAAGGGCGGCAAGGATCTGCTTTCTGATTTTAGTGTCATCAATGAGAAAACTTCCACTTTCGATGAGACCTGGACTCCTGTTTGGGGAGAGAATAAGTCTATCCGCAATCATTATAATGATATGCTGGTAGAGTTGAAGCAGAATTCTACAGACAGTTATATGAACGTTCGCTTCCGTGTTTATGACGATGGAGTTGGATTGCGCTATGAGTTCCCTCAGAAAGGCAATCTCAACTACTTTACCATCAAGGAAGAGCGTACAGAATTTGCCATGACGGGCGATCATACCGCCTGGTGGATTCCGGGTGATTACGATACCCAGGAGTATGAATACACCAAGACCCGTCTGTCGGGCATCCGTCCAGCCCTGCATGCTGCTGTCAGCAGCAATCTCTCACAGACTGTCTTTTCAGATACCGGTGTACAGACCTCACTCCAGTTGAAGACTGATGATGGTATCTACATCAACCTGCATGAGGCTGCCCTGGTAGATTATCCAGCCATGCATCTGAACCTGGATGACAAGACCATGACCTTTACCTCTTGGCTTACCCCTGATGCACAGGGTATGAAGGGATATATGCAGACTCCGTTCAAGAGCCCTTGGCGTACGATGGTCATTACAGATGATGCCCGCAAGGTGTTGTCTTCCAACCTGATTCTTAATCTCAATGAGCCTTGCAAGATCAAGGATACCTCCTGGATTCATCCTGTGAAGTACGTGGGTGTATGGTGGGAGATGATTTCCGGTAAGGGTGAGTGGGCTTATACCCATGATTATCCTACCGTGAAGTTGGATGGAACCGACTATGTACATGCCAAGCCATCGGGCAAGCATTCTGCCAACAATGCCAATGTGCGCCGTTGCATCGACTTTGCTGCAGCCCATGGTTTCGATGCAGTCCTGGTAGAAGGATGGAACATCGGTTGGGAAGACTGGAGTGGCTATATGAAGGAAAAGGTATTCGATTTCCTGACTCCATATCCTGATTTCGACATCAAGGCACTCAATGAGTATGCGCATTCCAAGGGAGTGAAGCTCATCATGCATCATGAGACCTCCTCTTCTGTAATGAACTACGAGAAGTATATGGACAGGGCTTACCAGTTGATGAAGGATTATGGCTACGATGCAGTGAAGAGCGGTTATGTAGGCAACATCATTCCTCGTGGCGAGCATCACTACAGTCAGTTGGAAATCAACCACTATCTGCATGCCATAACCCGTGCTGCCGATTATCACATCATGGTAAATGCCCATGAGGCTGTGCGTCCTACCGGTCTCTGCCGCACTTATCCTAACCTAATTGGCAATGAGAGTGCTCGCGGTACTGAATATCAGGCTTTCGGAGGTACCAAACCGGGACATACCGCCATCTTGCCTTTCACCCGTCTGCAGGGTGGTCCGATGGATTATACACCGGGTATCTTTGAAATGGATTGCGCCAATGGTTCACATTGCAACTCTACCATCTGCGGTCAGTTGGCACTTTATGTAACGATGTACAGTCCATTGCAGATGGCTGCCGATTTCCCTGAGAATTACGAGAAGCACATGGAGGCCTTCCAGTTTATCAAGGATGTGGCTGTAGATTGGGACAAGTCTATCTATCTGGAGGCTGAACCAATGGAGTATATCACCGCTGCCCGCAAGGCAAAGGGTTCTGATAACTGGTTTGTCGGTGGCGTTACGGGCATGAAGGCTCATCAGTCTACCGTAAAGCTCGATTTCCTCGAGAAGGGCAAGAAGTATGTGGCTACCATCTATCAGGATGCAAAGAATGCCAACTACAAGACAAATCCTCAGGCTTATGTCATCACCAAGAAGACTGTAACCAGCAAGTCTGTCTTGAAGTTGAACTCCGTTGCAGGTGGCGGATTCGCAATTAGCCTTCTTGCGCAATAAAATGCAGGATCTTAAGTTGTTATGAAAGAAATTATTCTTGAATTAATAATGATGCTCATGAAAAGAATGAATAAAATGTTGTTGGTTGCTGCCTTGGCGGCAACCACACTTTCTGCTCAGGCAGAACAGAAGAAGGGACCGGCTTGGTTGAGTGATGCACTTTTCTATCAGATTTATCCATCTTCCTATATGGATACTGATGGCAATGGTATTGGTGACCTGCCGGGTATCACTTCCAAGTTGGATTACATCAAGTCGCTGGGTGTGAACGCCCTCTGGCTCAATCCGATCTTTGAGTCGGGATGGTTTGATGGTGGCTATGATGTCATTGATTTCTACAAGGTGGATCCTCGATTCGGTACCAATACTGATTTGGTTACATTGGTCAATGAGGCCCATAAGCGTGGCATGAAAGTTTGTCTCGACCTGGTGGCAGGACATTCCAGTACCAAGTGTGTCTGGTTTAAGGAGTCTTCCGAGAAAGATCCTAACCAGCGTTACAGCGACTATTATATCTGGATGAACGATATTCCTGAGAGCGAGAAGAAAGAAATAGAAGCCCGTCATCAGGAGGCAAGTCCGGAGTCTAGTACCCGAGGCAGATATGTGGAGGCGAATGCTCCTCGTGCCAAGTATTATGAGAAGAATTTCTTCGAGTGCCAGCCAGCCTTGAACTATGGCTTTGCTCATCCAGACCCAAATCATCCTTGGGAGCAGAGCGTAGATGCGCCTGGACCACAGGCTGTTCGCAGGGAGATGCGTAACATCATGGCTTTCTGGTTTGATAAGGGTGTGGATGGATTCCGTGTTGATATGGCGTCATCGCTCATCAAGAACGACCCTGACAAGAAGGAGGTTTCCAAACTCTGGAATGAGATGCGTGCATGGAAGGACAAGTACTATCCTGAGACCGTCCTGATTTCAGAGTGGGCTAATCCGCAGCAAGCCATTCCTGCCGGTTTCAACATCGATTTCTACATCCATTTCGGTCTTAAGGGCTATGCCTCTCTGTTCTTCGACCGCAAGACTCCATGGGGCAAGTGGGAGCAGAGCTATAAGAACTGCTATTTCGACAAGCAGGGCAAGGGTTCGCTTAAGGAATTTAGCGAGAACTATACCAAGGCATATAATGCCACCAAGAATCTCGGCTACATCGCTGTTCCATCTGCCAACCACGATTACCAGCGTCCTAATATCGGTACCCGCAACACGCCAGACCAGCTGAAGGTGGCGATGACCTTCTTCCTCACCATGCCAGGTGTTCCATTTATCTATTATGGTGATGAGATTGGTATGAAGTATCAGATGAATCTCCCTAACAAGGAGGGTAGCAATGAGCGCTCTGGTACCCGCACTCCGATGCAGTGGACCAAGGGCAAGAATGCCGGCTTCTCAACGAGTGCGCCTGATAAGCTCTACTTCCCTGTAGATACGGAAAACGGAAAGTTGACCGTTGAAGCTCAGCAGGGAGATCAGAATTCTCTGTTGTCATATACCCGTAAGCTGACCGCTTTGCGTCATTCAGCCAAGGCTCTTGACAATGAGGGCGATTGGAAGCTCCTGAACCAGAAGGGGCAGGAATATCCGATGGTATATGAGCGCACTTTGGGTGATGAGAAGTATGTTGTTGTCGTGAATCCTGGTGCCAAGGCAGCCTCTCTCAACATCAGCTCTGTAGGTGGCAAGGCAGTTTCTGTTCTTTCTACAGGCAAGGTTGTATATAAATCAGGCAAGAAGACCGATGCTATCAAAGCTTCAGGCATTAGTGCCGCCGTATTCAAGGTGGCTAAGTAACCTGTGAACATGATTATTGCTAGCTTTATTAAATATCAGAATCCGCATGGATTTTAAGGAAAAATAAGAAAGAATACGAAAAGATAATCCGAAACAGAAGCGTTGTCAGCTATCTGTTTCGGATTTTTTGTAGTATGCTCGGCACGAGCATTGTCTACCGGGTGC
>UMJM01002573.1_pt1 | contig 13277 bp, 6 predicted proteins | sample 1966031 | NCBI WGS metagenome assembly UMJM01 (sample SAMEA4836150, study PRJEB28245) | human gut metagenome | biome: gut microbiome; material: fecal sample | place: Denmark | collected 2008
TTTTCAATATTGTTTTTCAACACAGGAAGAGTGATATTTGCCAATTCGTTATCCCACACAATATGAGGAAGAAAATGTTGAACTACACTTAGAGCTTTTTCACCGATTACTCTTGGATTTTTCATAAGATGCTTGTATAGCCTCATATCTGTAGGCAACTCCTCTATTTCTATAATACACTCATCCAAATACTTATCTACATAATAAGTAAGTACATCACTATGATTGTCTCTAATTGTTGTCGTATAATATGTGCTATATGGAAGCATATCAGCACAAAGTAACGACTTAAAATGAGCGTTATCTACACTGTTAATATCCGCATCCTTAAATGTAACTCCATCAAAGATTTTGACAAGTTTATCGTATACCAAAATTTCAAAATCTGATGTCAATAAAGCACTGTGTGCCAGTAGTTCTTTCTGAGTATCATCCAATTCAGATATATCTGTTAATTCATCAATATGTTTGGTAATGAATATTCGCAAACTGGAAATCATTACATTATTCTGACTCTCATAAAATGCATATATCTCAGGCCATGCTGGTATAACTATATCAACTTCAATAGCGAACTCCCACTGTATATTGTTAACATCGGAAAGAGAAACTTTATTCTGTTGCCCAGAAAGGTATTTGCGTTTTGTGTCCTCTGTTATATCCTCAGAATTAATAATTTCAAGAATAATTCCCACACTCTCTTTTTTTGCCGTATCTGTAATAAATACATTATTTAGTGCATTGTCAAAACATTCATCTATATAATCTGATATAGATTTAGCTGATTTACAGCTCCTCAGTATTGTAACATTTAAAGGATAATTATCCAATGTTTCCACCCTCTCATTTCGATAATGAACAAATGCGCATACAACATTTTCTGGTGTCAACATATATGCTTTGTTTTCTACAACATACTCAAGCAAACACCTAGACTCTGCATCTATATCTGTAAAAATCAGTTTTCCATTCGACACTATTTGTTTGATTGTATCAAAACCTATGAGATCTACTCTATGAGATATAAATGCGAAGTGTTTATTCAACCAGTTACGACTTTCTTTGGTGGAATGGTTCAATTCGAGGAATCGTAACCAAGACTCGAATAATTCATCGGAATTCTGTTTCACGAAGATCTTCCATAATCCATCAACGATACTGCCCAAATGGTTGAAAAGCGAGCTTGAATCTTCAACTGATTTATAGAAGTCAATCAAAAAGTCCCACTTTTTATTATGCATAATAACTTGTGCTATCGAATGAAGTTTTGAGTTATTTGCTTCTTCAAGATGCTGACAAATACAATCGACCACCTGAATATTCAATATACTTACATCGTTGTAACATTTATCAGGAATGTTTTTTACGCACTGCCCTACTTTATCTATATGATAGTCATACGGCAAACTATGCCGAAGTTTTAATTCAAGGATAAAATCATGGTCGTGCTTATTAATTGACTTACCAAAAAAGAAAGATATATAATCAAAGTAATCTTCATTTATAAGTCCTTCTTTCAAGAAAACTTCAAGCATTTTAGAGACATTGAGTTCACTAAAAATTTTATGCGTCTGCATATCAACATCCAGCAACAGTTCTTGTATTGGAGTAGCATAATGATTATTACGAGATAATTCTAGTATCTTGATTTGTTCACGATATCTTTTTTCCCCTTCTCGCAAGGCTTCTAATCGCTCATGGTAGGTAAAGGTAGAATTAACTATTTTCTCTATTTGACTGAATTGAATATTGCAACTATCTTCAGATGTATCATAATAATATCTAACACCATAATATGTGTTAGTTTGATGCCTCTTAAAACATTGATATCGAAATGAGGATTGCGATATAAAGGAATTAAATAACGTTTCATTTTCTGCGATATCTTCAAGAGGTATAAAATTGTTTTCGACAAAAAACAAAAAGGCATTATTTTCATTTTGTTTTGATAATTTTCTACGATACCCTTCAATATAAATCAGCCTTAATTCTTTTTCTTGTATGGCATGTGTCGCTTCTAAAGATTGAAGTTTTTTAGTTATTCCATTAATACGCTCGTCAATCTGTCTATTGCGCTCAACCAATAATTCACTTTTCTTATGCAAACAATCATACAAAACACCCTTTCCTTTATGCAGATCAGCAAAATCTTTTGGATGGTAGTTTTTATATACAATCATTGCAAGAAGTTTGTTTTGATCAAGTTTCTCATCAAGTTTTTCTCTATATTGGGCATATTCATTGACAATATTCTTCAGTAATCTCATATCGTCAATGAAAAAAGCCAAACTGTCTATTACCTCGACATTAAGATCTGAATAGCCTTTTATCTCTAGTTCCTCTTTCAGTTTGTCTGCCGAGTTTGAAGAATTGATTATTGGGATTACAGTTGTGATATAATCAAAGAATTTAGTACGTTCTTCATCAAAAAACATATCATCTTTAACCGCATAAATGAACGTAACTTTACGCCCCACAGAGTTTGACTGATTCAAGAGTTGATTTACCTCTCTTAACTTAAGAAAAATATCCGTATTATCAAATCTATCTAAATCTTCTATAATCACAACATTATAATCAGTAACCTCAAAGAAATAGACAATCTCATCCATGTGCTTATTGAAAACGGATGTATCTTCTTTGTTTTCTTTTAATTCAATCTCTCCATTCTTTAGATTTAACTTATTCAGTTTACTATTACTCAATGATTTGACAGTCTTTTGAACGAATATTATTGTTGCAACAAATATATATGATAGAGCAAAAATATCAGACCATTTATTTAATACTGGATTACTTAAGCGATTGCAAATCCAATCCACCTCCAAAAATGATGGTTCAAATACAATAATTAAGGCAACAATATAAAATATTATTGCAAAAGATAAAGCATATTGAGCCCAAGTTGATTTATGATAAATCCTTTTTAATCTGGAGTTATAAAGCGTCTCTTGTTTTTCTTTATAAATAAGTTGTTGAAGAATGCTGTATTCAATACGATTATTCATCGTATCAATATCTATTTTATTCTTTTTATCATCTAATGGTGACTTTAGAGTAGCAAGAGATATTGAAAGATATTTGTATTTACGATAGTCTTTCATCAAAGAGCGAAGAATGGAACTCTTACCGGATCCATAAGGACCAGTAAGAGCAATGTTCAATATGTCTTTCTCTTCTAGTTTTCGTGCAAGATTCAAAACACTCCTATACTGCTTCTTATCACTTTCACTATCACGATTAAGCAGAGCAGGAGTTAATGATACTTGTTTATCATCCTCCATCGAATTATTTGCACATATTTTCTTCCAAAATCTCCAGTTCATTTATTTTCAGCTATTTATTAATCATATTTTTCTAGTTTGTTACAGATTGCTATCTATATTAAAGCAACACCAAATTCACGGATTGTTTCTTCGCTATCTCTTCCTGAGACAGATTTGCCTGTCGCTTGCTCTATTCTGTCAAGCAATTGTTTTGCTCGATCTATGAAATAAGCATTGAAATCATCTAATGCAAGATGAGCATAACTTACCTTATGTGACTCTATAGCTTCCTGTATCTCAACTTGTTTTAATCCCTTATTTGCCATAGTTCCAATATAGGTACTTGGTGCATGTCCTCCTATTGAACGATTGGAAGATGCATAAATTGGAGTCTTATTAATGACAGAATTCCATTTTATACGTGGAAGGTTATTTTTCTCGCAATAAGTTTGAGGGAATATATGATGAATATCAGCATCTTCATCAATGTAAGATGCTATATCCATACGATGACCTGTCATAAAATCAAGTGGTGAATCTTGTAAGATAAGTGCCATAACACCTTTGTACGCTGCACTATTCCTAGTCTGCATGGTCAATAAACGAGTTGGTTGTATATTGGAACGATATACAGTCTCTGGCATTTCACCACCTTCCATCCAACGGAATACGCCCATTATATCAGTTGCAAATCTAGCTTCATTGGCACCCCCATATAGTTCACCCATTACGCCACACCAATACCAACGAGACAATAATTCCTGTTTGCTTCCAAGATGCAACATTTTTTTATTTTCGTTGTCGTATGCAAAGATTGCAGCAAGTGGAATAAGTTGTGACGAATATGGAAGATCTCTGGAACGGAAAATCCCCTGATGTACTAAGAAATCAGCTGCATCACAGAAACCTTTAATCAAAGCGTCATGATACTTCAAATAATCTTTCAATTCAAGCCTAAGAATGTCTTTTTTCTTACATGTTACAGCCACACGCTCATCATCACCTGAAACCACTCTTTTATAATATGATACCAACAGAGTCATTGCTGCCAAAAAATTAGCGCCAGTGATTTCTTTCAATAGCTCGCCATTTACTTTTTGAGCAAAAATATGACGAATGGTCTCCCAATCTTTTCTCAATTCATGTCCTTCAGCAGCAAATGTAGCTGTGACGAGTTCGAAAACCGTAAGAGGTACACCACCAGTGTTTACATTCTCAAAAATCTGGCAGACAGCTTCTTTCGGGGTTTCTTTATCAAGCTGAATTATAGGTATGTTATACTCTAAAATTGGGCGAAGAATCTGCTGTGAGAAATCACGGAATAAATTTCTATACTCTCTATCACCTTTGTAATAGTCTTCCATATCATAATGCCAATCTTCCGTATCATTATGAGAAAACGTAATATTCAAGGGAAACATCAGGTTCTCAAATTCTTTCTCTCTTGTGGATAAGTCCAGCGTTACATCACGACCAATATTTGTTGTAAGCTGTTTCTTCTCTGATACAGATATGATTGCTTCCAATCTGTCCGCAGTAGAGTCTAGACATTTACGAATATCTAGATAATAATAGCGTTTGATAATTGTATCTCGATTGGTCTCTAATCGAGTATTAGTTGCTTTCTTACTTTTCAAGACCTGATATAAGGTTGTGAGTCGCTGTTGTCCATCGAGCACAAGCCACTCAGGTGTAACTTCTGATATAGAATCCACACCTTCAAATGTGCGATACTTAAAACGGATATGCTCACCACCATTAGCCAAAAACATCGCTGCACCCATTGGGAAGCCAGATGTGATACTTTCTATTAGTTTACATATCTTCGTGTCATCCCAAACCCAACTACGTTGAAAGTCGGGTAATTGAGCCTTACCTTCTTCAACCATTTTTAGAAGGTCATCAAGTTTCTTATCGTGTGATTCAACAGCCATAACAAATTTATTTTATCAACCAATTAATAATACATCTCAATATACTGATAAGCCTTATCAAAAACTTCTTGATCTTTAATCTGGTAGTTAACCCACAGAATAGAACGTAGTTTCTTTTTTATCTCTCGCTGAGCTGTAATGCTTTTAAAAGCATCTTTAAACTTACGTACAATAGCTACCACATTTTCATCTATATCAGCAACTACACGTTCTACAATGATAGGAGTATCCTCAGTTCTAATTGATTCAAACAACTCCGTAAGAGCAGCTTTAGCTTGTTCCCTCTTGTCAAGAGGTTGATTTGAGTTTTTTTCTTCCTCAAGCACTTCTTTAGCAAGGGTGAGCAATCCTCGGAGGAAATCAATACTAGTTATAAGATTTTCCTCCATATGACGGCGCAGTTCATCCAACTTCTCAGCAAATGCCTTGTAATTGGGGTCTCCATGATGCTCTCCTAACCTCAAACGAAGCATTTTTTCCACTTCCAATATCTTTTTAGGATTGTCTTTGGCTTGCTCCAACACCATATCAATTACATCTCCATCTACCACAAGATCCTCAAGTGGAGTCCCAATATCAATTGTATCAATGTTACGATGAATGATTTCAATGGTTTTAGCACCCAATAAAGTCCATATGAGTGATCCTCCGGTACTAACAGGACGTACACTTTGATATACCTGAGCCAGCCAAGTATAATCCGCCTGATAAGCAGCCAGCATTGCATCCGGGCTTACTGTTTCCCAAGCTTTAGCCAATCGTGAAAAATGTTTTGCAAAATTCGTTTTTGTAGACTCATCAAGTAAACATTGCTGGGCAGCTTGCAAACCTTCCCAACCACCGATTGTCCGGTCTACACCAGGGAAAAAGTCAATACACTCTTGCAAAAATTGAGGTATCAACACTTTTATCTCATCAATATTCTTTACAACCGTTTTTACCGTCTCCTCATCAAAAGCAAGGCTTTTGGCTACATTATCAAATACACCAACGAAATCTACAATCAGACCACATTTCTTATCAACATTGTACTTTCTATTCGTACGGCAAATAGCTTGTAACAACGTATGATCCTTCATTGGTTTATCAAGATACATACATTGCAAAATTGGAGCATCAAAACCTGTCAACAGCTTTGAAGTGACAATCACCATTTTAATCGGTGACAATGGATCACGGAATTGGTCAAGAAGTTTTCTTTCTTGTTCTCTATCACGACGGTATGCTTTATACTCATCAGCTTTATCGCCAGCCGTATGCATAACGATAGTGGTTGCATCTTCCGAACCCAAAAGAGCATCAATCGCTTTCTTATATTTCACACAGCAGTCTCGGTTATATACCACGACTTGAGCTTTCATTCCAGTGGGCTCTACATACTCTTTGAAGTGATTTACAATATAACGTGCGACATCGTTAATTCGCTTCTCTGCTGTAAAAAATGCTTCAACAGAAGTTCGTTTTACTAATTCGTTCTTTTCGTCCTCGGATATTTGATCGGTCAGTTCATCAAATTCTTCTTGTAATTGAGTTTCGTTAAGATGCATCTCTACCGGCACTGTTTGGAAATTCAATTCAAGCGTAGCTCCATCTTCAACAGAATTTTGGAAAGTATATTTTGAAATATATCCACCTTTCTCTAAATCCTCATCAGCTCCAAAAGATTGAAAAGTATTCTTATCTCGTTTATTGATAGGCGTTCCGGTAAGGCCAAAGAAAAATGCATTAGGTAATGCATTGCGCATTTTTTGTCCTAAATCCTTTTCCTGAGTTCGGTGTGCTTCATCTACCAATAAAATGATATTATCTCTTTCATTCAGTACACTATCAACATCTCCGAACTTGAAAATTGTCGTTATCAGAATCTTGCGCTGATCCTGCTTGAAAAATGCAACTAACTCATCTTTTGTCTTTGCAGATTCTATATTAGGAATATCAGCACGAGTAAAATCGCCCGTTATCTGATCTTCCAAATCAATACGGTCATCAACGATAACAACTGTGGGAGCATGTAATTCGTTCTGCAAACGTAATTTTTGGGCAGCAAATACCATCAACCATGATTTTCCCGAACCTTGGAAATGCCAAATAAGACCTTTCTTCGGACCTTGTTTCTCTCGATATGTATTTAAGACACGCTGAACAATAGCTTCACCACCTAGATATTGTTGATAACGGCAAACTATTTTTATTTTTTTGCCTGATGATGTTCCTGTAAAAACACTATAGTAACGATATATATCAAGCAGTCGGTTTGGTTGAACCAACCCCATTACGTTACTTTTAACCGACTCTATTGTACCATGCTGACGACTTTCATCATTAAACCAAGGTCCCCATTTGTCAACAGGGGCACAGATGCCGGCATATTGAAGTTCTTTACCTTCTGTAGCAAAGGTTAATATATTCGGAACAAACATTTCTGGAATGCTCTTTTCGTAATGCAGCATATCAATGGCTCCGTCAGCCCATGTTATCTGAGGGCGAACAGGAGATTTTGCTTCACCAACACAAACCGGAATTCCATTTATCAGATAAACCAAATCCAAACGTTTACCTCCTTCAACAGAACTACGTGGAAACTCCCATTGATTGGTCACTACACAATAATCTTCGACCGCATCTTCGCTAAAGAATCTGATAGGTATATATTCACCATCCTTTCCAAAAGGCTCTGTGTTTTCATTAAATAATAATGTACGAAAACGGTCATTGGCAGTCACCAATTCATCATAATTACCTCCACAAGTAATAGCAGCACGGAGTTTATAAATAACTTGCTCCGCTTGTTGACGTGTTATTGGATTTAACCTGACAAGAGCTTCCAATAGCCATGATTCAACAAGGACAGAATCAGAACTACGAGGTATATCCTGTGACTTTACATACTGCCAACTACTTTGGGTTGCAGCTTCTATGAGCATTTGCTCCACTGTATTGTCTTCGTTAAACATATCTATGGTTTTTATTGTTATCAATTTAATAATTAAGCGATTTTCCCTAATTCGTCACTCTGTATGTCATTCAAATATACTAAAGCTTTTTGAATGACAGATTTTGATTTATCGGCTTGTTCTGCAATTGTAACAAACGCTTTCTGATCCTCATCTGATGCATTTGGAATGCCGATTTCCAAATATTTACTCATGTTGAGATTCTGAATTCCTGTCGTCTTGCTTCCCATGCTTCTGATTGCAGTTCTATTTGTCTGATAGAAGTAGTATAATGCATAGAATGCAAACCTTGGATCAACGTCTTTGAATCTCAAAACCTGCGTGAAGTTATTGCACAAAAACAAGTTATCTTCTTCAAATAGCACAACTCTACCCACCGGATTATCAGCAGTTCCACCTGATCTTTCAAGTATGGTATCGTACTTTTTAATTTGCTTTCTAACTACCTTCCTATCTTCAATGCTGCGGGTAACAACATCTGCAAGATTCAGCTTTCCTGAGTTTGTGAAGTTTGTAGTACGTATAACCTTTACTCCATTACCATCCTTATCTTCAGTACCCCATTCACCAGGAAAAGAATCATCAATATAATCTTTTACAGGAGTAGTTTCCATGCCATAAAATATCTCGATAAATTGCGATTTGAAGTCGCCAAATTTTGATTTGTCGGCTTGTCTATATATTGCTTCAAAACGCCTTTGTTCCTCCATCGCAGGCAATCCAACCATAAAATGGTCCAGATATGAAGCACTAACTCTTTTCTGCCCGCCTGTTCCAGACATATTTTTTGCAGCACGCTCACGAAATATAGGCATTCGTGTTAATGCTAACAGCCAATAGGGACTAGATATTCCGTTAATTGGCCGCAATACATGAAATTCTGTAGATCCCATTCCTATACCATTTGTAAGTCCATGTACAATAGCTCCTTTGCCATTCTCCATACAAGGTGTAATTTTGGCAAACAAGACATCATTATTCTCAAAATATGTAAAGCCTTTTTTTACTTTTCCATATTCTTCGTCAGTCATATCTACCAAATATCCATCCTCACTTACCGCCGGCATAGGAATAAAAGAGACTTTATCGGTGTCGCAAAGAGCAATGTTAGGACGTCTTGGATTTAGAATACAACATTCTCCTAATCTTTTCAACTCATTCTTCTGATTTAAAGAAAGAGGATTCCCAAACATCTCGATAAATTGCGACATACTAACCAATAAATTTACGGTGAGACATTTTTACATTTGTCTGATTCACCATAGCATATTGCAATGTTGTATCAAGACTTTGATGCCCTAAGAGATGCTGGACCTGCTCTATAGGCATACCTTTATCTATCGCCATTGTCGCCAACGTACGGCGAAATTTATGAGGATGCACCTTAGGAATATTCAATTCACGCCCCAAACGACGTAAACGTATTTCCACACCACTTATCTGTAAGCGATCGTAAGGTGCTAATAATGAAACAAACAGGGCAGGATTGTCATCTATCCGTTCTGCCAAATAACGTTGTAAATGTATCTTTGTACGAGCATCGAAATAAACTCGACGTTGCTTATCTCCTTTACCGGTAACGATGCATTCCCGGTTTTCAAAGTCTATATCGTTCCGATTGAGTTTGACCAACTCCCCGACACGCATACCAGTAGAGGCCAACAAATCAATCAAGGCTAAATCGCGAATACCTTCGCAATGGTCACGCATTTGTTCTAACGCTTCATCGGAGTATGTTTCTTTGACTGTTTTTCCGACTTTTACTTTATGAATCCGACGTACCGGACTCTTCACAATATAATCCTCATCCTCAAGCCATGAAAAGAAACTTGACAAAATGCGACGTATATTGTCTACCGTAACCTTTGTAGCACCGCTTGTCTGCTGATAATCATTTAAGTAATTACGCAAGTCATCAGTAGTGATATGGCGAATATTTTTTTCTATTTTCCTGATAGCATTATTTAATGTACTTCGATAATAGTGCATCGACTTATCCGAACAACCTTCGACTCGTTTAGCCGACAAAAAACTATCTATTAATTCACTATTACCACTGCACTCTTCATTGTTCTTAGACGACACGTTGATATCACGAAAGGCATAATCTAGCACCTTTCGTAATTGACTCATTTGCTCATTGTTTAAAACTCCCAGCATAGCCTGCTCTATGTCATTAATCAGATTCTCTATCATATTATTAATAAATTTGTTATCCAATTAAGCCGCAGCTATCAACGTATCTCTCTTATTCTATCCGTTTATTAAACTCTTTATGACTTTATCGATATTTTCAATACACTGCTTCAACTCAAATTTTGATTTATCGACCTGTTCTGCTATGAAAACGAATTCAAGTTGTTTGTCCATTGGCGGTAAGATACAATCAAAGTTTCTTAACTCAGTGAGCGGCATTCGTGGCATTTTAGTACCTCCAGCTATATCATTTGCATAATTAACGAACTGATTACCCCGCAACAGATGACTCAAAAATACTTTATGCAATTTACTAGGCTCTGGACGTAATGGAACCAGTTCTGTCGTTGCCATTCCAGGCTCATCTGGTATCACAACCTTGTTTAAATAAGGCCTTAATTTTGAGAATAGTACATTCCCTTCATCAAAGGATTGAACAGATAAAGCATTCTCAACATCTTCATAGACCTTCTCTATTATCCTACCAGTATTTGATTCTATCATATCAAGATTCAATAGCCAGATTTTGCCAGATAGTTGCTCTTTAGAAGGCATTTCCGGGGCGACATCTTTAATCTTAGCAGTCTTCCAACCTTTTGTATTCGTAACAGGATTACCAAACATCTCGATAAATTGCGATTTCACCATTTCATCAGTGGCAACAAGTAGTTTCTTATAAGCCTCCTTCAATCGATAGGCTGCCCATAATTTATCAACAAGAACTTTTTGTTCCTCTAATGGAGGTAATTCAAACTCAAAATCAGCCAAATCAGAAAATAACACATAAGGATTTGTAGAACCTTTTGATTTAGCTATCGACCAAGTCGTAAAATCCTTTGATAGCATAATGAACGGCAACAAACGTTGCTCAAATGCATGAGGATCTTTCGTTTCAAAAACAAAAGTAGTATTAGCACATACTCCTTCAAAATCAGCAACTGCTATTTTCTTTAGATATGTTCTTCTTGAACCATACAAAATCTGACCTGGTTTAAATACACGAATAAAAGCAGGTCCAACATCATCTGTTGTAAAACATCCTTTCCTATGTATGGTTAAATCCTCCGAATCCATATGATCGCCTGCAACATAGTATTCATACGGATTATTTAGACGATCTATATTTATCTTCACATCTTTAACGACATCTCCAAACTTTACCCTACTCATATTTTAGCATACTTAAAAGATTAGCAACTTCGATATGCATTGATCTTGAAGCCTCAATCCATTTTGGGAGTGATTCATCCAAAATGTATATTTCATTTGTTCCTTTTTGCTTGACATAACTTTGTATACTAAGCAAACTCTTATTATTATCTATATCATTTATATCAGCAACTTTTGCAAAATATTCTATATCTTCAAAATTTTCATAAGCAGAAATAATTTTCTGGATGTGAGTATTTTCTAAATAACTTTCAGCATTCTTTCTTGATACCTCTCCTTTTGCGTCAATAAAAATAACTTTACCTTTATGACTATCTTCTTTTCTATTTTTGCAGATAATAATACAAGCCTCCATAGAAGCATTAAAAAATAGATTAGGACCAAGTCCAATTACGCAATCTACAATATCTATTTCAACTAATTTTTTGCGCAACTCATATTCTTCATCACGAAATAGTACACCATGGGGAAACAATATAGCACACCTACCAGTATTTCTATCCATCGAAGCAATAATATGTTGAAAAAATGCATAATCAGCTCTTCCTTGCGGAGGCGTTCCCAAGAAATTACGTCCCCACTTATCATTCATGAATTTTTCACGATTCCATTCTTTGATTGAATAAGGAGGATTTGCCAGAACAATGTCGAACTTACGAAGATGGCTGCCATCCAAGAATGCAGGATGCTCCAACGTATCTGCACATGCAATCGAAAAATCTTCAACTCCATTCAAATAAAGATTCATTCGTGCAATAGAAGAAGTCAAGCCATTCACCTCTTGTCCGAACACCTGTACACTCTGCCACTCTGCACCTTTGTTGCGAAGATAGTCTAAACATTTAACCAACATACCCCCGGAACCACAAGTTGGGTCATAAATGCTTTCATTCGGTTGTGGCTGCAGTATCTCAGCCATAAGTTGAACGACTGTTCTATTCGTATAGAACTCCTGAGCAGTATTTCCGGCATCATCGGCAAACTTTCCAACAAGGTATTCGTATGCCTGCCCCATCTCATCGGCAGGACAAGCCTTTAGGCTCAACGTATATTTAGAAAAATCCTCAATCAACGAAGTAATGATATTATCAGGCATCTTCGCCTTATTGGTCCAGCCATCCTTAGGTCCGAAAATACCTTCTAATCCTCCGATTTTTCTACCATCCATTTCCTTAGCAGGATTGGCTTGCTCAATGGCAATAAATGCTTCGACTAATTTATTACCAACATTTTCCGTCACCTCACGAACATCTCTCCAGTGCGCACCATCAGGAATACGGATGGGGAGATCTTCTACTTGCATACCTGCATACTCAACTCCTCCTTCACACACAAATCCTTCAAACTGTTCATCATAAACATCGGAAATGCGTTTGAAAAAAAGCAAAGGGAAAATATACTCTTTATATCCTGCAGCATCAATCTGACCACGCAAATGAGTGGCAGCCGCCCAAAGGAAACTTTTAAGTTCATCGAGCGTAATAGGGTCATCAGGAAGACGATATTGTTTTACTTTTTCTGCCATATTGATTATGCGTTAATGAGTAATGAAAATTCGTTCTCCAATCGCTTCACATCTGCGTATGCTTGTTTGAACTCAGCCAACACTTCCGCATAAGGACGAATTTCCTCCTTGTGGTAAACCACATAGCGATTGGGCGAAAGATTATACTCTTTATCTCTTATCTCCTGCAATGTAACGATTCGAGAATAGTCCTCTTCATCGGAGTAATTTTGATAAAGTGAATATAACCTAT
>UMJM01048225.1_pt1 | contig 13113 bp, 9 predicted proteins | sample 1966031 | NCBI WGS metagenome assembly UMJM01 (sample SAMEA4836150, study PRJEB28245) | human gut metagenome | biome: gut microbiome; material: fecal sample | place: Denmark | collected 2008
TGCCGGTGCAAAGATACAACATTTTTGGGCAGAATACAAGCTTTCACCCTAACTTTCTATGTGAGAAAAGCTATAAGTAGCTGTAATACAATAAGTTCTATTGATTTTTTATCTGAACTTTATTGCAGAAACAATCAGCAATGGGAAAGTAAGGATGAAAAACGAGCGTGTCATTAAGGGTCAGTGTCATTAAGGGTCATTTAGAAAAATGAAAGTGTCATTTTGAGCTATAGTATATATAAATATTTATTTATATATATACTATAGGGATTTTTCTCCCCCCGAAAATGAAAATGACCCTTAATGACCTTGACCCTTAATGACACGCTAGATGAACTTGTGAGTTTTACATGATATAGGTTGAATATATGTCTGAATGTGTTGGTTGTTAGTGTGTTATGTGTATTTTGTTATATTCATACTCTAATATTTTGTGTATAATAATTATCTACATATTAAGTCGTTTTAGTTAGCTGATATGTTGTTCGATTCTACATTTTTATCCTTGTTTCCTGTTGTATTTTGTCAAAAATGCGTCATGTTAGAGGCGGATTCACGTCTGAGGAGGGGCATTTTTTACCCTTAGAAGAGGGGGTAAAACATCTTCCTAACCTCCATATTTTGCATTTTTCCGTTAAATAACGTGATAAAATTCTTGGGTTTGCCAACTTTTTATTATCTTTGCTAGCAATTAACAAATTATTGACGTAGCAATAGTCTGGAAAGCTAGAAACTACATAATAACAGTACTAAGATGAAAAGGTGTAACTTCTTGACGTACAAAGCTTTAGGGGGGGGTAATTTTGCTCAGGCAAAGTTAGCCCAATATCATCATGTTCTTATCCGCAGGCGAATATTATCTTATTTTTATATGATAATAGTCGCTTTTTTTATGCTTTCTTCCACCGCCTGTTCTAGCGACGAAGAAACAGAAAAATCAGAGGCTTTTGATTACGAAACCACATTTTTAGCCCACGAATGGCAGATTTCAGCCCTTTATCAGCGCGTTGGAAGTATCTTTATCGACGTAAAAGAGGCTCCTTTGTTCTGCAGTTTCACCTCAGATGCTATTTCTTTCTCCGAAACGACGGAAGTGAACCACTTCGACGAAGGCGGTAAAATAACCCAGACTACCACCGAAAACGTTGCTTGCGGTAATTACACCTATTTAATAAAGGAGAACAAAATACAGATAGATAATCAGATATTCACCATTACGGACAACAACGGAACCCTCGTTCTGCAGAATGAGGACTGGAAGCTAGTGCTCGTAGAAAAATAAACATATTATGGCTAAGAAACAAGATACAATCAGCATTGGTTTTGAAGAGAAAATATGGAAGGCTGCCGATATTCTGAGAGGCAACCTCAGCGCTTCGCAATACGAGGGCGTTGTGCTCGGACTCATCTTTCTAAAATACATCAGCGACCGCTTCGAACAGAAGTTCCAGGAGCTGCAGGGCGACGAATACGCCGACCCGGAAGATAAGGACGAATACACTGCCGAGAACATCTTCTTTGTGCCTGCTGAAGCCCGATGGAGCAAGATTAGTGCTGCTGCCCACACACCGGAAATAGGCGTGATAATAGATGAAGCACTTACTGCCATTGAGCGTGAAAACGAAAGACTGAAGGGCATTCTGCCTAAGAATTTTGCCCGTCCGGAGCTGGACAAGCGCCGTCTGGGTGATGTGGTAGATCTCTTTACGAACATAGAAATGCACGATGCTGGCGAGGAGAAAGACCTGCTGGGCAGAACCTACGAATACTGTCTGCAGCAGTTTGCTTCCTTGGAGGGCAAGAATGGTGGCGAGTTCTATACGCCTTCCTGTATTGTCCGCACGCTGGTAGAGATTCTGGAGCCTTACGAGGGCAGAGTCTATGACCCTTGCTGCGGAAGCGGTGGTATGTTTGTGCAGAGCGCCAAGTTTATAGAGCGCCACAAGGGAAACCTGCGCAAGATTAGTATCTATGGTCAGGAGGCAAACCCTGATACGTGGAAGATGGCGCACATGAACCTTGCCATCCGTGGCTTGGATGCGAACCTGGGCAATGTCTTTGCCGACACATTCTATGATGACCAGCACCCTACGCTGAAGGCAGATTACATTCTTGCCAATCCTCCTTTCAATCTCAGCGACTGGGGACAGAGTGCGCTTCAGGAAGATGTGCGCTGGCAGTATGGCTTGCCGCCTGCTGGCAACGCCAACTTTGCGTGGATGCAGCACATGATTCACCATCTGGCACCTAACGGAAAGATTGGTTTGGTGCTGGCGAATGGTGCGCTTTCGAGTCAGAGTGGCGGCGAGGGACAGATTCGCCAAGCCATCATCGAAGCCGACCTGGTAGAGGGAATCGTGGCTTTGCCTTCGCAGCTGTTCTACAGTACGGGCATTCCTGTAAGTCTTTGGTTTATCAGTCGCAACAAGGCGCAGAAGGGCAAGACCGTGTTTATCGACGCCCGCAATCTGGGCACGATGGTAACCCGCAAGCTTCGTGAGCTGATGCCTGATACGGATATTAAAAAAATCTCTGACACCTTCCATGCGTTCCAGCAGGGAACCCTGGAGGATGAAAAGGGCTTCTGTGCCGTATGCACCACCGAGCAGATTGCTGCTCAGGACTTCATCCTGACTCCTGGCAGATACGTAGGAATCGCAGAAGACGAAGGCGACGGAGTACCTTTCGAGGAGAAAATGACAAATCTCACCGGAGAGCTGAAGCAGCTGTTTGAGAAAAGCAAGAAGCAGGAAGAAGAGATCAGATTGCAGTTGAAGAAAATTGGATGGGAGGTGTAAAGTATGGAGTGGAAAGAAGTTAGATTGGGGGATGTAATAGACTATAAAAAGGGCTTTGCTTTTAAGTCATCAATGTACAAAAGTACTGGGACTTATATTGTCAGAGTTTCTGATACAACAGCCAATTCGGTTGATGTATCATTATGCAATTGCATTTCTCCCGAATTAGCGCATCAATATACTGATTATTCTTTAAAAACAAAAGATATAATAATTGCTACAGTAGGTTCATGGCCAACCAATCCTGCTTCTATTGTTGGTAAAGTAGTAAGAGTTCCTGAATCTGCGAATAATGCGTTATTAAATCAAAATGCGGTAAGAATAAGAAGTAACGGAATAGTTGATAGTGACTATCTTTATTATCTTTTGAAGGAAGAACATTTTTCAAAATATTTAGTTGGGACAGCACAAGGAAGTGCTAACCAGGCTAGTATAACATTGAAAGATATTTTCGGATATAGTTTTAGTGCGCCTTCTGAGATTAAAGACCAACACCGCATTGCCTCCATCCTTTCTTCTCTCGACCGGAAGATAGAGTTGAACAACAAGATCAATGCTGATTTGGAGGAGATGGCGCAGGCTATTTTCAAGAATTGGTTCGTTGACTTTGAGCCTTTCAAGGGTGGTAAGTTCGTGGATAGTGAATTGGGAATGATTCCGGAAGGATGGAAAGTAGGAAGAGCTGATGATTTTTATCAGATAAATATTGGCAAAACTCCTCCGAGAAAGGAGAATAAATGGTTTTCGACCAACCCAGCTGATAAGATTTGGGTTTCTATTGCGAATATGGGAAATTCTGGTATTTTCATCTCTGATTCAAGCGAATATCTAACAAAAGAAGCTGTAGATAGGCATAATATCATTATGGTACCTAGAAACACCATATTGCTAAGCTTTAAGCTAACTGTTGGTAGAGTAGCAATCGCAGACAAGGAACTTACAACCAATGAAGCTATTGCAAGATTCATTCTTTCAGATGATAAATATATGGAATACCTATATTTGTATCTAAAGAATTTTGACTACAATTCTTTAGGAAGCACATCGTCTATAGCAACTGCTGTAAACTCAAAGACGATAAAGGGAATGCAGATGTTACAACCATCTGATAAAATAATAGATGCTTTTCATATACAGGTTAATCCTATATTTGAAAAAATAAGGAGTTTGACCAAGGAGAACTCCCGCCTCTCCCTTCTCCGTGACACCCTTCTCCCTCGCCTCATGTCAGGCGAGCTGGAAGTCCCGGAATAAGAAGAGCAACGAAAGAAAATAACGAGAAAGAAAATTAAAAATATAACATTATGGCAGACGACAAGAAATTCACCGAAGACGCATACGAGCAAACGCTCATTGCCCTGTTCCGCGACGAACTCGGCTATGCGTACGAATGTGGCTACGAGGTGGAGCGCGACTATAAGGAGCCCTTCTATCGTGCCGATTTGGTCGCCTCGATGCGACGGCTTAATCCTCAACTGCCAGCCGATGCTATGGATGAAGGAATCAAGCAAATCACCAACATCAGCATCGGTACTTTAGAACAGAACAACGAGCAGTTTACCCTCTGGATGCAAAACGGTCTGGAGTTGGGATTCCTGCAGAATGGCGAAGAACGAACAGCCCTGATGAGGCTCATCGACTTCGACCATCCCGAAAGAAACCTCTTCAAGGTGGTGAACCAGTGGCGGGTAGAAGAGTATAAAAACAAGCGCTGCGACATGGTGGTGATGGTCAACGGATTGCCCCTCGTGGTGGTGGAGCTGAAAAGTGCCATTTCCGAAGACGCAACCGTAGAAGATGCCTACAAGCAGATCAAGAACTATCAGCAGAGCATTCCAAGCCTCTTCAGTTACAACGCCTTCAACGTAATCAGCGACATGAGCGAGACACGTGCCGGAACCATCACAGCCAAGCTGGAACGCTACATGGAATGGAAGACCGTGGACGGCTCATACGAGTCAACCCTCTTTGCCGACTATCGCACCTTCTTCCTCGGCATGTTCCAGCAGCAGCGACTGCTCGACATTCTGCAGAACTTCATCTGCTTCGACAAGAACCAGGGCAAATACGCCAAGATTCTTACCGCCTACCACCAGTACTACGCCGTGGGCAAAGCCCTGCAGCGCACCCGAACGGCAGTGGAAGGCAACGGAAAAATCGGCGTGTTCTGGCACACGCAGGGTTCGGGCAAGAGCCTCTCCATGGTGTTCTACGCCCACCAGCTGGTGCAACGGTTGCCCGAAGTAACCATCGTGGTGGTAACCGACCGCAAGGACCTCGACAACCAGCTCTTCGGTCAGTTCTGCCGCTGCCAGGACTTCCTTCGTCAGGAACCACAGAACGCCCAGAGCCGTGAAGACCTGGGCAATCTGCTCCGTAACCGAAGGAGTGGGGGAATCATCTTCACCACCATTCAGAAGTTTGAAGAAGGCGACTCGGCACTCTCCACCCGCCGCAACATCATCGTGATGACCGACGAGGCGCACCGCTCGCAATACGGCGAGGAGCACTGGGACAACAAGAGTCTGACGATGAAGAAGGGATTCAGCCAGAAGATGAGAGAAGCCCTGCCAGGCGCCTCGTTTATCGGTTTCACCGGAACGCCTATCAGCGACCGTGACAGAGACACGGAGGAAGTATTCGGCAACTACATCGACGTTTACGACATGAGTCAGGCGGTGGACGATGGAGCCACCCGTCCGGTTTATTACGAGAGCCGTGTGGTGAACCTGAACCTCGACGAAGACACGATGAAGCTGCTGAACGATGAGTTCGACAACCTAGCCGATGAGGGAGCCACCGAGGAGCAGATCAGGCAGGCGAAGCAGGAGCACAGCCGGCTGGAAGTGCTCTTGGGTGAAGACGCCACCATCGACACACTGGTAAGGGACATCATCCAGCACTACGAGGAAAACCGTGCGCAGGAACTCACCGGCAAGGCAATGATCGTGGCGCTGACCCGAAGCATCGCCATCAAAATCTATCGCAAGATGCTGGAGCTTCGCCCCGAGTGGACGGAGAAGGTAAAGGTAGTGATGAGCGGTTCGAACCAGGACCCCGAAGACTGGCAGCCGATTATCGGCAACGAAGCCTACAAGAAGGAACTGGCAAGAAAATTCAAGGACAACGACGATGAGATGAAAATCGCCATCGTAAGAGATATGTGGCTTACGGGCTTCGATGTTCCGTCGCTCGCCACCATGTACGTATATAAGCCGATGAGCGGTCATAACCTGATGCAGGCAATAGCCCGAGTAAACCGAGTATTCCCGGGCAAGGAAGGCGGACTGATAGTGGATTACGTAGGCATTGCGCAGGCGCTGAAGAGTGCCATGCAGCAGTACACCAACCGTGACCGCCGCCGCTTCGGAGACCCCGACATCGCCAAGACCGCCCTGGTGAAATGGAAGGAAGAGATGGAAATCTGCCGAGACCAGCTTCATGGTTTCGACTATTCCGGCTTCTTCGAACAGGACAACTCGAAGCGGGCACTCGCCATTACGAGCGGAGCCAACTTCCTGAGTTCTCCAGCCATGGTTCAGCGCAAGAAGAATTTCATGGAGCACAGCAATCTGCTTCACAACGCCACCACGCTCTGCCGTTCGCTTCTGAATGAGCAGCAGAAGGCGGAGGTGTGCTATATGGATGCGCTGCGCGTGATGATGCTCAAACTCTCGCAGAAGGGCAAAATCACCCGACATGAAATCAACGAGCGCATCGGTGAGCTGCTCCGTCAGAGTGTGAAGACCGACGGAGTCATCAATCTCTTCGGCGACCGCCAGATAGAGTTCTCGCTCTTTGACGACGCCTTCATCCAGGAGGTGAAGAACATGAAGGAGCGCAACCTGGCGGTGGAACTGCTCACCAAACTGATGAAAGAGAAAATCAAGCAGCAGCAGAAGACCAACGTGGTTCAGAGCGACCTCTTCTCCGACATGCTCAGCCAGAGTCTCTCCAACTATCTGAAAGGCTTGCTCACCAACGAGGAAGTGATAGAGGAGCTGTTGAAGATGGCTCAGCAGATGAAGCAGGCAGAAGCAGAGGGCAACGACCTGGGACTTTCGCCCGAGGAGAAGGCATTCTATGATGCGCTCTCCACGCCGGAAGGAGTGCGACAGGCTTACTCTGACGAGGAGTTTGTGGCGCTGACCCGGGAACTGACAGAAGTCTTGCACCGCAACCGCACCATCGACTGGAACCGGAAGGAATCGGCGAGGGCGAAGATGCGAGTGATGGTAAAGCGACTGCTCAAGAAGTATAAGTATCCACCAGAGGGTGCAGAAAAGGCGCTGGAAACCGTGATGCGCCAATGCGACCACTGGGCGGATGATGAAGAAAACGTAGTATAAACCCTTTAAAATTTGAAGTAAGAAACAGAAAGTAAACAAGAAAAATAACATATAGATATTGACGCTGATTATCTGCACTTCTACAGTATTTAGAACCTGCAAAATTCAAAACGACAAGAAGAAGGTGACAGCAAGGCGTCCACTCCTCTACGGCGTGGGCAGTACTTGTTTGTACCTTGTCGTAGGTTCTTGCAGGTACCTTAATACTGGTACTTACAGGGAAACCCATGCCGCTTATTTAAACAACATAACAATTCAAACCTAGAAAAAGAATATGCAGACAGAGGAAACACCCAATACTGACAATAACTACAATTCTCTTCTGAAGATTTCATCAGAAGAAGATCTTTTTGTGGAAGATGAAGTAACAGGAGTCAAGAAATACACTCCAGTAACAACTACTGATGTGGGTCAGTTTAAGAGAGAGGCAGAACATTTGTATAAGGAGATTCAGCATGCTAAAGATGTATTTAGATGGAATGCAGGAAAGCATAAAGGTCTTACCTGTTATTTTCATATTTACCAGAACCTTGCCGAGCAGTTGACAGATTTTCTTAAATATATTCATACGCTCCATAAGAAAGTCTACATTTCCATTTACAAGAGCTATGATGATGAATTCATGGGGATTTATACTGATGTTTTAGAGAAGGTGCTCCAGGAAATTCAGACCATTGCCCGGAAGCATTCAGACTATTTGCTCGATAAGGAAGAGGAGTATGGTCAGATTCCCTATGCTAAGGCTATTTACGAGCAATGCAAGAAGCTTAAAGTTCCTGCCGGAGACGACTTTCCTCAGTTTGATTCCCATTACAGAAACTTTGTCTCTATTGGGTTGAAGATGGCTTTGGCTGAAACCATCTCCACAGTTACCGCTATTTGTGCAGATTTCCTAGCCTTATACAGAACCCGCCTTTTCCGCACCGACCATGAGGCTGTTATTATTTACCATTATATCAAGCGAATTTTCGACGAGGGCACGCTGCCTGACCATCTGAAACGAGAGGTAAAGGTAAAGAAACGTCATCTGAGAGAGAGAAGAATAGATATTACCACTTTGAGTTTGCAGAAAGTAATGAATGATATTGAAGGGAAATACAACAATTATACGCTTTGTTCTGACTGGTTTGAGCGAGAGGAGGATGAGGAAGAAGAACTCGTCCGTACGCTAGTCAGGGAGCAGGCTTCGCCCGAGGATTTTGAAACGCTGTTCAAGTATCAGGGTGAGCATAAAATGTGGGAGGCAGAAATTGCCAGGGCTGATGATTTTGAGCGTAACAGCGATTCTTTCTTTGCCAAGTGGGTAGATCCTTACAAGTTAGAAAACATGCTGAAGTTCTGGCTCAAGGGCAACATCACCAAGCAGCAGGACTGGTACATAGTGTGGTGTCTGATGAAATATACTTTCCATATAGTGAAGGGTGATCAGGACAAATCAGCCTTCGCCTCCCGAATGAACCTGATGTTTCCCGAAGTAGAAAAGAAGTGTGTGGTAGACTCGTTCCGCAAGCAGGAAACCCAGAAGAACCACAACCACCACTTTTCGGAGTGGCTTGCAGAATCTGATAAAGATTATTCCAAAGCTCACGAGCTTTATGATAAGCTGAAGAAGGAGGAGGAATATAAGAGGATAGTTTGAGGAGGAAGAGTTGGGAAGGTGCGATGGGAGGGCAGCTTCCCCTTTCTCTCTACATCTCTCTTTCTTTCTTTTGAAAGAAAATTCTAGAATTTCTTGGCAGTTTCAATAAAAAAGTTTATCTTTGCGGCAGATTTACAGAATCTAAATTGATAATTTATGGGTAGATACATCAACCCCTTTACCGATTGGGGCTTCAAGCGTCTCTTCGGTCAAGAGTTCAGCAAGGACTTGCTGATTAATTTTTTGAACGACTTGTTTGAAGGTGAGTTTCAAATCAAGGACGTAACATTCAAGGATAAGGAACAGCTTGGAGATACTAATGATCTCCGTGGCTGCATCTTTGATATCTATTGTGTTACCGACGATGATAAACATTTCATCGTTGAGATGCAGAACAGATGGGTACCTTTCTTTGTGAATCGTTCCATCTATTATGCTAGTAAGGCTTTTGTTGCCCAACGCAAGAAATTTGATGAAGCTGGTGTCCGCACAGCTATTTTATACCAGTTTGTACCGGTTTATGTGGTTTGCATCATGAATTTTATGCCAAAGGAGCATGAGGTGACAAAGTTTAGGACAGACGTTGCTTTGAGGGAGAAGTCTAGTGACTCGATGTTTTCTGACAAGCTTCGTTTCATCTATCTTTCTCTTCCTTTCTTTGATAAGAGTGAGGAAGAATGCGAGACTGGTTTTGAAAAATGGATTTATGTTTTGAAGTATATGGAAGTATTGGAAAGATTGCCTTTTACGGCACAGAAGAAGATATTCAATCATCTTGCTAAATTGGCGGATGTTCGTTGCTTGAGTAGTGAGGAGCAGGAAAAATACGATGAAAGTATTAAGGCTGTTGATGATTACTACTCAGGCCTTTATGGCTCGTATGTTGAAGGCGAGGAAAAGGGAATTGCTAAAGGTCGTGCAGAAGGTGAATTGTCTAAAGGTTTGACTGTAGCGCGTAACTTGTTGGCTATGGGAATGTCTTGGTCTCAAATCATGCAGATAACAGGATTGACAGAAGAAGAATTGAAGCCGCTGCATTCGTAGTGAGTGTTATCAGGAATGCAAGAAAGAATTGACTGATTTGCAGAAACTTATGTTGGATATGCTGTCAGAGGATTCTAAAATGATAATATCAGAATTAGCAGGAAAAATGGGGATGTCTGCAAGAAAGGTTTTTCGGGAGCTTAAGTCTTTAAGAGAAGATTTTCAGATTCTAAAACATGAAGGTGGTCGCAAGAATGGTTATTGTGTAGTTTGCAACAACTAACCGGCTTGTTTCCGCAAGCAGGAAACCCAGAAGAACCACAGCCACCATTTTTCGGAGTGGCTTGAAGGCTCCGATCCCGATTATCATACCGCCCAGGATCTGTATTATAAGCTGGCGAAAAGGGATGGTTATATGAGAAGTATTTGAGTTGGTATAGGAAAGTAGAGAGGAAGATTTAGAGACAACTATCGTCCCTGGGTATAAAACAAGGATAAATCCGGTAATATTCTACGGCTTTTTTTGAAAATATTCCGTAGAATATTACCACTTTTTCAAAAAAATATTGTATTTTTGCAGCGACAATGATATTAATATAAATGTGATATGGACAATATAGTTTGTAAAGTGGAAGCACTAGGAGGCACAATCTCTACTACTGATATTCCTCATATAGCAGAGTATAAGCGATTGTTGAGAGCTAAGGAACGTGGCGACTTGATCAAGTTGCGCCAGGGCATTTATGCTGTTCCGGAAGCCCTGCTGAATACAATGATAGATGTGGAGCGGATTGTACCTAAAGGTGTTGTGTGTCTATACAATGCCTGGGCTTATCATCAGCTTTCGACAACTGTTCCACCAGCTTTTTGCATTGCCATCGCCAATAAAAGGAAAGTAGAGATTCCTGAAACGCTTCCGATAGAATTGTATTATTGGAAGAAGGAGAATCTGGAGTTTGGCATTATGGAAGCAGAAATATCCGGTTTTCATGTTCGCATAACCGACTTGGAGCGAAGTGTTTGTGATGCAGTGAAATACAGAAACAAATTGGGGCTGGATGTTTGTGCGGAAGTGATTCGATCTTATCTGAGAAAGCCCAATCGCAATCTCACTCTTTTGCAGGATTACGCCAAACGCCTCAGAGTGTACAATACATTGAAAAATTATGTTGAAATAGCTATAGAATAAGATGGGAAAGAAAAACTACGGTAAGTCTGTTAAGACCCGCCATTGGTTTTGCCTGACATTCCATCTGTGAACATGCAGGCATATTCCTTGGAGACTGTTGTTGCCGAGAAATTCCATACGATGATAGACCGAGATGTGCTCAACAGTCGCATGAAAGATTTCTTCGACTGTTACCAACTCCTGACAAAGAGAGACTTTAGACAATAGATATGGGTGCTTTTATCCGGAAGCATCCGCCTCCGCAGTATAACTCTTACTTGAATGAAAGCAAATTCAAGAAGTTCAAGATAGAGTTCGGCAATATCGTTTGGGGAAAGAACTGGGATTTGATATTCCCGATAGATAAGCTGTATGCTGGCGTTTGCTGCTAAAACAGAAACTTTTCCCCGATTTCTCTTGCGTGTTTCAAAATAAAAACTTATCTTTGCGGTAGCGTTTAAAGATAATATAAATATTAATAAATTATATGATTATGATGAATTTTACTTTATCAAATTGTAAGGACTTGGATGTTCGCAAGGGTACTTACGGCATCACGAAGCGTTTTGCCATCCTGCTGGTCATGATGGTTATGATTACGAGCAAAGCATTGGCTGGTGCCAGCTTTGAAGTGATTGATGGTTTTAAGTATATACTGGATTCGGATACAAAAACGGCAACTCTTTTGCCTAATACTGAAAAATATGCAGGTGATGTTGTAATTCCAGAAAGTGTGAAAGCGAAAGATGGGAATGATTATAAGGGTACCGCGTTTGGGGATCAATGTTTCTATGATTGTCGTAGCTTAACTACCATCACGATTCCTTCATCTGTTACTTCATTGGGAGACAATTGCTTTCAAGACTGCAAAGGCTTAACTTCCATCATGATTCCTTCATCTGTTACTTCATTGGGGGAAGGGTGCTTCTGTGGGAGTGACGGTTTAACTTCTATTAAGATTCCTTCATCAATTACTTCGTTGGGGAAATATTGTTTCAGTGGTTGTAGTGGCTTAACTTCCATCACGATTCCTTCATCTGTTATTTCGTTGGGTGACTGTTGCTTCGAAAACAGCGGCTTGACTTCTATCACGATTCCTTCATCTGTTACTACATTGGGGTTTGAATGTTTTTATAATTGTATAAGTTTAACTTCCATCACGATTCCTTCATCTGTTACTTCATTGGGAGACAATTGCTTTCAAGACTGCAAAGGCTTAACTTCCATCATGATTCCTTCATCTGTTATTTCGTTAGGAGACCATTGCTTCCAAGGTTGCAGCGGCATGACTTCCATCACTATTCCTTCGTCTGTTTATTCGTTGGGGGATTGGTGCTTTTCTGGTTGTGACGGTTTAACTTCCATCACGATTCCTTCGTCTGTTACTTTAGTGGGGAGATATTGCTTCGGTGGTTGTGACAAACTCGAAAGTATATATTTCAAAGGTAAATGTCCTTACATAAGCAATGAAGATATCTCTAAAACATGCATTATATATGTTCCTGCAGAATATCTCCAGGACTACAAAGACGCTTTGGGGGCTGATTATAAGTATATCTATACTTGGAATCCAAACGAATCAGGTGATGACGAGAAGCCTGTTACTCAATGTGCTACTCCGTCAGTCTTTTACGAATCAGGCAAGTTGAAGTTCTCTTGTGAAACTGCAGGAGCAAAGTATCATTATACTATCAGCGATAAGGATATAGCTACAGATGCACTTAGCGAAGACGGTAATGTAACCCTTTCGGCAGCTTATGACATATCAGTTTATGCAACAGCTGATGGCTATTCTGCATCCGAAAAGGCTAAGGCTACACTATATTGGGTCAATGCCAACCTGGAGAATGCAACCAACATCAACCAGGCTAGAACCCGTGGCGTTGTGGCTTCTGCCCATGATGGCATCGTCAGCATTTCGGGTCTTGATAATGGTGAGATGGTCAAGTTCTATGCAGCTGATGGCAAGCTTATCGGCTCCTCTTCTGCCGTTGACAGTACCGCATCCTGCGCTGTATCAGAAACCATGGTCATCGCAAAATTCGGTGATAATGCCATCAAGGTAGCCGTAAAATAAACTATCGTAGATTCTGAAATATACCTTAATTCCGCAACTCTATAATTTGATGTTTTTTATAAATACCTGAGCAACAAAAAGTTGCTCAGGATTTTGCC
>UMJM01024546.1_pt1 | contig 13081 bp, 12 predicted proteins | sample 1966031 | NCBI WGS metagenome assembly UMJM01 (sample SAMEA4836150, study PRJEB28245) | human gut metagenome | biome: gut microbiome; material: fecal sample | place: Denmark | collected 2008
ACCTTATTTATTATAATGTGGTACTTTTCTTTTTTATTTCCATGCCGTCCTCTTCCCATTCCTTCACAAGCCTGCGGATGATTTCATCCACCAGATTGTTGTAGGCGGTATCGGGAACCACCTGTATAAAAAAGGCGTCATGGGCTTCCTTGATTACCCATTCCTTGATTTCTTTCAAATCCTTGCCTTAGGGAATATAGTCCTTGTGTATCATGAACTCGTTGATGTTGTCTGCCAGCAGTTCTTCCAGTTCATAACGTATGTCATCCTCCAAATCGGCAAAAGGTATCTTTTCCTCTTCATAAATTTCATCAGGCAGGGTATCTTCTTCCATTTCTTCCTCCATTTCATAATTGCCCCGTTTCATATCCAGCATGTCCTGCGCGAACCTGCCGGATTCCATATCCTTGTATTTTTTTGCGTACTTTTCCAGCAGTTCCCAGTCCTGGCGCGACATAGGATATTTGAACGCGGCGCGTTCCACCTCGTTGCACCGCCTCATGTCCGCTTGCACCTCTTGGGACAGGGATTGGCAGGACTTGCAGATATGCCGTGCGTGCCCCTTGCCCGTGAAATTCTCGTTGGGGAGGTAATTGCCGCATATCCTGCAATAGTGACCGTGATGTTTCTTCTTCTTTTTCGCCATATTTCTTTTGCCTTGTCTGACAGAAAGTTTCAATCCTTTATCCGGATACAAAAATAGTGTTTTTGACGGATCTCATGAAAGGTATCCGATAATAAAACAGTATTGCATCATACTTTCAGGAAGTGATATAAAATAAAAGGATAAGGAGCTGCATCACGCGGCCCCTTATCCGAACAATTAAAAACGTATGCTATGAACAGAAATTATCGTCGGTTCAGCTCCGCTTCCTCGTCACGCCGTATCCTCTCGTTCAGCCTTGCCTGCATCTGTTCGAGGAAATGCGTGTGGCTGATGGTTTTCCGGCGTTTGATGTCGGTATAGAAACGGTAGCAGTCTTTGGTTTCCACGCCGAAGAAAGAATAGAGTGTCGGGGCAAGCTGTTTCAATGGGATTTCACCGTCATTGATGCAGCCCATTTCGTGGATGCCGTATATCATTTCCACCAGGTCGATGGCGTTGCCTGTCCAGCGCAGGGCAGGAACGAATGCTTTTTCTTTTTTGGGCGTTTCAGGGATGGATGTCAATGGCGGCACTTGGGGGATATTGCTTGTAGCAAGATGCTTCTGTATCTTTCGCACAAAGGCAAGGGCTTTGCGGACAAATAAGGATATTTCTCCATTGTCCGCCGGAGAGTGCCATATGCGGTGGTGTTGCAGCTCGTTTTCCATGTATGCCAGTGCAACAACGGTTGTGGTTATATCAGTACTTCCACAGCATAGTTCAATTATCGCCTTTATGAAGTCATCATAAGCCGTGTTCAGATTACAGGGGTCGGCATCGGCGTTTATCAGTCCGAAAAACTCGGTTTCCGCTAATATGAGGTAGTTCATGTCCTTTCTCTTTTTTAGGGGTTATACACTTGATTGTCTGTGTGCGCACGGTAATCATAGGACAAACCGGATGCCCGTTCTTCTAAAAAAGAGAATAGAATCTTATATTCCACTGAACATCAGTAGGATAATCTGAATAAAATATTTTTCGGATGGTTCTTATTATGTATTTCCGTGTTTCTGTTCTGAACACGTGCCCAAAATAGGAACACGGAATGAGTTCATTTTATGAACACCGTAGGTTTCCACTCTGTCCGATACACCGTGAAAACCACGCCGTCACCATACAGCTTGTGCTCCACGAGCTTCCATTCATCTTGCGGTAAGGCGGACTGGAAGAAGTGTCTTCCGGTTCCGGCTATTTGGGGCAGCGTGTAGAGGATTATCTCATCCACTACACGCATACGTAGCATACCGTTGATGAAGTCTGCCGTCCGGGGTGTGGCTTCCGCCAGATAGATGACTCCGTCTTCCTGCCCGCGCCATTTTGCCAGCATGGATATGGAATACTCAGGGGTGACTTTGAAATAAGTTTTTTCACGGATAGCTTCGATTCCGTAAGTATCAGAAGTTCCGGAAGATTCCAACTCTGATAAACATCCGTCCATCGTGAGGACGGCAAGTATCTGGACTTTTGCCATAAGCCTTCTCCTTTCATTTATATATGCAGGGCAAAAAAAGTAGCGTGCAAACACACTACTTTCAAGCGACGGCTCTGGAATAGCCTTTACAGAGAGTACGTGAATGCACGCTATGCGAAAGCATAGCATAAGCATCACACAATCGTCTCTGTAGTTCCAATTTTCCAGATTTTCGCTTGAAACGCCTTGCGGTCTTATGTCTATATATTAGCAGGCGAAAGGTCCCCCAATCGCCTGTTATTCTCAAATATGGCTACAAAGTTAATCAATAACCTGAATTTTCAGCCATCTTTCTTTCTGTTTTTTACTCTTTCCCGTTGTCTTTCAGTCCATAATCTTTCATCTTATTATATAAGGTGGTCCTGCCTATGCCCAATAACCTGGCAGCATCTTTCTTGTTGCCGTTTGTCTGTTCAAGGGCACGCCGGATACGTTCCTTCTCCTCACTATCGCTCCTCAACTCGAAGCCGTTGCCGTCCGGGAGGGGGCTCCCGTTAAATAATTGGAGATGGTCTGCGGTTATCGTGTTCCCCTCCGTACGCAGGACGGCAGCCTGTATCTTTTGTTTCAGTTCGCGGACATTACCCGGCCACGGATAAGCCAGCAGTGCTTGCCGTGCGGAAGCGTCAAAACCGGTTACATCTCTTTCAAGTTCATGGTTGCCTTGTTCCCTGAAGAACTCCGCAAGTGGCAGGATGTCTTCCCTGCACTCACGCAGCGGAGGGACGGTTATCTCAAACTCCTGCAGGCGGTACAGTAAGTCCTGCCGAAACCTGCGTTCTGACACGGCTTTGTGCAGGTCCTCGTTGGTGGCGGCTACAATCCTGACATTGGCGGTACGGTCACTGCTTGCACCCATAGGGCGGTAACGGTGTTCCTGGATGGCACGCAACAGCATCTGCTGTGTTTCCAAAGAGAGGTTGCCTATCTCGTCAAGGAACAGCGTGCCGCCGTCGGCTTCCCTGAAATATCCGTCCTTGTCGGAAACGGCTCCCGTGAATGCCCCTTTCACATGCCCGAACAGGTCCGATTTTGCCTGTTCCGGGGAGAGTGTGCCGCAGTCCACCGGGATGAACGGCTTGTCTTTCACCCGGCTGTAATCATGTACCATCCGGGCAAGATGCTCCTTACCCGTGCCGTTTTCACCCAATATCAGCACGCCTATACGTGTCGGGGCTACCATACGGATGCTCTTCTTGATGCTCTGGAACGCCGCTCCTTCCCGTTTGAAGACAGGTGTCCGGACATATTTCTTCCGTTCCCGCTCTTGGAACAAGGAGCGTATGAGCGGCAGAAGCTTGTCCTCAACCAGTATCTTGGGCAGGTAATCCGCCGAGCCGAGCTTCATGCTCTCCACCGCCGTATGCACTTCGGCGTAATCGGTCATGACAATAAACGGCTGTTCCATACCCGCATCCCGCATCTGGCGCAACAGTCCGATACTCTCGCCATCGGGCAGGCGCAGGTCGGCAAGGATTATGTCGTCTTCCTCACAGCCTGCCAGCAGTTTTCTTGCCGAGGACAGACTGCCGGCACTGCGGGTCTGAAACCCGTTTTTCTCCAGAAGGGTACACACATAGGTGCTGTACACGGGATTGTCCTCAACCACGATTATCCTGCCCATCGTACTTCCTCCTTTCTTCCTTTGCCAGCCGTATGATATTGTTTCCCGCTTCAAGTATTTCCATGACGGCCTCGTGTATCTTTTTCTCGTTGGGACTACTTTCTGCCAGTAGAGCCTGCAATTTATGCAAGGGCGCTTCCGTGCGCAGCACCATCCATGAGCTTCTCAGGTGGTGTATCCAATGGCGCAAGGCTTCCGTATCTTTCCGTTCTGCGGCTTCTCTTACAGCCTGCATTTCTTCCATTGTGGATTCTGCCAGCCTGTCAAGCAGGACGCTCTCGTTTCCACAAGAAAGCAGTGTGGAAAATTCCGGCTTTACGGCTTCCGCACGTGTAGTGATACAGCCTGTACATGTATCCATAAGTTCCTGCATGGAGAACGGCTTGAGAAGGACTCCGGAGAATCCCATGCCGGTGAGCTCTTCCTTGCCGTAGCCCGTTGAAGCGGTAGCCACGACTACCGGCATATCCTTTGAGTTGCCCACGTTGGACGAGCGTAACAGTTCCAGCACCTCATAGCCGCTTGTCTCCGGCATTTTCAGGTCGGTTATCAACAGGTCATAATCACGGTTGCGTATGTATTCCATTAGGTCACTGACGTTGCTTACCGTATCGCAGCGGACACCGTTCCTTGCAAACATTTCCTTCATCATGGAAAGCAGGGATTCGTTGTCGTCAAGGGCTATCACCGAGAAGGACGTTTCGGAATAATAGACCGGCATTGTTTTGGCAATCTGCTCCGGTATATTGTCCGCAGTGCTCATTGGAAGCACCACTGTGAAACGCGTGCCTTTTCCTTTGATGCTTTCCACGGCGACTGTACCCCGGAGCATATTGACGATACGCTGCACGATGGACAGTCCGAGACCGAAACCATCCTGTGAGGCGGCGTTCGGCAACTGCTCGAAGGCATTGAATATGCGTGCCTGCTCCTCGCTGCTCATTCCGCTACCCGTGTCTTCCACGATAAGATACAGTTTTCCATTCCCATAGTGCATTTTCAGGGTGACACTACCCGTCTCGGTGAACTTGACCGCATTTGAGAGCAGGTTGTCGCCAACCTGCATGAGCCGTTCCCTGTCACCGAAAAGCACCTCGTCCTTTTCGGATTCCACGGACAGCTTCAGACCTTTGTTACCGGCAAGCGGCGTAAACTCGGCTTGCAAGGTATCAGATACACCCCGTAAAGAGAACGGAACAGAGTTTATTTGTTCCTTTCCGCTGTCAAGACGGAAATAACCGAGCATTGTATTTAGCATGGAAATCATGCGGTGGGAAGTCAGAAGGGCTTTTCGGGCATAATCCTGGGATATAGTGGTATCCGTTTCATCCACTGCCATATCCGCATAACCGATAATGACAGAGAGCGGTGTGCGTAGCTCGTGTGTGATGGTCTGCATAATCCTATGTCGGTTCGATATAAGCTCCTCATTCGCCTTGACCGATCGCCTCAATTTTTCTACATGCTCTTCTAATGCTTTTTTATTGTCGGCTTTCTCCTTGATGTCCCGATGAATTTTCAAGTAAGAAATGGTAAGTAGTAGAATGGCTGATACAACAAGCCCACTAATAATCATAACCGAGCGGTTATGGGATTTCTGAAGATATAATTCCTTATCTTGAAATGCAGTTTGTGTTTGCTCATCCATATCTTGAATCAACATATATAGTTTGCGGTTCAACTCCCGATTCTGAACACGCAGGCTATCCGTATAAGTGTTGATTGTTTGCTGCCGTTCTTCCTCCATTGAGATCAACTGGTTGTTAAGAGAGCGAAGAATTTTTGAAGAGGTTGGAACTTGTACGGTCTCCTTGCCTCCGAATATCCCGGCAATACCTTTCTTTCTCCTAATTACGGTGTGAGAACTCTTTGCTTGTTGGGTAATGGCAGGCAGTTTGTTCGACAAAAGGCTGTCGTGCTGCTGGAATATCTGCATGGCTTGATGCAGATGCTTTTCCTTATTCACCAGGAGAAAACGAAGTGTATCTATTTGTTGTGTTGGAACAAACTCTTCATAATCTCGTTGCAAGATCTGCAAAAGACTGTCTATTCGCAATCGCCGTACCTGATATTTCCGATAATCTTCTTCGTCCCATGCAATTGCGGATTCTCCCAACGTCGCAAGGACGGTAATATGTCGATGAGCGGCGTTTATGGTACGGTTCGCTTCCCTAATTTCGGTTGTTTCCGATTCGATATTTTGCACTCTGTTTCGTTCATGAAACATGATAGCAGCCATACTGCCGATGACTGCTATCAATATTATATATCCTAAGAGTATTCGGTGTTGAAGTAATAATTTCATTTCAACGACTATGACTGTTTTATTCTATTGTAAAATATTATACATATAAGGCATTGGCTTATAAACTCAAATATTTCCGAATTTCATCCATACTATTGTTCATAATCAATCTATTCGGGAAATCTATTTCATTTATCAACTCCGCTGCAAGAGAAAACTCTGCAATATCAAGAGTGAAATGTGCATCACTTCCCAATATAATAGGAACCTCATACTCCTTGCACAACCTAAGTATTTCCAGATTATTACTACGAGCATTTATTTTTTTACGAATAGGTTTTAATGAACTATTATTGATTTCTAACAATGTGTGGCATTCTTTTGCAGCTAATACGATAGGAAGAAAGTCAAGTTCCGTTGTTCCATCTCCGGGATGACTAATAATATGTATAAGTGGATTTCTTATAACTTTAATCATTCCGGCAGTGTTCTCTTCTCTTGTTCCTTGTTGATAGCATAACGAATGTACACCAGCAATCCTTAAATCCAAATTGCTGATTATATTCTCATTGACATCAAGATCTCCAGCTGTATTCAGAATATTCATTTCAGCACCCAACAATAGGTTTACGCCATATTGTTTCCGGGGTATCATGTATAAATTCTCAAAATAAATATCGTTACAGCCATAAGGAAATCCGGAAGAATGCTCTGTTATACCAAGCCACTCCACATGTTTATCTGCCGCGGCTTGTATCATTTCAGATAATGTGCAAAATGCATGTCCGCTTGCAACCGTATGTGTGTGTAAGTCTATGTTATATTTCATTTATTTAAAATTTAAAATGTTCTAAAACTGGAGGTGTCAATGTCAGATTATAATAGTCCAATTCGCTGATTGGCAAACTAAAATAAACAGGTTTCCTATAGTCATCATATAGCCGTTGTAACACGGAATTATCCGTGTGAATTTTCTTCTTGGTATGGTCATCCATATTGAAATTCACAGTTCCGACCATACGGACGGAGATATTTTCATTCCAAACAAGAAGTTCTACAAACGGATTTTTCAATAATTGTCTATAAACTGCTTTAGATGCCGATGTTGAAAAATAAAGAACATTTTCTTCTTGTCCCATTATTTGGAATACACGGATTTTCGGGTAACCTTCTTCAACCGTGGCAAGAGCCACATTTTTGTGGCTCTTTAAAAAATTGAATATTTCTGTCAAATTCATACGACAAACTATTTCTAACAATTATTAGTGTCAGAAGATATACAGTAATACATTCTATTGACGGTATCCCACGGGATTATTCATCAAGGGCAATTGCTTATCTCCAAGTTTCAATAATTTTCTTAAATCTTCCACATTCATCGTGATACGAGGAACTGTATTCCAACCTACTGCCGAACAGAATAGATTAATATTTTGTGAAATAATACCTGCATCCATAGCAGCAGCCATCTTTAACCCTTCATTCTTTACACTGAACTTACTCAAATCCACTATACCGAATTTAGAAAGATCCGAAACCAATACAACGAACACCGGAAAATTTTTCAACTTCTCATAGTCCTGATCGGCAATTACAGCATCGCGGTTATCACCTTTTAGCATATATTTTAAAGAATGCTCGGAGGCTTGATATTTGTAAGTTCCCTTTTTTAAAAAGACATACAAATCAATATCTTGCTTATTCATGGCAGAAGGTGCAGTTCGTTTATGTTCTGTCGGACGATTTATACCATTGGCGGCCCAAAGCAAATCGGAAAGGTCTTGGAGTGATAGTTCACGAGGAGCACTCTCACGATGTGAACTACGGTCTGCTAATGTCTTCATCATATTCGAACCTCGTGTTTTGGAAGGAGGTGGGAGCTTTATATCTCCCATATTCTGCGCTCCAATAGGTAGCACAGCCCCCAATAGACATACCAATAAAAAAAATCTGGTTATATTTTTCATTTATTATTCAGTTTAATATCCAATAGTAAAACGTTCACGATGATGTTTTTCCTGCTCCAACTCATCTACCATAGCCATAGCATAATCTTCTACGGAGATAAAACTTTCACCATTCTCATCTACAATCAAATCATCTTTTCCAAGACGGAACTTTCCAGTACGCACACCACTGGTAAGATTTCCCAAATTGGCAGCCGGAGAAAAGAATACCCAATCGAGTTCCTTTTCATTCATTAATGTTTCAAGATAAAATACAGTCATGGATTTGCTTCCCGGCATCCATGCGGCAGGCAATGTTCCGGTATCTACCAGACGCAAGCCCGGCTTTACAAACAGACTTCCTGCACCGCCCACTACCAAGAAACGCCTTACTCCGGCTTCCTTTACAGCATTCAATATCCGCGGATAGATGCGCAGGGTGTCCTCATACAGGTCGGGGTTAGTCCATCCCGGATTATAAGCACTGATTACCGCGTCCTTTCCTCGGCAAATCTCAATCATTCCGGGCAGTTCTTCTGCATCCGCTTCTTTAATCTCCAGCTTAGGATGGTTCAATCCAACTTTCTGGGCATTCCGCACAACAGCCGTCACCTGATGGCCTCTTTCCAACAACTCGTTCAGAATAGCTTTTCCCACATAGCCACTTGCTCCGATTAATACTACTTTTTTCATGTCGATAATAATTTAAATTAATATTTATGGTTTATATATGAATTTTCTATTTTTGAAAGATCTCCGGGTATTTCCTGATAAAGTAGACAGGCGTACAACTCCACGCATGGCAGTAACTATTTATCGGGAAAAAGTTATAAGGAGAGAACGTATCATTATTAGGATCGTAAACTTCCCAAAACGTATCAGCACCACGTTTTACCATGTCACCCCAATAGCCAATAAGCAGGCTTCGTGCTTCTTCTGCCATACCGCACTCAATCAGAGCTTCCATTACATAATGCCAACCATACGGGCATCCCGGATAACAAGTCTTCTCCATATCCATTACGGTGGACATAGCCATCATACCTTCCTTTTTATTTAAGATACCGGAAATTATCATCCATGCTTGGGATAGCCAAGATATTTGTCTATTCTTCCCACTTACCACAACACTGCTTTCTTCATCATAAAAGACTTTACGTGCAGCAACAGTCAGTTCGTCAGCAATTTCTGGCCAACATTCGACAAACTCTTCTTTTTCTTTTCCAAGCAGACAAGCCAACTCGAAACTTTTTCGCAAGGCGAATACCATTAAAGCCTGCATAGATGCTTGGCGGTCATACTCATCATTCCAGTCGAAAACCAACCAATATCGGGCACCCTTTTCCGCATCATAAATCCGTTTGGAAGAAAATAATCCAAGTGCTATTTCAATCTGTCGGCATACCACTGTCCACAAGTCTTCTGCCGTTTCCCGATCTTTCGTCTCCTTAAAATATTCCAGCAGAGTCACGTTATAAAGCAATGCGTAGTCCAGAGTCAAGATACCGTATTCTGGATGTGGGTAAGGCCTCTCCAGCACCGTACCGTGCAGCATACCATCGGCATTTGCGCAGGCTGCCAAGAGGTAAAGACACCGTTTGGTCAGCGTATGGTTTCTAAATGTTTGCGCGTTGGTCAGCGATTCCAAGTATAAATCACCAATCCATAAACGCCTATCTCGCTTCGGACCATCTTCATAAACAGTCTGCATACATTCCTTCAATGTATTTACTCCTACTCTATATATATCCTGAATCAAACCATCCGTTTGCGGAGCAAGGGATGAAGGTACTCCGATTGCAGATGTTTGTGTTTTAAAAACAAGACTGTCAAAGACAAAATCAAACTCTTTGGATATTCCCAATAATTCTATCTTCAAATACCTACCTGACAATCGCCGAGGCAATATGATTATGGAAGGCACTTCTGTTATGGTTATGATTTCGGTCTGTTCCCACGAACTTGCCAAAGTTCCCGGATAAGGTTCAAAAGGCGTGTTCAGTTCTGCTGGCATTTCCGCCATTGTAAATTTTAATCGAATAGGTGCATTTGCTGCCATAAGGCTAAATGCCTTAATAGAGAAAATGATATACCCGGTGTAGTGGTTGCCAAAATCTACTGTAATTACAGGATGCTCTTTAAAAGGTACGTGATAAAGTTGATCTGTTGTTCCGGCATCTTCAATCCTCCAACCTTGAAAGGCTGTAATATCCTTTATAGACTTAACGATTCTCAAAGGAGAAATTGATTGATATTGTAATTCCGGTTTGGAAGTTTCTGCTTTGGAAAGCCACTTGTCCTTTTCTTTGTAAAAAGTATTTTCCGAACGGTCAGATTCTTGTACGAAGAACGAAAGGCTTGCTGTTAATGCTTGTTTCTTTATTTCTTCCATGTCAATATGATTTCATACTTATTATTATCTTATTTTCTGTTCTTCAAATAATTGGAAATCAAATTATCTAAAGAATACTTACCCGGTCCCGCAGCATACAGAAAAACGAATACGAACAGATAGATAATAGCAAGTTCTCCCTCAATAATATTCCCTTTATGCGCGAAAATGAATGCCACGAACAACGTAGCAATCATGGGTATCATACTAAGCCTATACAAAAATCCAACAATAAAGGCTGCTGAACAGAATAGTTCTCCAAAAATAGCAAGGCTTACAGATACTCCGCTTCCCACTCCCAGTGGATCAGGAAATGCACCAGCAGCTAATATTTCATAATTACTCAGTTTTTGAAAACCATGCATCATTAGTAAAAGACCAAATATAATTCTCATGCTTAATAGCCAAAAAGAAACTCTTCTTTCGCTATGCAAAACTTGTGGAAATAAAAATGAATAGAACATAATCAAACTAATATTAATGTTATACGTCAGGATGTTACCTTTTTTTTCTTTGTGGTCACAAAGTTCTGCTATTTCTTTGAAATAAAAAAGTAGGCACTTGTCCGTCAGATACTTACCACAAAGAAACTATTATTGAATATCAGTTTTTTATAAATAGACACTTAATCAACTTTAACACAATAAATTCGGTAAGTTTGCTTCATTTCAGATTTATACTTACTTTTGTAAAGTAATTCAATAAAAGATAACTGATGGATGTAGAAAAACTAAGGGACGAGATCTTCATACAGAATTGTCCTATACGGAACGTGTTATGTCGGATTAGTGACAAATGGTCTATATTGGTAATTTTTACGCTGGAACAAATTCCAGTCATGCGTTTTGGTGAACTTCATCGTATGATACCAGATATTTCACAAAAAATGCTGACAGTGACATTACGCACTTTAGAAGAGGATGGATTTGTAAAAAGGACGGTCTATGCTCAAATCCCTCCTAAAGTAGAATATTCTTTAAGTGAAAGAGGGATGTCTTTATTACCACATCTAAACTCACTCATACAATGGGCTAAAGGAGAAATGGATGATATTATACGGGATAGGCAAAGGTATAATGATAAATAAGCCACTGCGTGTTTGTGTGTATTAGTTATTGATAATCAAAGTACTTATAAAAAATGGGATGAATTCATATTTTTGAAGTCATCCCATTCTAATTAAATCTTCATACCTCTACTCTGCATTTTGGACTCGCCCGATATTCCCGACCTTACAACAAGTATATGGTTATGAGTAAAATCATTGCTCTTATCAAGTTTAATAGATTTCAACTGTTGCTCTTGTTGCCTGTTCTCCTGTTGTACACAGTCTGGGTATTCTTGTCTGTTTTCGGGTGTGGACGGTGCAAGTTCCAACTGAATCTTCCTATCCAGTGCGGCAAGTTCTGATTTTAACCCTTTCAGTTCCTCCTCCTTCTTCCACGTCTTTCCCGCAATCTCCTGCAACTGCGGTATTTCACGTTCCAGCACCTCGTTTTTCTCCTTGTACTGGTCAATAATCGAAGGAATCTTTTCCAAAGCATTCAGGAAATTGGTTGCTGCGGCATGGGTATCCGCCATCGCCAGATGTCCGTTATTATACTTGTATTTATAGTTACCCTCAACCACGAAGCGGTTGTCTATAAATTCAAGCCCGTCGCTTACCGACCTTTCGCTGATAACCTTGATGGGGAAGCCGTACAGTTCACCGATTTGCGTGTACAGTCCGCCCGTTGCCGCGTTCTTGGCAATCTCCTGCAAACGCTTCCCGATAACCTTCTCGTCGGTGGAATCCAATCCCTCAATCTTGACCGGATTGAGTCGGTTACCGGCCTTGTCCGTTTTGGCAGCAGCCAGAAACTTCTCCCAGTCTTCCGTCATGGCATGGATGTAAGCGGTGTTGTTCCTCAGTTCTCCCGTCTTTGACTCCAGCTTGAACTCTGACTCACGTTTGCCCTTGTTGAATGACTTCCGTTCGCCTTCCAGCGAGGCAATCCGCTTTTCCAGCTTCGCCTTGTCGAGCAAATCCGTATTGCCGGAAAGAATAGCCATGTACTCCGAGAAGTTCATGCCCGATTTCTCGTCCATCGCCCCCTCGTCAATGGTACGCGCACCCATCGCCCCGCTTTTAAGTTGCGAGATGAACGTCTGCTTGCAGTGCAGCAGGTTGAACTTGTAGGAATCCAATGATTTCTCCACCGCATAAATCACCACGTCCACCTTATTGCCGGCGTATAGCTTGGCAATCTCATTGCCCGCACGCACCCCTCTGCCGTCGCGCTGTTCCAGGTCGGAGGGACGCCAGGGCGTATCCAGATGATGGATAGCCACACACCGCTTCTGTGCGTTCACCCCCGTGCCGAGCATGGAGGTGGAGCCGAACAGCACACGTACCGTCCCGGCGTTCATCGCGTCAATCACCGCCTTGCGTGCCTTCTCGCTCTTGCACTCCTGGATGAAGCGGACCTCATGGGCGGGTATGCCGTAATCCTCCGACAGCTTGCGCTTGATTTCCGAATAGACATTCCAGTTCTCCCCCGGCTGGTACGTGCCGAGATCCGAGAATACGAACTGCGTGCCTTTCTGTGTCTCATACTTGTGGTAATACTCCGCAATCATCCTGGCGCAATGGGAAGCCTTGTTGTCCGGGTGGTCCTCGTATGCCGGGTCCACCATGCGCATATCAAGTGCCATTTTCCGGGCATAGTCCGTTGCGATGAGCATCTTCGCCTTCTCTTCCGTTTCGGAGAGCGGCGG
>UMJM01026604.1_pt1 | contig 13036 bp, 9 predicted proteins | sample 1966031 | NCBI WGS metagenome assembly UMJM01 (sample SAMEA4836150, study PRJEB28245) | human gut metagenome | biome: gut microbiome; material: fecal sample | place: Denmark | collected 2008
CCTAATATTCCGGTCAGAATAAATACCATAAAATAGAGTCCCGGAACCCCTGCGACAAAAGTATAAAACGCTATCTGGAACTGCCAGATGGGGATTAACAGATTGAGCGCTGCCACACAGGCAACGCCAAAAGCAACATATTCCGCACCTTTTGCTTTGTCCCGTCTGGTCTTTGTCGCCAGCAAAAATCCCCATGCCGTATAGAGCAGCATGCGTACCACCGTCCGGACTCCGCTCATTTCGTCAAAAGAAGTTTTGTAATCCTCCTTTAGTGCCACCAGGACAATCAGGATCACAACAGACAAAATAATTTTGTAATAATTTGAAAAAATTTTCTTCATAGCTGCTCCTTTCATTCTACATTCAGGAATGTATATCCCCAGTCCGGATCATCGATATATCTTGTGCCTATCTGCTGATATACAGGTTCTCTTTCTGCATGATGTCTTTGCTCCTTAATTGTACTTGATAATAATATCATTATACAATTGAGCAATCGGAAAAGCAATTGAGCGGGTGGAAACCTTCCTCTTCATTAACCATAACGAAAGATTTTGCACTATTTGTTACAAATCCGTTGAAGATTTATACTTATTTGCATTTTCAGAATAGCATATTTCAAAAAACGAGACATCCCTTCCGAACCGAAAAGCAAAAACTAAGGCAAAAATGGGCGAAAACGACATTCTATTTTGCGTTTTCTTATTATATAATGATGCCAGGGTCAAAAGGTCTAAGCCCACATGAGCTTGCTCATATGTGGGTGAAAGACCTTAGGACCCGCCCCGATATGAGCATAAAAGTGGGATGACAATCCCACGATATGCGAATATAGGGTAGGGTGCTATGTGCCAGTGGCACATGTTCAGCACGGACCGAAGCGGAGCGGAGAAGTGGGAGTGCGTAGCACGAAACAATCCGTAGGCATCAATGAATGGAGTGTGTAAGATGCGTATTCTTATTTGCGATGACGATTTACTGATCGTAGAAAAACTGCAAAAATATCTGAAAAGCTATTTCAATCATCTGCACCTGAGATGTCCGGAGATCGTCTGCTTTTCAGACGGGGAGTCCCTGCTTGCGGATCCGGGAGACAAGGATATCCTTTTTCTCGATATCGAGATGCCGGGGCTTGACGGAATCTATGTAGGAAATGAACTGAAAAAGAAAGAGAAAGATATTATCATTTTTATTATTACTTCTTATTCCGAATATCTGGATGAAGCCATGCGGTTCCATGTATTCCGTTATCTGTCCAAGCCCATAGACAGGCAGCGTCTGTTCCGGAATCTGAAGGACGCTCTGGATCTGTATCATTCCAGACTGGTGAAGGTGCCTATTGAGACCAGGCAGGGAGTTCACGTTCTTCCGGTCTCTTCTATCATTATGGTGGAGGCACAGGGGAAAAAAGTGATCGTCCACACCACGACGCAGGACTTTGAATCCATCCATACCATGCCATACTGGCTGGAGCTGCTGCCGACAAACCGTTTTTTCCAGACACACCGGAGTTTTATTGTCAACTATGAGCACATTACCGACTTCGACCGTATGCTGGTACATCTGGCGAATGGTCAGTTTGACGCTTATCTGACGAAACGGAAATACAGTGCCTTTAAAGAAGCCTATCTTCTCTATTTGGAAAGTACGAGGTAACTTATGGAAAATGCTTTTTCTCTTATTTTTGCATTTCTGGTGGAAGCCATCATTCTCCTGCAATATGCCAGCCGGCTATTTTCTCCGAAACGCCCCCTGTCCGACAGGCTTGTTGTGCTGAGCCTTTTGTATATCTGCCTGTGTGCGACAGCCTTTTTTAATATCAAATGGCTGAATATGCTTTTATATTTATTGGCTAATTTTCTGTTTCTGGTCACGCAATACGATGTCAAATGGCGCGCTGCTGCCTTCCATTCCACATTGCTCGCTGCTGTCATGGGGATGTGCGAGCTGATCGTATATAGTATCATCGCCCGGACCGCTCCCCATTTTTATATGCAGATCGATTCGCTTCACAATACGATTCTTTTTATCCTGTGCAGCAAGATCTCCTTTTTTGCAGTCATTTATCTGCTTACGCATTTGTTCAAAAGTCTGCAGGAAACAGCGGATCCCTACGATAACTCTGTTTTGCTGCTGATGATCATTCCCGTCACATCGGTATTCATCATGCTTACTTTTGTGGGAATGGGTGATCAGTATACATTGACTCCCGGGACGAACCGGATGATCTCTCTCAGTGCCTTTTTCCTGTTACTTATGAATCTGCTGGTGTTTGGAATCAATCAGTACAATCGGGAAAAAAATCGGAAATATACGGAGATGCAGCTGTTACTGCAGAAAGAAACAGATTTTACGGAATATTATAAGATGCTGCTTTCGCAGAGCGAAAACCAGGCAATTCTCATTCATGATATTAAGAAGCATTTGCAATCCATTGCATCTCTGAACGAGCAGAATGCCCCGGACAAAGTCAACGCCTATATTAACGAACTGCTTCTCTCTTCGGATTTCAAAGAGTCCGCCCGTATCTGCGACAACGAACTTCTGAACGCCATTATGGCAAGGTACAGGCGGCAGTGTACTGAACAGGGAACCAGTTTTACCGCTGACATCCGCAGTGGTGTACTGCATTTTCTGCCGGACAGTGACCTTACTTCTCTTTTTTGCAATTTGCTGGATAATGCCATGGAAGCTGCCGGGAAAGTTTCCGACGCTTATATCGAAGTCAATGGCAGCAAGCGGAAAAATACACCTTTTGTTCTGATCACAGTGGTCAATTCCTGCCGCGTAAACCCTTTTAAAAATGATGCGGCAGATCCAGCCACTACCAAAGCGGATAAGCGTTCTCACGGCTTCGGGCTGAAAAGCATCCGCAAGATCTGCGAAAAATACCACGGGGATATCCAAATGTACTATAACGATGCTACTCTGACCTTCCACACGGTGATAACGCTCCGGGGATAGGTTCCGTTATTCCCACATTCCCGTCACAAAGCACATCAGCGCCGCCCAGGTATATAAGGGATAAAACAATCCCTGGTCATCCACACCGGCTTTTAGGATTTTCTGTGCTTCTTCTTGGGTCACCAATAAAAAGCCGTCAAAGCATTCCGTACCTACGGCACCTTCCTGGCTTACCTTCGGCATTTCTTCCCTGTTCAGAGTGATCTGCACCAGTGCATTGCTCTCGTCCGTCATGCCCGGGGTGCTGAATACCAGGGGATTCACCAGCCGGATGCTGTCACTCTCTTCCAGTGCAATACCGGTCTCCTCACGAAGTTCCCTGGTTGCCGCATGGAATACGGGATTTTCTTCCTTCGCATCCTCCGGATCTAGCAGTCCTGCCGGAACGCTTAACAGGAATTGTCCCGCCGGGTAACGATATTCACGGCTTAAGCAGAGTCTCGGTTCCTGATCCTTAACTTTCAGGATCACGACACAGCTCACCGCATCCGGCAGCATCTGTTTAAATTCTTCGTCATTCTTTACTGCCACCAGATTCTCAACGCTTCTTCTGGTGGCATCAAAATAATGTTTTCCCGGCTCATATTGCAGATCAAATACCTTGATGAATCTGCTGTCATAGACGGTCTCTACCTGTTCTTTTTTTATGATCGGTCTGTTCTCCATTTTCATTTCCTCTTTCTGTTCCGCAGTCTTGTACTATCTATCGTTTCTATCTACCGTTTTCTTCTGCCTGGCTATCGTTGTTCTGCATTTTTTCCGCTTCCCCGGCTGCGCTCTCCAACCTACCGAGAACCTGTTCATAACGTCTCTCCGCTTTTTTCCAGTGGATGAGCTTATGCCACCCTTGCACATAATCCGGTCTGCGGTTCTGGTATTGTAAATAATAGGCATGTTCCCACACATCTATCAGAAATATGGGAGTATACAATCTCAGATCCGGCACATCCTGGTTCGCTGTGGTCAGGATCATAAGGGTACCGTCCTGATCACTTACAAGCCACGCCCATCCGGAACCGAATACTCCTATGGCACTCTGCGACATCTGCTCTTTCCATTGTCTCACCGATCCGAAATCCCGGATCAGTGCCTCCGCCAGCGCTCCACAAGGCTCCTGCCCCACAGGGCTTCGCATGCTGTCAAAATACAGCTGATGATTGTATACGCCGCCACCGTTATTGTGAATACTTTCCCGGGCTTCCTCCTGCAAGGATGCAAGTTTATTATCCTCCGAAGTGAGCAGTTCCGTCAAGGACATCTGCTGCAGCTGCGGATAATCTGCCAGGATTGCATTCAGCTTATCCACATATGTCTGATAATGCTTATCATGGTGAAAATGCAGTGTCTCCTCATCCAGTACCGGAAGCAGGGCATCATATTCGTAGGGCAGGGGCTGTGCGACAAAAGGATAATGTTCTTCTAACATGAGACTCCAATCCGCCTGTGGGATACAGGCTTGCAATCATACAATATTTACCATACGCCTATTATATGCCGCACTTACGGATTTTATTTTCGGATTTGCACTTTTGCAGTCAGCGTTCTTCTCTTTTTGACATAAATTAAGCAGGAGAGAAATTTTTTTAAATATTCCCTCCTGCTCAATTTCATTTTTTATATTTTTACAGCTGTGCAATATCCACCAGTGTCAGTTCCTTACAGTCGTTCATATGCTCCATGCTGGTCACGAGAGCATTGGCGGTGTCCATTGCGGTGATGCAGTAGATACCGGTCTCGATAGCGGTCCGACGGATCAGGAAGCCGTCTCTGGTCTTGTCGCGGCCCTGGGTAGGGGTATCGATGACAAGGTCGATCTTGTGTCCCAGGATCAGGTCCATAACGGTCGGGGATTCCTGAGAGATCTTGTTGACCTTTCTCGCTTTCACACCTGCCTCATTCAGAGCAGCTGCGGTACTTCTGGTAGCATAAATGGTGTATCCCAGCTTTTCGAAGCGTCTTCCGACTTCAATGGCTTCACCCTTATCCGCATCCTTCACGGTGATGATCATGTTCTTATACTTGGGCAGTTCTACGCCTGCTCCCAGGAATGCCTTGTACAGTGCCTCGTTGAAGGTCTTGGCGATACCCAGACACTCACCGGTAGACTTCATCTCCGGTCCTAAGCTGATCTCGGCACCACGGATTTTCTCGAAGGAGAACACGGGCATCTTGATGGCAAAATACTCTGCCTCAGGCTGTAAGCCGGGCTCGTAGCCAAGCTCACGGATGGTCTTGCCGATGATCACTTCGGTAGCCAGATCCACGATAGGAATGCCGGTTACCTTGCTGATATAAGGTACGGTACGGGAAGAGCGGGGGTTAACCTCAATGACATATACTTCCTCACCGATGGCAATGAACTGGATATTGATCAGTCCCTTGACATGCAGTGCCTTTGCCAGTCTTCTGGTGTACTCTGCGATCTTCTCTTTTACTACTTTATCAATGGTCGGAGCCGGGTATACGGAGATACTGTCTCCGGAGTGGATACCGGTTCTTTCGATATGCTCCATGATACCGGGAATCAGGATATCGGTACCATCGCATACAGCATCGACCTCGATCTCCTTACCCTGTAAATACTTATCTACCAGGATCGGGTGATCCTGTGCGATACGGTTGATGATCTCCATGAATTCTTCGATCTCTTCATCGGAGATAGCGATCTGCATGCCCTGTCCGCCCAATACATAGGAAGGACGTACCAGTACGGGATAGCCCAGTCTGTTGGCCACCGCCTTAGCTTCCTCTGCGGTGTATACGGTACCGCCGGCTGCACGGGGGATCTCGGTCTCTTCCAAAATCTTGTCGAACAGTTCTCTATCCTCAGCGGCATCTACATCCTCCGCCTTGGTGCCCAGGATGGGCACGCCCATCTTCATCAGGCTCTCGGTAAGCTTGATAGCGGTCTGTCCGCCGAACTGTACCACAGCACCATCGGGATGCTCAATATTTACGATAGATTCCACATCTTCCGGAGTCAAAGGCTCGAAATACAGCTTGTCCGCAATATCGAAGTCGGTACTTACAGTCTCCGGGTTGTTGTTGATGATAATGGTCTCATAGCCTGCCTGGGAAAATGCCCAGGTAGCATGTACGGAACAATAGTCGAACTCAATACCCTGTCCGATACGGATAGGACCGGAACCCAGTACCAGGACTTTCTTGCGTCCGGTGGTCTCCTTGGCTTCGCACTCGCCGCCGAATACGGAGTAATAATAAGGAGTGGAAGCTGCGAACTCTGCGGCACAGGTGTCTACCATCTTGTAAACAGCCTTAATGCCGTTGTCATAACGCATCTTCTTGATCTCTTCCTCGGTCTTGCCGGTCAGTCTTGCGATGACGTTATCCGGGAACTCGATTCTCTTGGCTTCCTTCAGCAGTTCCACTGTCAGAGGCTGTGTCTCCAGTGCATGCTCCATCTCGGTCAGAATGGCGATCTTGTCAATGAACCACAGGTCGATCTTTGTAATGTCGTGAATCTGTTCATAACTGATACCCTTACGGATTGCTTCAGCGATCACATAGATTCTCTGGTCATCCACGATCTTCAGACGCTCTAACAGTTCCTCCACAGACAAAGCGCTGAAATCATAGCTGCGCAGGCAGTCCACATGCTGCTCCAGGGAACGGATGGCCTTCATCAGTGCTCCCTCGAAGTTATTGCAGATACTCATAACCTCACCGGTTGCCTTCATCTGTGTGGTCAGAGTACGCTTTGCAGTGATAAATTTGTCGAAAGGCAGTCTGGGAATCTTTACTACACAGTAATCCAGTGTCGGCTCGAAGCTGGCATAGGTCTTGTGGGTAATGGCATTTTTGATCTCATCCAGAGTAAAGCCCAGTGCGATCTTCGCTGCTACCTTTGCAATGGGGTAACCGGTCGCCTTACTTGCCAGTGCGGAAGAACGGCTGACACGGGGATTTACCTCGATAACACAATATTCAAAGCTGGTGGGATGCAGTGCAAACTGTACGTTACATCCACCGGTGATCTGCAGTTCGTTGATGATCTTCAGAGCGGAAGTACGTAACATCTGGTACTCCTTGTCGCTCAGGGTCTGGGAAGGCGCTACTACGATACTGTCTCCGGTATGCACGCCGACGGGATCGATGTTCTCCATGTTACATACGGTGATGCAGTTGCCTGCGCTGTCACGCATTACTTCGTACTCGATCTCTTTCCAGCCCGCGATACAACGCTCTACCAGTACCTGTCCTACACGGGACAGACGTAAACCGTTCTCCAGGATCTCTTCTAACTCTACCTGATTGTGTGCAATACCGCCGCCGGAACCGCCCAGGGTATAAGCAGGACGCAGTACAACAGGATAGCCTATGGTGTTAGTGAATTCCACACCGTCTTCCACGTTCTCAACGACCTTGGATGCTGCACAGGGCTCGCCGATACGCTCCATCAGATCCTTGAACTCCTGACGTCCTTCCGCATTACGAATGGTAGCTGCGGTAGTACCTAACAGCTTTACATTGTGAGCTGCCAGGAACCCGGACTCCTCTAGCTCCATGCCGAGGTTCAGACCAGCCTGTCCTCCCAGGGTGGGAAGAATGCTGTCGGGCTTTTCCTTTTCAATGATCTGCTCCAGAACCTTTACGTTCAAGGGCTCAATATATACCTTATCTGCGATATCTTTATCGGTCATGATGGTCGCAGGGTTGGAGTTCACCAGGATTACCTCTACTCCCTCTTCCTTCAGGGAACGGCAGGCCTGGGTACCTGCATAGTCGAATTCCGCTGCCTGTCCGATGACAATAGGACCGGAGCCGATTACCATTACTCGTTTTACATTAGGATTCTTGGGCATCTTAGTTCTCTCCTCTCATCATATGAATGAACCGGTCAAACAGGTAACCGGAGTCCTGGGGTCCCGGACATGCTTCCGGATGGAACTGTACGGTGAAAATGTTCTTGCCGGTGTAGGACAGACCCTCGTTGGTACCGTCGTTGACATTGATGAATGCGGGAACCGCTACGGACGGATCCAGCTTATCGGTATCTACCACATAGCCGTGGTTCTGAGAGGAAATATATACTCTTCCGGTCATCAGATCCTTTACCGGATGGTTGCCTCCTCTGTGTCCGTATTTCATTTTGTGGGTATCTGCGCCGGTAGCCAGAGCCATCAGCTGATGTCCCAGACAGATTGCGAAAATAGGGATCTCGGTATCGTATAACTTTTTGATCTCGGCGATCACACCGGTACACTCCTTGGGGTCCCCCGGTCCGTTACTTAACATGATACCGTCAGGATTATCATCAATGATCTCCTGTGCAGGAGTTCCAGCGGGGTATACGGTCACCTCACAGCCTCTCTCTGCCAGGGATCTGGCGATATTTCTCTTAGCTCCCAGGTCTAACAGAGCTACCTTCAGTCCCTGTCCGGACAGCTCCGTTACCAGTGCGGGCTTGGGCTCTCTGACACCCTTTTCATAAGCTTCTTTATCAAAACGCGCTGCACCGGAGAGCGGTCCGTTCTGTGCCAGATCCGTGGTGGGCGCTACCACATATTTTTCCTTGCAGGTCACCTTTTCCACGACCTTGCCTGTGGTATACTCCTTCAGCTTCGGAAGTACTTCGTTCAGGTCATAGGCTTCGTTGGTGGTGATCATGCCGTTCATGGTACCCTTCTCACGCAGGATCTTGGTCAACGCACGGGTATCGATACCGGCGATACCGGGCACACCGTTCTCCTCTAAGTATTCCTGTATTGTGCAGTCACAACGGAAGTTGCTGGGAATACGTGAAAGCTCTCTGACGATGAATCCATCCGGCCAGGGTCTCTCCGACTCGCAGTCATCCCTGCATATGCCATAGTTACCGATCAGGGGGTAAGTCATGCATACAGCCTGTCCTGCATAGGACGGATCCGTCAGGACCTCCAGATATCCGGCCATGGATGTGTTAAATACGATTTCACTGATGATCTCTTTGTCTGCACCGATGTGCGTCCCTTCGAACACCGTTCCATCTTCCAAAATCAAAAATGCCTTCATTCTTTCCTCACATTCTGCCGCTTTTGCGACGTTTGTATTTCTCTCAGTAGCCTACGATACCTGCGAATTGCTCCGCTAAGTATCTGCATTGTCTACGATACCCACGAATTGCTCCGCTGGGTATCTGCAATATCTACGATACCCACGAATTGCTCCGCTGGGTATCTGCAATATCTACGATACCCACGAATTGCTCCGCTGGGTATCTGCAATATCTACGATACCTACGAATTGCTCCGCTGCTTCGCAGCTCTCGCAATTCTGAAAACATTCGGATTCCGCGGATTTGCTTCCGCAAATCGCTGCATCCTCATGTTTTATGATTTAAACCGGCACCTGCCTCCCCGTGCAAGCACGGTTGGCCTCTGCCGTTTAAATCTGGTATCTGCATAATCGATTTATTATATCATAAAAAAAAATGCGTCGCAATAGACCCTGTCTGCGTAAAAACCTACAAAAAACAATTCCGCAATCCCGATACTCCTTGGAGAATCTGACAAAGCTGTGTAAAAGCTTACATTTTCCATTGCTTTTTCCCCCGGGTCTGATATAGAATAGATATGTATTTTCTATTTTTCAATTATCACAAAACGCTGTTTTCCTACAGCAGATTGGACAGGCATCTATGGATCGTATCGAAAATGCTCAAATGAACTCCCTGGGAACCCGCAAACTCTATTATGAAAATGTGCACCAGACGGATTTTACCGCTGTGGTGATGGAATGTGTTCCCGACAAGGAAGATGGATATTATAGAATCGTTCTGGACGCTTCCGCTTTTTTCCCGGAAGAAGGTGGTCAATCCGCCGACAAAGGCACCTTAAACGGTCAGGAAGTACTGGATGTCAGCATTAAACAGGGCATCCTGTATCATAAAACGGCCTGTGAGTTTCCCGTCGGCACCCGGATCACCGGTCATGTGGACTGGAACCGCCGGTTTGATTTCATGCAGCAGCACTCCGGAGAGCATATGATCTCCGGCTTACTGCACTCTCATTTCGGACTGGAAAACGTAGGCTTCCATTTAAGTGACAGAGAAGTGACACTGGATATGAACGGAGAAGTCTCCCTGGAGCAGCTGCGTCTCATCGAGCAGGAAGCTAACACTTATGTCTGGAAAAATCTTCCGGTCAACATCAGCTGGCCCACCGCCGAAGAACTGGCGAGCTTAAATTACCGCAGCAAGCTGGCACTCACGGAAAATGTACGTATTGTCGAGATCCCCGGCGTGGATCTGTGTGCCTGCTGTGCTCCACATGTAGATACCACCGGACAGATCGGTCTCATCAAAATTGTAAATGTACAGAGCCACCGGGGCGGTGTCCGCATCAATATTCTCTGCGGAGACCGTGCTCTGGCAGATTATACTGAAAAACAGGATTCCGTCTGGGCAATTTCTTCTCTGCTCTCTGCGAAACAGCCGGAAGTAGCGGGTGCTGTTGCCCGCGCCAAAGAGGATGCAAGGCTGCAAAAAGAACGCGCCAATGCCCTGCAGGCGGAGCTGCTGAACGTACAGATGGACGCACTCCCTTCCCCGGAAGAAGTACACCACGTGCTTCTCTTCGTCGGTGAATTGGATGCCATTGCTCTGCGCAACGCGGTAAATTTGCTGACCGGAAAATATTCCGGTTACTGTGGTATCTTTGCCGGAGACGATACAAACGGTTATCGATTTATTGTAGGCAGTACTTCCTGTAACTGCCAGGAACTGGCAGACCGTATGCGCCGGGAACTTTCTGCAAAAGGCGGCGGATCCGCTCCCATGATCCAGGGGAATGTTGCTGCCACGGCAGATACCCTGCAGACAATGTGGGCGTCACTGTAATGACCATCCTTTCTGCCTATATACGCAGTTCGGCACATGAATTCGTATCAATATTTTCACATGGAAAACCCCCGGCATGACCATCTGTCATACTCCGGGGGTGTGTTTATATATTTTATATATTTTTCGTTTCGGAAAATCTAATTATTTCTCTTCTGTTGCTGCATTCTTCTTCAGTGCTACGCTGACTGCCTTCGCAACGCCACCACCTACTACACAGCTCATAGGCATCTCCAGTGCTCCGTTGATACCACAGAATGCTACGGCGAACATAAACAGATTCGCTCCGGTTGCATTCATGCTCTGCAGATACTCGGTATGACCGAAGCAGATCATCAGAGTGGACATGAAGAACAGGGTGTTCATAAATGCTCCCAGCAGACCGGTCACGAAGTAAGTTACGGTCTTTGTCTTGTCGATCTTCCACAGTGCCTTGAAGATCACGCCGGACAGCCATCCCATCAGAGTTCTGGTAGGGATGCATACCAGGAAAGTGAAAAACGGATTCATTGCTACCAACGCTGCTCCAAAAGGATCTCCTGCAAAGCACTGGTAAAAACTTGTCAGTCCGAATACCAGTCCCAGTACGGCTCCGCCTGCCGGTCCTAAGAGCATCGCACCGATGACTACGGGAATGGTCATCAGGGAGATTGCTAACGGTCCGATGCGCAGATACCCAAGCGGGGTAAATGCCAGAATCAGCATGATCGCGATGAGTACGGCCAATTGTACCATCTCAAGTGTCTTGTTTTTTTTCATATGAAATTTCCTTTCCGCGCTTTTTGCGCCTTTGCTACTATTCCTCCATCTGGCGTCCTTTAGACTGCCGGAGGATATAATTACAAGTCATTCAAGAAAATAACATAAATGTATACAAAACACAAGTATATTTTTTAATACAATCAGCGTACGGTGCGATACCACTTCAGCGCCGATGTATAGGCTTCATATACTGTATCCATATCAATATTTTTTAACAGCATCAGACGGGATACCTCCGCCCAGTTGGCTGTCTCATACTGCAGCATGAAATCGTACACCGGTGCCAGTACGCCGATGTGGTAGATCAGTGCATTGCTGATCTCGCCGGCCACATGGACCACCTTCAAAGCTTCCGCCATAGTTTTCTCGAGGATCACATCCAGCACGGAGAACAATCCCATCAGGAACAGTTCGTCCTTCTGTGCCTTCAGACCAAATGCTTCCGCCAGATTCTCGGCAAATTTCGCACGAAGCAGAGAAAGTCTGGTGACCTCGTTCGGCTTATCCGCATACAAAGCATTGGCTACTGCCGTGTTGATCCACTTTTTCAGTTCCCGCTGTCCCAGCATGGCAGCTGCATGACGGATAGACGTAATCTCCGAATTTACAGCCAATGGCTGAACCATTTTCAGCAGATCAATCGTAAGTGCGGTATCACGGCTGATGATATCCGCCGCTGTCGTGAGTTCAAAGTCCGGACTGTTCACAATATTCAGCAGGTCAATATAATTGCCCTTCAGGGGCGCCACATCCGTCTGTCCCTTCGTAATGGGAACACGATAGAACTTACCCTCATAAAAACGATATCCACCGGTCTCCTTCAGTCTCTCGAAGTCCTCCATGGTATCAATATTACCGGCACACAGACTGATATTCGGGAATAATTTTCCGAAATAAATCTTGGCTTTGTCAATGGCGATTTTGCGGTTATTCAGAAGGACATAATCCATCAGCTTCAGGACTTCTCTGTAATTTTCAAAATCACTGACCGCAAGCTTGCGAATGGCAAGTTTATAGCCTTGCTGTTTCAATTCCTTCAGACGATTGACATACATTTCAATCGGCGGAATGGTATTATCGATCAAAAGTACGATTTTTTCATGAGGTGCATCGCACTGCTCCGTAATATCCGCAAAAATAGAAATATTGGTGATCGGTACAAAAATCTCTTTTCCCTGAGACAATGTATCGATTCCCATCTTTTGGATCAATTCCAATCCGGTGATCTGTGATGCTCCGTCAAACTGTGCTGTTCCAAGCAGCAGCGGATTCAACAGATAATTCTCTCTCTGGGTAAAAAAAGAATAGGCACATACGGCCATTTTTTCATCAAAAAGTGGTACTAATGTAAGCAGCATATATTTACCTCCCAATTACCTATATTATACCGATTCCGACAGGACTTTACAAGTGGTACTATCAGCACAGAGATGTTGTAAATTGAGATTTAGTGAAGAAGCCACGAACGCCCAC
>UMJM01043923.1_pt1 | contig 12743 bp, 10 predicted proteins | sample 1966031 | NCBI WGS metagenome assembly UMJM01 (sample SAMEA4836150, study PRJEB28245) | human gut metagenome | biome: gut microbiome; material: fecal sample | place: Denmark | collected 2008
TTATGTAGTCGGCGTGGTTGAGCCGGCATATCTCCTTCTCGGGCGTGAGCGCCTTGCGGCGGAAGCTGCCCAGGTCGTGTATTATCACAACTACGCGCGCTCCCCTCATGTGGGCCATGCGGCACACCAGCGTGAAGTATTTTTTCAGCGGATACTGCAGCAGCAGCGTGTCGCCGCGTTTCAGGCTGAAGGGCGACTTTATCACTCCGGCGAGCGTCAGGAAGAAGTGCGCCAGCTTGTTGTTGTATGTGGTCTGCCTGAGTCCGGCGTTGCCGAGGCCCATGCTGTCCATAATCTTCTCTATGTCAGTCTTGGCCTTGTTGCCCGCGCTGCCCAGACCCTTGTAGTTGCGCGAAAGATACTTACAGTTATTTAATTCATAATTCATAATTCACAAATCATAATTGGCTGATGCCTAACTTTGTTTCACAATTCTGAATTCATAATATGGGGCAGAGAAATTTTCTTAAGTCTTAATTATTAATTCTTACTTCTTAATTTCCCATTTCCTTTTCTGCCAGCTTGAGAGCCTCGTCCACGGTGTCGTCCATGTCGAAGTAGGCATACTGCCCGAGTCGGCCTCCGAATATCACGTTGCCCATGCTGCGCGCCATCTGGCGGTATTCGGCCGCTATGGCGTTGTTGCGCTCGTTGTTGACGGGATAATACGGCTCGAGGCCCTCGCTCCATGTGGCGGGATATTCGTAGGTTATCACCGTCTTGGGCTGAGTGCCGTATTCAAAGTGCTTATGCTCAATGATGCGGGTGTAGGGCACGTCGGCCGAGGTGTAGTTTACCACGGCGTTGCCCTGGAAGTTGGGCGTGTCTATCACCTTGGTGTCGAACTTCAGGCTGCGGTATTCGAGCCTTCCGGCGCGGTAGTCGAAGTATTTGTCAATGCGTCCGGTGAACACTATCTTGTCTGCCAGTGAGCAAAGTTCGTCGCGGCGGCTGAAGAAGTCGAGCTGCAGTATGGTCTCCGTGCCCTCCAGCAGGGCGTCGATGAGTCTGTTGTATCCGCCCTCGGGAATGCCCTGATACGGGTCGTTGAAGTAGTTGTTGTCGAAAGTCATGCGCACCGGCACACGCTTTATTATCTCCGCCGGCAGCTCGCGTGCGGGCCGTCCCCACTGTTTCTCTGTGTATCCCTTTATCAGCGTCTCGTAGATGTCGCGTCCGCAGAGCTTCAGCGCCTGCTCCTCAAAGTTGGCAGGACACTCTATCGAGGCATACTCGGCGCGCTGCTTTTTGAGCATCTCCTCGGCCTCGGCAGGCGTGCGCGTGCCCCACAGCTGATAAAAAGTGTTCATGTTGAAGGGCAGGTTGTACAGCCTGCCGTTGAAGTTGGCCACGGGCGAGTTGGTGAAGCGGTTCATCTCAACCAGCCGTGTAACATATTTCCACACCTCCTTCTTGTCCGTGTGGAATATGTGAGCGCCGTATTTATGCACGTTGATGCCCTCAATGCTCTCGCAGCGGATGTTGCCTCCGGTGCTGTCGCGCCTGTCTATCACGAGGCACTTGCGTCCAGCCTTGCGCGCCTCGTGGGCAAACACAGCCCCGAAAAGGCCGGCTCCGACAATAAGGTAATCGTATTTTTTCATAGTAACAAGTGTTTTTTATGTGCCAGCATGCTGCCGCCAGTGCTGCGGCGTACGCCTTTCAGCGCTTTTTCTGCTTGCCGGTTATCTTTCTGAAAGCTTTCTTGAATTTGCCCGTTACGGCCCGCTTGTGCTCAAACTCGTCGAGCTTCTTTATCACGAGCGCCACGGTCTTGTCGGCGTCGATGCCTCTTATTTGGGCGTAGCGCCTTATCACATAGTCCATGAGCCGCTTGTCGTGCGTGAGCCGTTTCAGGTTTTCGGCGCAGTCGTCCTCCGTCGGTTGTATGAACTTCGAGCGGTTGGTGTCTATCAGCCAGAAGCTGAAGCCGCCGTCGGCAGTCCTCTCATACAGTATGTTCGTAAGGTTCAGGTCGCCGTGCATCACTCCCTTTTCGTGCAGCCGTGCCAGCAGATGAGCCAGCGCGTCGGCCGCGTCGCGGTCAAAGTCGTCGCGTCTGAGCAGGTCGGTGAGCGGCGGCAGCATGCACGACTCCGACACAAAGTAGCAGTCGGACATCAGTATGCCGTTGCCAAGTTCAAGATATGCCACCTCGCGGGGCGTGTTGAATCCCCTTTCGCGCAGCATGGCGGCAAAGAGATATGCCCTTGCGGCCTTGCTCTTCTTGAAGAACGAGTAGGCCACGCGCTGCACGGGGTTGGGCCGCTTGTAGTGTTTCACCACGAGCGTGCGGCCGTCAACGCAGAACGACTTCACCGTGTTGCGCCCCTTGTAGAGCGTAGTGCCCCCCTGACTGAACGTCTGAGGCAGGCTGCCCACAAAGCCGCTGAGCGCGCTGAAGCCGCTGCCTACCGTCATGGTCATTATCTTTTCCTTGCTCATGGGCGGCTCAGAGGTTAATGTTCTCGTAGTGCTTAAACCACTCGATGAAGTTCTTTATGCCCTCGTGCAGCGCAACTTTCGGCTTGTAGCCTATCTCGGTCTCGAGCTTTGTGGTGTCGGCCCAGGTGCGGCTTACGTCGCCCGGCTGCATGGGCAGTAGTATCTTTTCGGCCTTGCGGCCCAGGTTTGTCTCTATTTCGGCTATGAAGTCGGTAAGGCTTACGGGGCTTCCAAGGCCTATGTTATACACCTTGTAGGGCAGTCCGTTTGCCGTTCCCGTTCCGTCGGGCGTCTTGTCGAGCACCATGATGGTGCCGTTGGCAATGTCGTCGATGTAGGTAAAGTCGCGCATCATGTCGCCGTTGTTGAACACCTTGATAGGCTTGCCGCCGCTAATGGCTCTTGCAAACAGCATGGGGGCCATGTCGGGGCGTCCGGCGGGGCCGTATACGGTGAAATAGCGCAGGCCGGTGCAGGCTATGCCGTAGAGCTTGCAGTAGGCATGGGCCATCAGTTCGTTGCTCTTCTTGCTTGCTGCATAGAGGCTTACGGGACTTATCACGACGTCGTCTTCAGAGAAAGGCACCTTGCTGTTCATGCCGTAGACCGAGCTCGACGAGGCATAGACGAGATGCTCCACGTTGAAGTTGCGGCAGCACTCGAGTATGTTCAGAAAGCCAATCCAGTTGCTGTGCATGTAGGCATAGGGGTTCTCTATCGAGTAGCGCACGCCTGCCTGTGCCGCCAGATGTATTATCTTGTCAAACTTAACCTGGTCGAACAGCATGTCGAGGGCGCCCTTGTCCTCGATGTCGAGGCGCAGAAACGTGTAGTTGGCCCATTTGGTGCTCACCGTGCGGTGCCCCATGCGCAGGCTGGCGTCGGCCTCTATCCCTGCCCGGCGCAGGCGGTAGAACTTCAGCTCGGGCGAGTAGTAGTCGTTGATGTTGTCGATTCCCACCACCTCGTCGCCTCTTTCGGCCAGCATTTCGGCGCAGCGGCTGCCAATGAATCCGGCCGCGCCGGTTACGAGTATCTTCATCTTCTGTTGAGTTTTTATCTGTTCGGGAGCCTTACTCCTTGCTCCGTTGTCATTCAGTTGTTGTCCTTCTTCTCGAGATAATCAGTTATCTTTCTTGCCACTACGCTCCAGTCGAAGTCGCGTATGGTGCGCAGTCCTGCCTCGCCATACTTCCTTCTCAGCTCCTCGCTCTGGTAAAGCTCCTTGATGTGGCGTCTGAAGCAGAAGCGCCAGCGTGCCGAGCGTATGCCGTTCTCCTTGTCGCGCAGCAGGTCGAGCGTGCCGGCCTTGGTGGCTATCACGGGCACGGCGCACGCCATGGCCTCGGCCACGGTGTTGTTCCATCCGGTGTAGCGCGGGTTCTCGGCCGACACAAAGCAGTCGGCACGGTTGAACAGCTCCCAGTTGCGGTCGAAGGGATGGCCCACGACAAACTCGAAGGGGCACTTGCACGTAAACTCCTTTATGCGGCGTGCGGCGCCTTCGTCAACCGGCGTGTCATAGAGGAGCAGCTTTATGTTGTAGCCCTGCGCATAGAGCTTTTCGCACGCGCTGACCACATAGTGGGTGCCTTTAACGCGCTCCACGATGCGTCCGTATGCCATGACGACGAACGGGCGGTCTTTCACCTCATAGCTCTCCTTGGGCTTATAGTTGGCAACGGTTACGCCGCCGATGGCCTTGAACGACTCGCGGCCGAACTTCTTGAGGTCGTACTCGTATACGTTCGACGAGCAGGCAAACACCTCAACCTCGGGATTCTTCATCAGCTTGGCCACGTTGTCGCTCTTTCTGACGTGATAGAATATCTTGTGGCGTGCATCAGACTCAAGCACCATGGGCATCATCTTCACCGTGGTGGTCCACAGGGCGTCGAGCTTTGTGCCTTTAATCTTGTCGAAAGTGCTCATCTCGCCCTTGAAGTCGAACCAGTCGGGGCCCTTGCCGTCGGGTGTGAACACTATGAAGCGGTGGCCCTGCTCGACAAAGATGTTGCCGAGCTCGAGAAAGCGCTTAACGCCGCCGTAGAGCTTTGTGTGGGGCAGTAATACTCCTAATATCATATATAGTTGTTGTTAATTCGGATGAAATTTTATATTACCTTTTGCCGCGCTGCCGGCATCCTGCGTATCGCATTGATATACAACGACTTGCAATATGCCGTCTTTTGGCTCGCAATATGTGGCCTTTCAGCCTGCAATATGTGGTCTTTCGCGATGCGATATGTGGCCTTTTAGATCTTAGCCTGTCGGCAGTCTTGTTATGCCGTGTGCCGGCAGGGCTGCGGGCTTATTGTCTTTTGTCGTTGTCCCAGAACTTCCACAGCGGTCCGAAGTCCTTTGTCAGCATCCACCACAGAGCCTTCAGGCGTCCGCGAAGCATGTGAGCCTTCAGATGGCCGTCGTGCCTGTAAGTGTCAGTAAGGCGGCTGTCGAAGTCGTGTCCCTTGTAGGTGAAGATGCGCCTGAAGGTGGAGTTTGTCATGCCCCACTTGAGCAGAAACTGCATCTGTCCCATGTTCTTGCGTATGCGGGTGGTGGATTTTGTCTCGAAGTGATACACGCGGCTTGCCGATATGCCCTTCATCATCCTTATGCCGCAGAGATACAGCTTGGCGGTGAAGTCGGGGTCGCTGTACATTCCGGGCGAAAGCTCTATGCTGTAGCCGCCCACGAGGTCCCATATGTCGCGGTGAACGATGTTCGGCGGCAGCGTTGCGCCCATCCAGTCGTTCATCTTATAGGTGCGGAACTCGTTGAGCAGGTCTTGCTCCCTGAATGTCTCAGGCGTGTCGCCATAGTCGGCGTTTATTATCGAGTCGCCCTTTGTGCGGGGCTGTATTGTCGTCGACGACAGGAAGAACCGGTTGTCGGGCAGCGCCTTTATCTCGTCATACAGCGCCTTGTCCCATTCAGGCAGCGCATACATGTCGTCGTTGATGAAGAGCATATAGTCGGTCTTCACCTTGCTGCGCATCATGTTCATGGCCAGGCACACGCCCACGTTGGTCTGCGAGTGGGTGTAGTCGAGGCCCTGCTGCCTCACCCATTCGAGCGTGCCGTCGCTTCCGTCGTTGACGTGTACTATAATCTGGTGCCTGTATGTAGAGTTCTTCCTTATGCTGTCCACGCATATCTTAAGGAAGGGCAGGTTGTTCCATGTGGGTATGAGTATGGAGAATATTTCGCCGTTCATAGTCGTTACGTTATTTTGCAGGGCTTCGGCGGCGGCATTGCTTATATCCGCCCGTGCCTTTGCTTTGTTTGTATTATATGGTTATAGCCCCTTTGGCGTGCCTTTGCCGTCAGATGCCGAGCACGTCCCTGTAGACGTTCATCACCTGCTGGGCCACGTTGTTGCCCTCAAACCGCGTTATATACTGGCGGCTTGCGGCTATGCGCTCCTCGCGTCCGGGTGCTCCCTTGACAACCTGCTTTATGGCTTCGGCCATGGCATAGACGTCGTCGGGGTCGACATATATGGTGCCGTTGCCGCCTGCCTCCTCAAGACAGCTGCCCGTGCATGCCACTACGGGCAGTCCGCTCTGTATGGCCTCGATGACCGGAACGCCGAAGCCCTCGTAACGTGAGGGGTAGACGCACGCCTCGGCCATCTGATAAATGGCGGGCAGGTCTTCGTTGGGCACGTTGTGAAGTATCTTCACGCGGCTTTCGAGAGCGTTCTCCCTGATATACGCCTTCACCTTTTCGGTGTATGAGGTGGCCTTGCCCACTATCACCAGACTTATGTCCTCGGGCAGCATCCTCAGTGCCTTCACGGCCAGCAGCACGTTCTTGCGCTCCTCGATGGTGCCCACGTTGACGATATAGCGTTCGGGCAGCATGTAGCCCGTGTGCACCTCGTGCATCTTCTTCTCGCCTTCGCGCATCTTGTAGCGCGAGCCGCAGCTCTGATATATAACGTCTATCTTCTCGGGGTTTACGCCTCCGTAGAGCATTATGTCGCGCTTGGTGCATTCGCTGATGGCTATTATGCGGTCGGCCTCGGCGCAGGTCTTTCTGAACTTCCACGCATAAATCTTGGTGTCGGGCCAGTTGTACCATTCAGGATGACGCATGAAGATGATGTCGTGAATGGTAACCACGGTCTTTATGCCGGCCTTCTTTATGCCTATGGGCAGCTCGCCCGAGAGTCCGTGATAGAGTTTTACGCCGTCGGCGCAGAGGTCGTCCACCATTGAGTGCATGCGCCACCATGCCTTCTGCAGGCCCGAAAGGCTCCTGCGGGGATACACGAATCTTACGCCTGCCGACTCTCTTACCTGGCTTCTCAGCGCGCTGTTGCCCTTGTCGGGGGCGTATAGGTTGAGCTTTATGTCGGGCGTTATAACCTCCGAGAGGTCGTTGATCAGTGTGCGGGCGTAGCTTCCCAGTCCGGTGCGGTTACATACAATGCGCTTGGCGTCGTATCCTATAATCATATTTTACATATTTTGTTGCGGGCTGCATTCTGCCTGGCCGCCGTGCCGGCTTGCGCCGTCTTGCCGTTCCAGGGCACTTTGCCGCATGCTTGCCGCTGTTGTGCAGCGCGGCGTGTGCCGGCCCATTAATGTTATATGTTTCACGTGTGACAGGCTTCCGGCCTACTTTCTCACCACGTGTCCGTTTTCAATCTTGAACTCCTTGTCAAACTCCTCCCTCGTGCGTTTCCAGCGGTTGTGGCTCCACAGATAGAAGCGCGGCTCGCGCCTTATGGTCTGCTCGAGCATGACAAAGAACTTTTTGGTTATCTCAAACTCAGGCATTTCGCCGGGCTTGTCGGTCATGAGCTTGAAGGTGTAGATATATTTTCCGCGTTCGGGGCGTTCAACGTCGATGTAGAACACGGCGTTGTTCATCTTGCGCATTATGCGCTCGGCGCCCGTGAACACAGGTGTGTCGTGGTTGAGGAACGGCAGCCACAGGTGGATGTTGCGGTAGCGGGGCGCCTGGTCGGCAATGTAGCCGAAGAGATTCATGAGGTTCTGGCTGCGGAACGACACGAGATATCTCAGTATGTCCTTCTTGGGGACGCACACTCCGCCCATGCTCTGGCGCATGTTGATGAACAGGCGGTCGAAGAGCTGGCTGCGCAGGGGATGGTATATCAGTCCGATTACGGCCTCGGGATGCTTCTTTATGACAAGGCCTGTGGCCGAGAGCAGCTCCCAGTTGCCGTAATGTCCGAGTATGCCGGCGCAGGTCTGGCCTCTGTCGAAGCACTCCTCAATCTTGTCGATGCCCCTGAACTCTATGCGGCTGAGCAGCTCCTGACGGCTGACGGACATGAGTTTGACGGTCTCTACGAAGTAGTCGCAGAACCACTTGTAGAATCCGCGCTCTATGCTGATGCACTCCTCGAGGCTCTTCTCGGGGAATGCCGATGTTATGTTGCGTCTGACGATGTCGCGGCGGTAGCGCACTATGTGGTAGAGAACGAGGTTGGCGATATCTGATATCACATAGAGGGCCCTGTAAGGCAACTTTGACACCAGATAGAAAATGCCGTAGATTATGTTATATAAAAACTCTTTCATTCCTCTTTCTCCGGTTAGTTGATTACAGTGTCTGCATGTCGTTCAGCTTCTTGTAGTAGCCGTCGATGGCGAGCAGCTCCTCGTGGGTGCCGCGCTCAACGATCTCTCCCTCGTGTATGACGCATATCTCGTCGGCGTTCTTGATGGTCGACAGGCGGTGGGCAATGGCCACCGTGGTGCGCGTCTTCATCAGATGCTCGAGCGCGTCCTGCACCAGTCGCTCGCTCTCGGTGTCGAGAGCCGACGTAGCCTCGTCGAGGATGAGTATCGGCGGGTTCTTCAGTATGGCGCGGGCTATGCTCACGCGCTGGCGCTGTCCGCCCGAGAGGCGTCCGCCGCGGTCGCCTATGTTGGTGTCGTAGCCGTGTTCCGACTCCATGATGAAGTCGTGCGCGTTGGCTATCCTTGCGGCGTTCTCTATCTGCTCCTGCGTGGCGTTGTCTACGCCGAACGATATGTTGTTGCGGAAACTGTCGTTAAACAATATGGCCTCCTGGTTTACGTTGCCTATGAGCGAGCGCAGGTCGTGCAGTCCCATGTCCTTCACGTTCACTCCGTCGATGAGCACCTCGCCCTCCTGCACGTCGTAGTAGCGCGGTATGAGGTCTACGAGCGTCGACTTGCCGCCGCCGCTCTGGCCTACGAGCGCCACGGTCTTGCCCTTCTCGATGGTGAGGTTGATGTTGCGCAGAACCCACTTCTGGTCGTACTTGAACGACACGTTGCGGAACTCTATCTTGCTCTTGAAGTCGGTTATGTGCACCGGATGCTCAGGCTCCTTGATGTTGCTCTCGGCCATGAGTATCTTGTCCACGCGCTCCATTGAGGCGAGACCCTTGGGTATGTTGTAGCCCGCCTTTGAGAATTCTTTCAGCGGATTGATGATGCTGTAGAGTATAACGAGATAGTAGATGAACGTGGGGCCGCTCAGAGTCATGTTGTTTAGCACCAATACACCGCCGAACCAGAGCACTATGACAATCATCACCGTGCCGAGAAACTCGCTCATCGGGTGGGCCATCTGCTGGCGGGTGTTCACGCGGCGTATGTTCTCGCGGTATTCAGAGTTAATCTTGTCGAAGCGGCGGTTCATCTTCTCCTCGGCGCAGAATGCCTTTATTATGCGCAGTCCGCCAAGCGTCTCCTCCACCTGGCTCATCGTGTCGCTCCACAGCGACTGTGCCTTTATCGACTTCTGCTTCAGCTTGCGGCCCACAAAGCCCATAAACCAGCCCATGATGGGCACTATGACGAGCGTGAAGAGCGTCAGCTGCCAGCTGATGACGAGCAGCGTGGCAAAATAGAACACTATCAGTATGGGGTTCTTGAAGAGCATGTCGAGGCTCGACATTATGGAGTTCTCAATCTCCTGCACGTCGCCGCTCATGCGCGCTATGATGTCGCCCTTGCGCTCCTCGGAGAAGAATCCGAGCGGCAGCGACGTAATCTTGCGGTAGAGCTGGTTGCGTATGTCGCGCACCACGCCTGTGCGTATAGGAATTATCGTGGCCGACGAAAGGAAATAGGCACCCGTCTTCAGAAACGTCATGAAGGCAAGAAACAGGCCTATGACGAGCAGCGTTGTGGTGGCGCCCATGCTCTCAATCATCTCGTAGATATAATAATTGGCGTTGTTTATCAGCACATCTTTCATGTTGCCGCTGCCCCAGTCCATCAGTCCGGCAGGCACGCTGGCCGCCTGAGTCTTGAAAAGTATCTGCAGGATTGGTATTATGGCCATGAAAGAAAAGATGTTCAATACCGCCGAAAGGATATTAAACACCACCGTCAGTACCAGGTATTTTTTGTAGGGAGGTACAAAACGGCGCAATACTTGTAAAAATTCTTTCATCTATCCGTGGGTTGTTCTTTTTATGGAATTTAGGTTTATTCCGGTTGCAAAGATAGTGTTTTTGTGCAAGAAAACAAAATATGGCGGCCGTTTTAGTTCATTATGGGGCTGTATGAGGGGCCGCAAAGGCGATATGGGGGCTGTTTGAGGGGCTGATACATGCCGGTTGTCATACTGCCGGAGCATGCCGGAAGGCACGCCGCTGCCGGCTTTCCCGTATTCTGTCAGCGCCTTGCAGCGTGAAGGACTGGTGCAGTTAGTTACAGTTTCGTGCCCCTGTCGTGCGGCTTGTAGGGCGGCGCTTCGTGGCGGAATGTGTCGGGCTGTATAACGCATTGATACACAATGCGTTGCAAAAGGCCATGTTTCGGGCTCTAAAAGGTGGCCTTTTAGGCTGCAAAAGACGGTCTTTCGGACGGCGAAAGGTGCCCTTTCAGAACATGAAAGGCGGCCTCTTGATGATAAGAGTGCCGCCTTTCTCTTCAAAGTTAATATTATCGTGCTTCCAATTAGTCGGTTTTATGCCTCGCCGCCGTCTGCGAGCACGCCTTTGAGCGTTGCGCTCGAGCTGTCGGTTATCCTTACCCTTACGGTCTGGCCGATGTGGCAGTTGCCCTTGTCGAACACCACCACCTTGTTCTGTCCGGTGCGTCCGAAGAGCTGTTCGCGGCTGCGCTTGCTGAAGCCCTCTATCAGCACGTCGAACTCCTTGCCTACGTCCTTGGCGTTCGACTCTGCCGACAGCTTGGTCTGCAGCTCTATCATCTCTGCCAGGCGGCGCAGCTTAACCTCCTCAGATACGTCGTCGGGCAGATGCTTCGATGCGTATGTGCCGGGGCGCTCGCTGTATTTGAACATGAAGGCAGAGTCGTAGCCCACCTCGCGCATCAGCGAGAGCGACATCTGGTGGTCTTCCTCAGTCTCGCTGTGGTAGCCCACGAATATGTCGGTAGATATTGCGCAGTCGGGTATTATGCGGCGAATGGCCCTCACGCGGTCCATATACCACTCTCTTGTATATTTGCGGTTCATCAGCTTCAGTATGCGGTCTGATCCGCTCTGCACGGGCAGATGTATGTGATGGCAGATGTTGGGCATCTCGGCTATCACGCGCAGCGTGTCGTCGCTCATGTCCTTCGGGTGGCTCGTGGTGAAGCGTATGCGCATGTCGGGCACGGCCTCTGCCACCATGCGCAGCAGTGCCGGGAACGCCACTTTCTCGCTCTTTGCGTCGTCTTTGCCGTCGTTACCCTCGCTGTTTACTTCTTCATTTTTACTTTTTAATTCTCCTAAGTAGGAGTTAACGTTCTGTCCGAGCAGCGTAACTTCCTTGTATCCGTGTTCGTGCAGGTCGCGCACCTCGCGCAGGATGCTCTCCACGTCGCGGCTGCGTTCGCGTCCGCGGGTGTAAGGCACGATGCAGTAGTGGCAGAAGTTGTTGCATCCGCGCATGATGCTCACGAATCCGCCCACGTGCGGTCCGCATATTCTCTGCGGCATTACGTCGCGGTAAGTCTCTGTGGTAGACAGCTCGATGTTCATCGCCTTGTGTCCCGTCTCGGCCTGAGCTATGAGGTCGGGCAGAGTGAGATAGGCGTCGGGGCCGGCCACGAGGTCGGCATGATGGTTCTCGAGCAGGTCTTCCTTCACTCTCTCGGCCATGCATCCCAGCACTCCGATAATCATTCTTCTGCCCTTGCGCGTCATGGCGTGCAGGGTGTCGAGGCGGTTGAGCACTTTCTGTTCGGCATTGTCGCGCACGCTGCACGTGTTCAGAAACACGGCGTCGGCTTCGTCAACGCTTTCGCACAGTTCATATCCGGCCATCTTCATTACCGAGGCCACAACCTCGCTGTCGGCCACGTTCATCTGGCAACCGTAGGTTTCTATAAATAGTTTCTTCATCTTCGTTGTTATTGGTGTTTTAGGGGGATGGGAGCAATGGGACTGATGAGACTTATATTTTGCCGGCTGATGCCGCCTCGCAGGGCTTGCGGCTGTCGTCGCCGGGCGTCCGCTCACTCTCTTTCATCGCCCAGTATTATCTTTGTTATCTCGGCCATGAGGCGCGCGTTGTCGGCGTCGCTCATCTTCGAGTCTTTTATCAGTATGGCTATGGCCACCTGTCTGCCGTCGGGCATGGTCACCACTCCGGCGTCGTTGTCGGCCATCTTGGTGCCGTCAGCCATGCGGAATCCCGTGCCGGTCTTGTGTGCCAGCGTCATTCCTTGGCTCAGTCCGGCCTTTATCTTGTCGGCTCCCGTGGTTGTTGCGGCCAGCGCCTGCTTTATGCAGCGGTCGTATTCGCCGCTGAGCAGACGGCCGTCGTATAGCTTACGGAGCAGCCACACCACCGACTCGGGCTTGCTCCAGTTGGCATAGCTGTTTATCGGTGCTTCATACATCGTGGCTTCCGTCTCCGACAGATGGCAGTCTTTTATGCCCATGGCGTGTATCTCGCGGTCAACGCTGTCTATGCCTCCGGCCATGGCTATCAGTATGTCGGCGGCGTTGTTATCGCTCTCGGCTATGGCGTAGCGTATCAGCTGCGGCAGCGTTATGCTGAACCTGCCGTCGGGATGCAGCTTCATCAGCGGACTGTATGTGTCCTTGCGCATCTGCTCAGGCGTTATGTTGAGCGTCGTGTCCACCGCTGCGCCCCTGCGCTCCATGTCTTTCAGCAGGGCAACGGCCACGTGGAGCTTGAACACGCTCATCAGCGGATACAGTCTTTCGTTGTTCATGCTGTGCATGGCGTTGCCTTCCATCCATGCCACGCCTATCTCGGCATCCTTGCCTTCAGCGAGTTTCTTTATGGCAGCAAGCTTCTTCTGTCCTTCGTATTGCGGCATTTCCGCCGTCACGGCAGCGCCTTCCGTCGTGCTTTC
>UMJM01047361.1_pt1 | contig 12509 bp, 10 predicted proteins | sample 1966031 | NCBI WGS metagenome assembly UMJM01 (sample SAMEA4836150, study PRJEB28245) | human gut metagenome | biome: gut microbiome; material: fecal sample | place: Denmark | collected 2008
GCTCACAAGCAAGGGCTTGAGAATAGAAGATGTTGTGAAAGAACTTCAGATGCGTCACGATCCGGAATGGGATAAGAAACGCCGCGTTGCCAAGAGCAAGGGCGAAATGAAATAACAAACTAACATTAAGGAGAAAAAAATAGAAGATGTTAATAGATTATCAGAACGTCAGCATATATCAGGCCGACAAGTGCGTGCTCCAAAACATCAATTTCCATATTGACGAAGGAGAATTTGCCTACCTTATTGGAAAAGTCGGCTCTGGTAAAAGTTCGCTATTAAAGACACTTTATTGCGAACTAGATCTTGTAGAAGGCGAAACCGAGAAGGCTGAAATTCTCGGCAGAGACCTCAAAACTATAAGGCGAAAGGAGATTCCGGCTCTGCGTAAGGAATTGGGAATCATCTTTCAGGATTTCCAGCTGCTACACGACCGCACCGTTCGCAAGAACTTTGAATTCGTACTCAAGGCAACAGGCTGGAAAAACAAAAAAAACAGAGAAAAGCGTATCGAAGAGGTGCTCAACGAAGTAGGCATGATTGATAAAATCGACAAGATGCCTCATGAGCTCTCAGGTGGTGAGCAGCAGCGTGTAGCCATCGCCCGCGCCATTCTCAATAATCCTAAAATCATCATCGCCGATGAGCCTACAGGCAATCTCGACCCAGAGACTGCCAGTAACATCGTGAGTCTGCTGAAAGACATCACCAAACAAGGCACAGCTGTTGTGATGACAACCCATAACATCCCGATGCTCGACAAATTCCCAGGCATCGTTTACCGCTGTAAGGAAGGTGTGCTCTACGACGTAACCAACGAGTACAACCACATCGACCTCACAGAGGATGGAGAAGATAATTAAGTGAAATAATTAAATAAAATTACGACTATGAAGGTAATGAAATTCGGAGGTACTTCTGTAGGCTCACCAGAGCGCATGAAGGGAGTAGCCTCTTTGGTTACAGAATCAGGTGAACCAACTTTCATCGTATTGTCTGCGATGAGCGGTACAACAAACTCTCTCGTTGAGATCTCTGACTATCTTTACAAGAAGAATCCAGAGGGCGCCAACGAGGTAATCAACAACTTGGAGAAGAAATACATGCAGCATGTAGAAGAACTCTACTCTACCGAGGAGATGAAAAATACGACTCGTGAGTTCTTGCAGGGCGAATTCAACTATCTCCGCTCATTCACCAAAGACCTCTTCACTTCTTTCGAGGAGAAGAGCATCGTGGCTCAGGGCGAGATGATGAGCACCAACATGGTTGTAAACTACTTGAAGGAACAGGGTGTAAAGGCTGTATTGCTCAGTGCATTAGACTTTATGCGCACTGACAAGAACGCAGAACCGGATCCTCAGTACATCAAGGAGAAGTTGGCTGCTATCATGGAGCAGAACCAGGGCTATCAGATTTACATCACTCAGGGATTCATCTGCCGCAACGCATACGGCGAGGTTGACAATCTGCAGCGTGGCGGTAGCGACTACACCGCATCTCTTATCGGTGCAGCTCTCCCAGCTGACGAAATTCAGATCTGGACCGATATCGACGGAATGCATAACAACGACCCTCGTGTCGTAGAGCACACTGAGGCAGTACGCCAGTTGAACTTCGAGGAGGCTGCAGAGTTGGCTTACTTCGGTGCCAAGATTCTCCACCCTACCTGTGTTCAGCCAGCTAAGTATGCAGGCATCCCTGTACGCTTGAAGAACACCATGGATCCTAAGGCCGACGGTACAATCATCGACAATGTCATCGTACGCGGCAAGATCAAGGCTGTTGCTGCCAAGGACAACATCACAGCCATCAAAATCAAGAGTAGCCGCATGTTGCTCGCTACAGGTTTCCTACGCAAGGTATTCGAAATCTTCGAGAGCTATCAGACTCCAATTGATATGATTGCTACTTCAGAGGTGGGTGTCAGCATGAGTATTGATAATGATTCTCATCTTAACGACATCGTAAACGAGCTGAAGAAATATGGTACAGTAACTGTAGATTCTGATATGTGCATCATCTGCGTTGTAGGTGATTTGGACTGGAGCAACGTTGGCTTCGAGACCATCGCTACCGATGCGATGAAGAACATTCCTGTACGCATGATTTCTTATGGTGGTTCTAACTACAACATCTCATTCCTCATCAGAGAGAAAGATAAGAAGCAGGCATTACAGAACTTGAGCAACGTATTGTTCGAGAAGAAGTAATGCAAATGAAAACGAAGAGTGAAAAGTGAAGAATTCGTATGTAATGCTTCCTATCCACTCTTCGTTGGATATTCTGATTTACTATAAATTGGATATTCTGATTTAACTATAATAAGGTATTAATTTAAGATTAAGTGAAATGAAAGGTACATTTCCGATAGATAAGTTTCAGGAGATACAGACTCCGTTCTACTATTACGACACCAATGTGTTGCGCCAGACATTGAAAACCATCAATGAAGAGGCTGGCAAGCACGAGGGATTTGAAGTGCACTATGCCGTAAAGGCAAATGCTAACCCTAAGGTGCTCAATATCATCTGTCAGGCTGGTTTAGGAGCCGACTGTGTGAGCGGAGGAGAAATTCAGGCAGCCATCAAAGCCGGATTTCCAGCCAGCAAGATTGTTTACGCTGGTGTAGGCAAAAGCGATTGGGAAATCAACCTCGGATTGGAGAAAGGCATCTTCTGCTTCAATGTAGAGAGTATTCCGGAGTTGGAAATCATCAATGAACTGGCTGAAAAACAGAATAAGATTGCGCAGGTTTGTTTCCGCATCAATCCGGATGTCGGCGCCCATACGCATGCAAACATCACAACAGGTCTGGCAGAAAACAAGTTCGGAATTGCCATGCGCGACATGGAAGCCGTAATCGAAGAGGCTGCCAAGATGAAGAACATCCAGTTCCTCGGACTGCACTTCCACATCGGAAGCCAGATCCTCGACATGGGGGATTTCGAGGCACTCTGCAACCGTATCAACGAACTTCAGAACCAGCTTGAAGCACATCACATCGTTGTGAAGAACATCAATGTGGGAGGCGGATTGGGCATTGACTATAATCATCCAAACCGACAGCCAATCCCTAATTTCAAGGATTATTTCGATACATACGCAAAGAAACTGAAGTTGCGCGATGGTCAGAAGCTTCACTTCGAGTTGGGTCGCGCTGTAGTGGGTCAGATGGGTTCTCTCATCACCAAGACACTCTACATCAAGCAGGGCACAGCCAAGCAGTTTGCCATTGTGGATGCAGGAATGACCGACCTTATCCGTCCTGCTCTCTATCAGGCTTACCATAAGATTGAAAACATCTCAAGCGATGAACCTGTAGAAACTTACGACGTAGTAGGTCCTATCTGCGAATCAAGCGATGTCTTCGGCAAGGCTGTCGACATCAACAAAGCCCATCGCGGCGACCTCATCGCCCTCCGCTCAGCCGGAGCCTATGGTGAGATTATGGCGAGCCAGTATAACTGTCGCCAGTTGCCAAAGGGGTATATTACAGAAGACTTTTAATATAGTTGAAAGTTAAAAGTTAAGAGTTTATAGGATTCTCCTTTCTCTAGCTTTCTATATTACGAGAAAAAGAAAATGATGATCATTAGTACAACTACTATAATAGCAGGCGCAGTGGTGGTTTTATTGGCGGTTCTCGGATCGCTGATAAATCCATTTCTGCGCTCGTTGCGCTTTCAAAAAACAGAAACGGCAGAGAATCAACCTCCTGTCAGTATACTCATTACCGCACACGATAATCTTGCTGAATTGGAGAGGAATCTCCCTATGTTCCTGCGTCAGCAGTACGCTGCCGACTATCAGGTAATCGTAGTCTGCCAGAGTACAGATGGCGAGACACAGGATTTTCTGAAGCGAACAGCAGCCGAGAACCCTCATCTGTATTATACTTACATTCCTGAGAGTTCACGCTACATGAGCCGCAAGAAATTGCAGATTACACTGGGTGTGAAGGCAGCCAAACATGAATGGATTATTCTGACGGAACCTAATTGCCGCCCAAGCAACGACAAGTGGCTGCAAACCATGGTCCGTCAATGTCAGGACCCCAACCATCTGGTATTGGGATATGTAGCCCTTGATGAGGAAACCAAGAGCGTACGCCGTTTCGACAGCATCCGCAAGGCTTACTATGTTTTGCGCCGTGCCCAGCAGACCTATGGTTATCGCAGCCACATGCCAAACGTAGCGTTCCGCAAGAGCGACTTCATGAAGGAACAGGGCTATCAGGGCAACCTGGAATATGTTCGCGGCGAATACGATTTTCTCGTCAACAAGTATGCCCATTGTGGCGATACAGCTACAGAACTGGATTGCGATGCATGGCTCATCCGCGAAGCACCATCGAACAAGGGCTGGCACAATGCCCACCTCTATCTGCAGGCTTCACGCAAGAGTTTGGAAAGAGCCGGTTCCATGCGAACCCTCATGTTCTTTGACCATCTCATGCCACATCTCAGCCTGATAGCAACACTGGCCGTTGCAGCCTACTCTATCCTCATGAAGAATTGGATTCTTACAGGATGCGCAGGTTTCAGTTTCCTCCTGCTGTTCATCGTGAGAATGCTGATAGCCAACAAGGCCATCAAACACTTTGATGACGGAATAGCGATGTTCAAACTGCCATTCTTCGAATATGGAATTATCTGGAGAAATCTGGCTACCAAATTGCGCTATTGGCGGGCTGACAAAAACGATTTCACTTCTCATAAACTCTAGACAGGGCAAAAAGGAAGTAACAGTCTATCAGAATAACAGTTAAAAATAACCGACAGAACGATGAAAGTATATTTGTTCATTTCCAACCATAAGAAGTTGCTGAAGATGTATCTTCCATACATCGAAGCCTTGAATAAACAGCTCGACATCACCAACAGTCTGGTTGATGCCGACATTGTGTTGGTTATAGGAGCATGGACATGGCAGGGAGCCCAGATAGCCAAGAAAGCAAAGCAGATGGACATTCCCTACATCGTTTGTCCACTAGGCGATATTTCTGAGAGAAACTGCAAGAACCCTTACTTGAAGCGTTCACTGCAACAGTCTATGTATCAGAAAGCCATGTACGCCAAAGCCAACCTCATAGTAGCTACTACCCCTATGGAGAAAAACTATCTGGAAAAGAAAGGTTGGAACAAGCGCATCGCCCTGATTCGCTATGCAGGCTACAGTCATCTTACCAACACTGAAGCCATGATGCAAAACTGGCAGGAGACGGATGAGGAGACGCTGGCAGTCTTCGAGCAGCAAAAGGCAGAAGCCATCGCTGCCCAAACCAAACAGGCAATCATCGCACAGATTATGCAGATAAAAAGCCGCATGCCGCATCAGAATATTCCGCAAAAATATCTTGACGATTTACACACTCTCCTCTATGCTGATGATTATGATGAGGATGCTATCAAGCAAGAACTGGCAGAGAAGAAACTCTCTTCCTATGCCGCCTCCGTTTTCCAGACCATGACAGATAAAACAGGACTCACAGAAGGCTTCATGCCGATTCCTGCCAAAAAGGGCAGAAAGAGTAAAGAGATTCTGAAATTTGTGAAATAAAAGAAATCTGAAGTTTGTGAAATAAGAAGAAATGAACTTAGATAGAATAGAACAGCAGGCTGGTCATCTGCCAGCTTACCAGATAGCCGACTCTGTCAATGAAGCATTGATGGAGTCGGCTAACCTTGTTATTACAGCTCCTCCTGGAGCCGGTAAATCTACCCTCCTCCCGCTCACCATTCTGCGGGGCATGAGTGATCAGGCATTGGAAGGCTTCATCCATGATCATCTTAAAAGTCAGGGTAAGATTCTGATGCTCGAACCGCGCCGCCTGGCTGCTCGCCAGATTGCCGAACGGATGGCGCAGATTCTGGGAGAGCCCGTGGGCAAAACCATCGGCTATCGGGTAAGATTCGAAAGCAAGGTTTCGGATGAAACACGCATCGAAGTCCTTACCGAGGGCATTCTCACCCGAATGCTGGTCAATGATGCTACACTCGAAGGCGTTTCGTGCCTCATCTTTGATGAGTTTCATGAGCGCAGCATCAATTCCGATCTGGCGTTAGCACTGGCCCGGCAAACACAGGAAATCATCCGCCCCGACCTGAAGCTCATTATCATGTCAGCAACAATCGATGCTTCTATCATCTGTCAGGCACTTCAGGCTCCGCTTATCGAGAGTAAAGGCAGAATGTTTCCGATAGAAACCATTTATGCAGACCACGACATCGACAGATATCAGGTAGCGCAGGAAATGGCAGCCACAATCTGTCAGGCTTTCAGAAACCAGGAAGGTGACATTCTTGCCTTTCTGCCGGGACAGGGAGAAATCATGAAATGCGAAGAACAGCTTCGCTCTGTCCTGCCCTCAGCCACTCTTTACCCGCTATACGGTAACCTCTCGCCAGAAAAGCAGCGGCTCGCAATCGCTCCTTCCAAACCGGGTGAACGGAAAATCGTACTGGCCACTCCTATCGCCGAAACTTCTCTCACCATCGAAGGAGTAAGAATCGTTGTGGATTCCGGACTCTGCCGAAAACTGGTTTATGATGCCCGTACAGGCTTGAGCCATCTCGAAACCGTTCGTATCAGTCAGGACATGGCTACGCAACGAAGGGGGCGTGCGGGCAGAATCACATCAGGCGTATGTTACCGGCTTTGGACACAGACCTCGGAACATCTGATGCCAGAACAACGGCTGCCCGAAATACTGGATGCAGATCTCTCTTCGCTGGTTCTCGACATTGCAGCTTTCGGGGAAAACAAACCGGAACTGCTGCCTTGGCTCACCCTTCCTCCCAAGGGCAACCTCGTATTGGCACAGCAACTTCTTATGTCGCTCAACGCCCTCACTCCTGATCATGATGCTCACGCTCTCAGTGGCAGCATCACCGCAGAAGGCAGCAGAATGGCTCAACTTCCTTGTCATCCGCGCATTGCCAAGATGATGATCAGCAGCGATTCTCCGGCGAGCCAAGCCCTGGCCTGCGACATTGCTGCTCTGCTGGAAGAGAAAGACCCGATGGGCGAAAATGAAGATTCAGACATGACGCTCCGCCTTTCTATCCTCCGTTCCGCACGCTGCAAGAAGAATCTGGGGCGTTGGAACCGTATCGCTCAGATTGCCCAGGAATACAGGAAGATGCTGCGTATCAGGGAAGACAACGAGCCAATTGATGCTGAGGAAGTGGGCCATCTCATCGCCCTAGCCTACCCTGAGCGCATCGCCCATGCCACCGACCATACGGGCAACTTCAAGATGTCGAATGGCAACACGATTTTCATCGACCCGTGCGACAGCATGGCAGCAAACGAATGGCTTGCCATCGCATCACTCAACCTCGCTTCAACCTCATCATCCAATTCTGGGCAGGGACGGAAAGGAAGGGTATTTCTCTCAGCCCCCGTCAACTGGAAGAACTTGCCTGTGCAAACCTGCGAGAATATTTCCTGGGACAGCAAAGCGCTGGCGGTGAAGATGCAGCAGGAAACCCGTATAGGAGCACTCATCATAGACAGCAAGCCGATACAGAATGCCAACCGAGAGACAGTTTCAGACATTATCTGCGAAGCTGCCAGAAAAGACGGACTCAGCATGTTCGATTGGAACGAATCCGTTCATCGTCTGCAACAGCGCGTGGCGCAAGTAGCTGAATGGCATCCGGAACTGGAGATTCCCGACCTGTCAACAGAGCATCTCCTGACAACAGCCCGAGCGTGGCTCCCATTCTATCTCGAAGAAGGTGGTAAGATGAAGACTTCTGTTACTGAGCTGAAGAAACTCAACCTGTGCGAAATCCTTTGGAACATCCTTCCTTATGAGCTTCAGCAGGAGATAGACCGCCTTGCTCCCACCCACATCCGTGTGCCATCGGGCAGCAACATCCGCATCGATTATCGCTTGGGGGCCGAAGCTCCGGTTCTGAGTGTGCGGCTTCAGGAGTGTTTCGGAATGACATCAACTCCCACTGTCGATGCTGGCAGACAGCCCCTTCTGCTTGAGTTGTTATCTCCCGGTTTCAAGCCCGTTCAGCTTACTCAGGATCTCGCAAGTTTTTGGCAAGGCACTTATTTCGAAGTCCGCAAGGAACTGAAGCGCCGTTACCCTAAGCATTTCTGGCCGGAGAATCCGTTAGAGAGCCAGGCCGTGAGAGGTGTCAAACGATGGTGATCCAGATGCTCTCGCCTCGGTCTCTCGCCGCCGTGATGGCATTGACGAGGCGATGCAGCCAGATGCGAGAGTTTACCACCATGCCTCGGAGTTTGTTTTCGCCCGGCAGGATGCAGCCCTGCGTATCATCGGGGTAGTTACCGGCATGGATGCGGATGCCCTCAAAGCCAGGAACGCCCTGCAGCAGGGGCAGCCACTGCTTGAATCTCGGCGACTTGGTGATGAGCACGGGATAAGTGCCCTCGGGTATGGCAGTCTTGCCCTTCATCTTCTGCGCCTTCTTCTCCGACACTCGCCCCAGACGCACATTCTCCTCTTGGGGCAACAGGGTGATTCCCAGCAGGTTGCGCCACGTTGGCTCCAGGGTATCGCAGAAGTAGTGCTCCCCGTCCAGTTTGCCCACATCTACCACATGGCAGAAGCTGCGCTTCTGGTCCTTATTGAGCGTATAGTTCACCTTGCGCTCCACCTCCTCGTCCTTCAGGATATACATACGCCCTATGGTGTAAGTATTCTGCTTAGCTATTCTTTTGAGTACGATTTCCATAATTGTTTCTATTTAGATTCTTTTTTGAGAAAACATAGCTTGCGATAAAAACTGTAATTACCGTAATTGTAATTGCAATGGCTGTTATCAGCTTTGTCATTACCAGCATTAACGCCTTGTTCGCCTGCCTCCACTTTCACGATATACTTTCTGAACACCCAGGTGGCTATCATCCGTCGGGTGCCCTTGGTATCCAGCCCCAAGTCGCTTCTCAACTGCTCAGCCTGCTGATAAGAGAACTCATTTGGCAGAAGTTGCAGCATATTGGAAGGCCCTCTTTTGCTCGACTTCACTCCCTCCTGCTCCGCCTTCACGATAGCATCTCGGAAGAATCTCATCTTGCAGTACAGGTCATACTGCTCGCTCCAGCGCACAAACTCCTCTATCTCGGATTCCCATTGGCAACCATTCGCCACATAGAGCACGCAAGCCTTCAGATAGGCAATGACATTGGCTCTGAACGAGAGGTTCTCGTAAACCCTGTCTTGGCTCATACGGGCAAAGTCGGCATTCTCCTCTTTCAGCTTCTGTGCCAAGGCGAAAGCCTCAGGGCAATTGATAGTACCAGAAGCCATGTTAAGATGCTCGATATAGGGTTTTAAGTTCTCTCTGAATGTGTCATCGTATGTGCCATAGACAGGCATCTCGGCTCCTATCTCACGCTCTGGGATAGTACAGAAGTTGATTCTGGAGATAGGACCATCGGTCAATACCTTGGAGAAATATCGGATACCCTTGTTGATGGTGGTCGAGGCATTCCAGTTAAATCGGATGGTTACTCGCTCCGTAACACTCTGCGTGCCCACTCGGGTTTGTCCATATTGATTACCAGGGTCGAAGGCGAGGCACATGATACGAAACTGCTGGTTGCCAATGCCCCTTAGGTTATCAAACTGGTCTATCTCGTTGAGAGCAGTATAGAGGAAATGCTCCTGCGCCTCGGCGGTACGCATCACGAAGGCAGGGTTGGTCATATCGGCGTCTATCTCCTGGATCACGAGGTTTTCAGGTCGCTTACGCTTATCCTTGTTAGCACCTTTTCTTGTCACCTCATCCTTCCACTCCTTCTCTCGTTTCAGGTTATCTTTGTCTCGTTTTCTGATGTCTTCCATAATCAGGTTGATAGGCATCTGCACGCAGTTCTTTCCTGCGCCCGTACCAGCTAAGAGACAACACATTAGCGTAGCCTCATGCTCCACATTGTCGATGTAATTAAAATAGGTGCGGCAGAGGTGGGTGGCTAGCGGAGGAAAGATGGCATGGGCTACGGCAGGCTTATAGATATCCGGTGTCTGGGACACGAGGAGCTCCACGAGCTTAGGCAGCTTCTTCGGCATCTCGGGCGGAGCGGGGTAATCATCTTCACAGTTAGGAGTTTGGAGTGAGGAATTAGGAGTTGAGAGAGTCGCTTGCTTCTCTGCTTGCGCATTGATGCGGATCACATCTCTAGAGAATGGCTTCGAACTGTCTCCATATTTCTCATAGAAGTCATGGATCAGCTGCTGGCAGTCACGCTCTTGGGCGAAGCTAGGCATCTTCACTGCCACTACTCTTCTCAGCTCCTCTTTGCTCATCACCCTGCTCGCTCCTGCGCTCATGATGGCAAGAAGTGAGGAGTGGCGAGAGCCCTCGGTATCGATATTCACATTCTTCAGTCCTGCCGACTCCGTGAAGAGGTCGAAGGCTATCAGGCTCTTCTCGCTGGCGGTACCAGAGGTTGGTAATCCGTCAGGAATCTGATAGCCTCCAGCAGAGCCATGAGAAACAGCAGGATTGCCGTTAGAGCCCGAAAGTCGATTTGTTTGAACATTCTGTTGAGTATTTACGGTTGATGGTTTGATATTGATTTCGTAAGGCTGGTTAGCCTTGCCTCTGCCGTCGATGGTGAGACCACGCTTCAGATAAGCCTCTCTGCGAGCCTTCAGTTCATCGGCAGGAAGCACGGCATACCAGTCCTTGGAGCGATAGATCTCCGAGTCCTGATCCGTGATAAAGAGGATTCTCTCTGGGGTGAAGCAACTCTCATCGCAGGGCACGCCAAGTGCCTTACAATACGCTCTCTGCGTCTCCTCGATAGTCATACCTATCGGCATTCGGATGTCGATGTGGAGTTTCTTACGAGCCGAGTATTCCAGATGCAGTAGCATTCCCTTCCAGATGGAGTCGCTGCAATTCAGCTGCCTTGCCATTTCGATGGCGATACCCACCAGTTCCTTATCGTCGATGTCGATGGTGGTCTGGAAGAGAAAACTCGTAGGGTCAGCATCCTTCTGCGAGCGATGATTCTTGAGGAATCGGCTGTAGTGGCCGCAGCGGAAGGGCATCAGCCCCTTCAGTTTGTCATTGCCCCCACGTATCTGCTCCACCATATCGTGGAGCCAAGGCTGAGCTATCAGCTTGTCATATTCAGCCAGGGGCAGGCAGCTAGCGCTGCCCTTATTGCCCCCACGCTGAGGATTCATTGCAATAAAGTGGTTCATGCTTAATTATACATTATTAATTATACATTATCTATTACTCCTTATAGTCCTCCCACTCCACATTTTCCTTGAAGGGCTTGATAGCCTTCACCATCTCCTGGTGCTCACCCTTGAGGCAGCGCAGAATCTCCGCCTTGCTCATGTCCTTGGAGAAGGCATAGTTCACCTGCACGGTTCGCTTGCTAGTGCGCACCACCCCGTGCTTGGTCTTGAGAATCTCCGTGAAGGGCTTCTCTCGCTTGCCCTGCACATAAGGCTTGAAGTCCACCCAGTCGCCTCGCCCATTCTCGCCACCCGAGAATATCATCCTGCCCCTGATCACCTGCGGCTTGTCACTGATTACCTCCGTCTCGTTCCATGGCGCCTTGCGCACTGATACGTTACCATTCTCCTCGGTGATCACTGCACCGTCCACCTTTACTGCATTGATTAGTCTTGTAAACATATTATATGTATTAAAAGATTGAGAACCTGCAATACGCGAAGTCCCCGCAACCAGACGCGCTGTGCATCTGATTACGGGGACAAAGGTACTAAGAAGTAAAATGTTATCTTTATAACAGTTATATAATATTATACGATTATATCAGCTATAAGTATCTGAACATCAAGAGATATATTCCAATAAAATTCTTCGAATATTTTTTGCCTCATTACACCAGGCATTATAATTACTAAACTGTGATATGTTATTGCTCACCGATGCTTTAGCCACACCTTCGATATGCGAAGCATTCAAGAATAGGGCATGAAAAGGTTTCCACATGATAGTATTGTTAGCAGGGTGCTTCACTCCCAGAATATCGGATACGATATACACCATATATCCATACTCAGCCTGCGTACGATCCCATACATACCAAGAGCCCTCAGTATGAATATACTTATGTTCTGTCAGTGTTTTCCATATCAGGGCAGCCTTCTCAGTCTTGAGTCTGGGGTCCACCTTGATTTCCTGGTCTACTTTAAGATTTTGGGTACTAGCAGCTGTATTCTGCAAAAAATCACTCACCTGCGCATTGCTACCAATGACAACAGAGCAATTCAGTATGGTTACTCCACCAGTCAGAATTGCCTGGGCAAAAATTTCTTCTAACGACATTTTCCTTTTCTTGTTAGAATGTTAATGATAAGTACAAGTCACGTTTTACCTATCGTTGGGGAAAGGACTTCTAGCAAACGGTGTCCGCACACAACCTTGTTGCATACGGTAGTTTTTAAGGCAAATGATCTTCGCCCAATCGGAGTTGAACTTTCATTTTTACGAGATAATTTCACTAGTGTCCCGTTAAAACGAGACGATTATTAA
>UMJM01026233.1_pt1 | contig 12488 bp, 10 predicted proteins | sample 1966031 | NCBI WGS metagenome assembly UMJM01 (sample SAMEA4836150, study PRJEB28245) | human gut metagenome | biome: gut microbiome; material: fecal sample | place: Denmark | collected 2008
ATTTTATCTTTAGGTATTTTAATTTCATTTTCTTTATATACTTTATTCCATAATTGTTCCATTTTATTACAGACATCCAAATCGGTTAAATCTAATAAAAAATCAGTATATACATTAGATTGCACTATTAATAATTCATCATGCTTTTGTTGTTTTTTTCTATACCAGAATTTGGCATTTGATAAATTATCCCAAAAATACATTCCATTTCCCAGCCATATACCATCTTCTTTACTTTCGATCATAAACTTCTTTTTATCAAGAAATTTTTGGCAACGAGTTTTATCATTACAATGATATAATATAGAATTCGGCCTCACAGTATGTCTCCTTTTTTCATTGTATCCCTATGTATTATTTTTAGTATTATATCTCCCATTTGTTTTACCTATACTCTCCCTCATTTTCTTTATTTATATTTTCATACTATCACAACTGACACTACTTTGCTAGTAAAATGGTAGTTTTAGCACCTATTTTGATAAGTTTTCTACCATAAATATGAGATTTTTAAGAAAAAATCTTTCTCACATATAAAATTTCCGTACAAAAAAAAAGAGAAGCAATCATAAAAGACTACTTCTCTTTTGTGTTTCGGGTCTTAGTTACGTACCAAAGTTCTGTCTACTTCATTTGCGTCTTTGGTATAATCTTTTAATTCCTGAGTCATAGTACTATGTTTTGTACCATATCCTTCTGGATGAATGTATTTTCTAAATGTGCCACTCTTTACAGCATATTTATAAGCATCCTGTCCTACACTCCAATCTTTAAAAATACCGCTGTTATTTTTAAAGTTGTTTGTACGTAAGTTGACACTTTCATCCTGCCCCTGTGTCTGATTTGCTACAGAACCTGTGACAGTAACGCCTTTGATCGCTGGTTGGTTTCCATCATACTTCACTGTGTAAAGCTGAATCCATTTTGCATATAAAGTAACTGTCTGACCATTTTGATCATGATAATATGCATCACCAGGATTATAAAATGTTCCGGATCCGTCTTTTCCAGTTGTCCATCCTAAGAACTTATATTCATTTCTTGTAGGAACTTTCGTAGCTACATTCATACTCTGTCCATAAGTCTTCTTTTGGTCATTTGGAACGCTGTTCTGATCTCCACCATTTGCATCATAATGTACGGTATGAACCCAAGGAGTCCATATTGCATATAATGTAACGGTTCCACCATTCTGATCATGATTGTAATTACCTTTCACTTCATAGGATGTACCAGTTCCATCAGCTTTGGTGTTCCATCTTACGAAATTATATCCGTGTCTGGTTGGCTTTTTATCACTCAGAATCATTGCCTGATCAAATGTCTTTGTCTGATCGGTTGGAACACTGTTCTGATCTCCACCATTTGCATTATAATGAACGGTATGTTTCCAAGCTGTCCATTGAGCATATAATGTAACTGTATTACCATTTTGATCGTGTTTATACTCAGCACCAGATGCATAAGCAGTTCCTTTTCCATCCTTTTGTGTATTCCATCCATTAAAGATGTATCCATTTCTTGATGGCTTTGTACTGCTGATCATAAGCTTTTCATCAAATGTCTTTGTTTGATTGCCTGGCATATTTGTTACCGTCTGGCTAGAAGAACTTGGATCAACATTTTTGTCATATGTGACAGTATGTTTCCATGGTGTCCATTGAGCATATAATGTGACAGTTCCACCATTTTGATCATGTTTATATGCAGCACCGGATGCATAAGCAGTTCCTTTTCCATCCTTTTGTGTATTCCATCCATTAAAGATATATCCATTTCTTGATGGCTTTGTACTGCTGATCGTCTTTGTTATATCAAAAGTTTTCGTATCATCTTCTGGCATATTTGCAACGGTCTGACTAGATGAACTAGCAGGAACATTCTTATCATAATGAATGGTATGTTTCCATGCCGTCCATTTTGCTTTCAATGTGATCACAGATCCTTTTACATCAGGATCATAAGATAATGTAGCTCCCGGCTGATAATCAACTGCTTTTCCATTGATCTGAGCCTGCCATCCATTGAAGATGTAACCATTTCTGCTTGGCTTATTACTACTTAAAGTCAGATTAACTTCTTCTGTTTTTGTTTGATCTGCTGGCATATTGCTGACAGTCTGACTAGAAGAATTAGCAGGTACATTCTTATCATATCTCACAGTGTATTTCCATGGTGTCCATACTGCATATAAAGTAACAGTTCCACCATCACTGTCTCTATTGTAAGAATATTGACTACCTGGCTGATAAGCAGTTCCTGTTCCGTCCTTATTTGTTGTCCATTTTACAAATGTATAACCGATTCTGGTTGGCACATTAGACTGCAGAGTCAGATTCTGATCATAGATCTTTGTCTGATTTCCTGGCATGTTTTTTACATCTGTCTTCTTAGAGTTTGCTGGAACATTTTTGTCATATGTGACAGTATGTTTCCAAGTGGTCCATTTTGCATATAAAGTAACAGTTCCACCATTCTGATCATTTTTATATTCAGCACCCGGCTGATATACAACATCTCCATTTGCTGATGTACTCCATCCAGCAAAATTATAACCTTTTCTGGTTGGTTTATTGCTGCTGATCATCAGTTTTTCGTCAAATGTCTTTGTCTGATCACCTGGCATGTTGCTAACAGTTGTTGTACCTGTTGGAGCATTTGTTGGAATATTACTGTTATAATGAATCGTATGTTTCCAAGGTGTCCACACTGCATATAATGTGATACTTGCTCCATTGGAATCAAGATCTTTTGTGAACCTAGATCCTGGTTTATATTCCACAGAACCATTTGCTGATGTACTCCATCCAGCGAATATATAGCCATTTCTCTTAGGAGTCATACTACTTAAAGTAACATCGATCTCCTGCGTCTTTGTTTGAGCTGCTGGCATATCTGTTACCGTCTTACTAGAAGACGTAGATTTTACATTCTGATCATACTTGATATTGTATGTCCAAGGAGTCCATTTTGCATATAGATTTACGGTTCCACCATTCTGATCTGCTGCATAATTACTTCCAGGATCATACTTTGTTCCAGTACCATTTGACTGAGTATACCATCCTGCAAAAGTGTAACCTTTTCTGGTTGGAACAAGATTACTGATCGTCATAAGCTGTCCAAATGTTTTTGTCTGATCGACTGGCATATTGGATACTGTCTGACTAGTAGAACTTGTTGGAACATTTTTATTATAATGAAGAACATGTTTCCATGGTGTCCATTGAGCATATAATGTTACCGTTCCACCATTCTGATCATTCTTATAAATAGCACCAGCTGCATAAGCAGTTCCTTTTCCATCTGCCTGAGTATTCCATCCTAAGAATGTATAACCATTTCTAGTAGGAACATCAGAACTTAATTTGATATCAACGTTTGCTGTTTTACTCTGAGATGCAGGAATTCCTTTTACAGAAGTGTCATTTTTTGCATTTGCATCATATCTTACTGTGTGTTTCCAAGGAGTCCATTGTGCATTTAAAGTAAAGTTACCCATCTGCATAATTCCTTTAAACCCACTTGCAGATTGTGTCACACTAGTAGGAGCATCACCATCATTATTATCCATTGTTAGTTTATAACCGGTAAAATTATGTTTACTTCTTGTAGGTGCCCCAATACTAATCTCTTCTCCTGGATACTTGCTAATTGTAAAATCATTTGTACTTCCATTATAGGAACCACCATTTAATTTCACAGTTGCTGTATATTTTGCTTTTTCCCATTTAGCATACAAAGTAACATTTCCACCATCCTGATTCACATCATAAAGATCACCAGGCTGATATACAACATTTCCATTTGCTGATGTACTCCATCCTAAGAATTTACATCCTTTTTTGACTGGAGTTGCAGAGTTGATATAGATATTGTTGTTTGCATATTTTTCTCTGGTTGGGAAATAAACTTGTGAATAGTTAACTAATTTAAACTTCTGAGAAGCTGTTCCATTTGGAGCATACTGTTGAAGTACAACACCATCTGCATCTTCGCCATTTGTAATATCCAACGCCTTATTTGTCATTTTATTATAGATATTTACATATCCATCTCCTGTGTCTTTGAAATACCAAAGAAAATCAGAATTATCTTCGTTATTAGCATCATATTGTTTCCATAATTCAATTGGCTTTCCGCTTAGATCATCAGGTCCATCTCCCGATAAATTCATCGCCTTTCCATTAAAATTATTAATGATGTAATAATAAGGTGTATTTTTATACCGTTCAAATGTCCAAAGAGTCTGTTTCGAATCAAAAGAATATCCATTCCAAGTAAGCACATCAGTTGCATTATCTAAATTCAACTGTCCATTTGTTCTTTGATGAAGATATCTTGAAGTATTTAACCCAGACTGAATAAAATATGCTCCGTTATCAACAATTTTATAGTTATTCGGATTATCAGTTGATTTTACGCTACCTAAAGATCCACCCTGTGCATCATAAGATAATGTAGAGTGTAATGGGATCCAACGAGCTGTTAATTTAATATCACTGTCTCCCATAGCGATCTTAGTCATTGAAACATCATTTCCTGTGGTTTCATCTGTGATTTTCAGTCCTTGTAGCCAAAAGCTTATATTTCCTGTCAATCCTTTCAGATTACTTGTCCAGATTTCAAACCTGGCATCATTTGTAGTGGTATCAAAAGTACGTTCTATGCTAAATTTTACCCATTTACCAGTCCATCCTTCTGATATTCCCCACATACAATGTTTCCAGTCATTGGAAGAATCTCCATGATAGAAATTTAAAGCGAAACTTCCGCCGCTTGGTCTTTCACTAATCCAGACTTCTCCACTGATCTTATATGTGTGTCCTGCTTGTGCAGTATATGTTGGAAACGAAATGCAGTTATAATTATCGGTAGCAGAGTCTATTCCCCGCCATACATGATTCGTTCGATAATAGCCACCATCGGGAGCTTCATTATAAGTTATAGATCCATCATAACTTCTGGAATATGTCCCTACATTTTCTCCATGACTTGTTGTCCAACCTGTGTTGGAAGCATAAGACTGATAGCTTTCATTTGATTTCTCATAACCACCAAATTTATATCCTGGCCTTGTTGGGGAATCTACAGTAATCGTTGCTCCAGGGGATAAATTATTTACTGTTGTAACGCCACTGCTTCCTTTATATGTTCCACCATTTGGGTCAATGGATAAGGTCGATCCAGAAGTATATTGTAATACAACACTTGCTGTACTTGAACCGATCGTCCCAGAAAGTCCTGGTGTGATTCCTCGGTATTTCTTTCCACTTGCGGTTTTAATATCTCTGATCTCCCATTTTGTGCCTGCTGGATATTGCGTCCAGAAATCGGTGATATCATCTCCTACACAGGTACCATTCACGTAGACATCACAAGATCCAAGCCCATCTAAGTTTCCCTGCCACGTTCCATCTAATTCTCCATTAATATCGAGATAGTATGTCGGGGCATCAAATTTTAAATAAACTGATCGATTACCGCACATGCTGCCAGATGCTGATCCTGAATACACTCCATTATAGACTTTTCCATTTGTTGCTTTAATATCATTGATTTCATAGGATGTTCCATCAGCGATATCAGTTTTATAGAAATCCGTCACATCATTTGCGACACAACTTCCATTTAAATAAACATCAAATGTTCCATATCCTGTAGTACCACCTGAATCACTTCCATCAAGACGTCCATTGACATCTAATGTTCTTTGTGGTTTTTTATAAGTCAAAGTCAACTTTGTTCCACGATAACGATAACTATTATATGTTCTAACACCAAACATACCAGTATTGATCTGAACATTAATACCACCTGCTTCTGGAGTATCTGAGTGAACAGTACCTGTAGTGTCCAGTGTTTGAGTACCGTTATTTGCTGCCGCATAGGTATCTGTATTAAATCGGATTGGAGTTCCTAAACTTGGGATGTCATAATCTCTACCACTATAGTTATAATGTGCATGAACAGTAAATCCCATTGAGAAGTTCATGATAAAATAACTTGTAGTAGTTGTTGTTTTACCTTTATCACTTCCCGCAGTACGTTTTGCTCTAACCTTAACATCATCTTTTCGTGTTGTTACCGTTGTTTGATTTAATGACAAATTGTGATTATTGGGACTACAAGATAAACTACAATTCCACGTTGTTTCTTTATCTCTTAGAACTCCATATAATTTAGAGTCTTTGTTTCCATAACTACTGCTACGTCCAGAAACGCTAATTTTACCTGTGGTTGTTGCCCCACCTTCATCGACTAATTGAACATAGAAATAAGAGCCTGAATTATATCCCAGATTATCTCCATCTTTATCTCTGTGATCATATGTTTTTAATGAAGAGCCTTCTGTAATATTAAAATCATTACTAGTCTTTTTCATTTGTTCCGTTGCTTCTTCTTGGTCTGTTTTTGTTTCTTCTTTCAATCCTAAAGAAAGACGGATTTTATTTTTATCACGATCTTCTTTTAATGCAAAAAGATAAGCTTTCATCGCTTTTACATAATCAGAACAAGTCTTTTGTATCTTCTTATTATAAGGTGATGTCGTATTTTCCAGATATTCATTCAGATCTTTCTGATACATATCCTTGTCACCAACATAATAAATATTAATATCAAGAAGCAATTGTTTTTCGATCTTTTCAATCTCTTCATCTTTTAGATCAACATTACATTCATCTAAGAACTGAAAATATTGAAACAGATAAGAATAGAAATCTTCCGTTGTGATATCATAATCTGCATAAAGATATACAGATTTGTACATTAAAAGCTCTGCGATCTCATATTTTTCTTCGGTTGTGCCACTCATCAGAAATTTGATCTCATCGAGTGTTAATTTCGAATAAAATGTAAAATCATCGATCTCAAAAATTCTCTGTAGAATATCCTGATAAGAATATTTTTTATTTTGAATCATTTCCTTTAGATCTTCCTGTGCTTTTTTACTGGAAAGTTTTCTTCCTGGTTCCTTTTTGTTATCAGGCTTTTCAATCTTAACTTCCGGTTGCACATCAGAGCTGCCATTTGTCGTAACCTTAATACCGTCAGTCTCTGTTGTTTTACTGCCTTCCGCCTCGTTTTTTTTGTCATTTTCTCGCAACGTCAGAGTCGAAGATTCTGTGCTACTAAACTCTTCTTCCTTTTTCCGCTTCGCAGCTGCTGTTGTTACTTCTTGTGCATAAACTGGCACTGCATACGAAAATCCGGAAGAAGCAGTCATAAAGAGTGCCAGAACACCAGTCGTAACGCGTTTAAAATACGTTGATTGTATCTTATCAAACATCGCGATCACTTCTCCTTTCTTTATTTAATTTTCAAGGTTCGCGGACTGGATCACGCTGCAGATCGGACTCAGCGGCTCCGCAACAACGCAATCTTTATCGTCCAATATAAATATGAGAGATTTGAAAAAAAATAATTGTATGAAAACACAATTTCTTCAAATTTCTCTTGTTTTAAATATGAGTTTTTTAATTTTTTTTAATTTTCACATATAAAAAACAGCAGCCATATTTCAGGCTGCCATCTATGATCATTTTTTGCTTTGATTTTTAATCCATTTTTTCAATTCTTCTTTCATCCCATCTTTTTCTTCTTCAATGATTTCTTCAACAACTGATGTTACAACATCGTCAAAAATTTTATTACAGATTTTTCTTTTTAGTAAAATAAGTTTACAAACAATTAAAATCATAAGTCCAATTATATCTGATAAAATAAGCAATAATCCCTCAGAAATATAATCACAGACATAATCAATAATCGTCTTTCTGCTTTCATTCTTTTCATTATCATTCTTCGCATACTGCGATGCGTCAATTAAATATTCTCGTACAATTTTTATATTGAAAGACATTGTTATTGGTTCCTTTTCTGATGCAGTAGAACATGTATTACATTCTTTAGGATTTTGAGATACCCTTCTTCTACAAATATGCTCAGTAGGTGTATCATTTGCTGTTACATAAACATAGTTGTTGTTACATACTGGAAATCCAGTTAATATTCCTCCAACTAATGTCAACAGACTAAACATAAACCACCAGATTTTTTTTAAAAATTTCTTAATTTTTTTATCCATGATAAACATCTCCTTCTTTAAATTAAAATTTTTCTCCACAAGAAAATAATCCTACTTTCTCTCATCGTCATTATTCTGCATTGAGAATATGATATTTTTGATCCACCATAATTTACTTTTTTATTCCTCCTCTCAACAACAAAAAAAGCCCCTGGATTTCTCCAGAAGCTTCTACATAGATTATATCTTTAGGTACAAAAAAAGGAGAACTGATATAATTCTCCTTTTACATTATTTATTATACTACTGTATCACGAAAAAATCAACCAGAACCGTATCATATTTTTTTCAACTAAGAACCAAGAATCGATACACTTTTTATCATGTGCCGGTTCTTTTTATGAAAATAAAATCTTATATATGAAAAATATTTATTTTCAAAAATCTCATATTTATAGTGAAACAATAAAAATCCGAATATTCTCTATATGAGAACGTCCGGATGCTAATGTTTACTTATTGATTTTCTTTTTATGGATTATCCTTGCTAGAGGATAATTACAACAATTATGATTATTTGTCTATCGATTACAATAATCATAATTAAGACTACGTGTGATTGATTGTCGTTTTGACACTCATTCACAAAGAACAGAGTCTGTGGTGGTACACAGGCTCTTTTTCTGCACTTCTCCTTTATGTTTAACCATTTCTTTCGTGTTTTCTGCAGCTTGTCTTTTAACATCTGCCATAGTCTTCTACCGATTTTCAACAATTTCGGCTTGATCTTCTTCCAAATCCAGTCTAAGAGCTTGTTAACTACGAACTTTACTACATATCTTCTAACGAAATTTACTACCATTTCAGCGAATTTATCGAATATATCCATAAGGATTCTCCTTTCGTGGAGCATCCAGACTTTTATTTTCTCATTACAAATATGCGATTTGAGGAAATTAAAATGATGATGTTACATTTTCAGCAGTTTACAACACAAAAAAAAAGACTCAGAATTAACTCCAAGTCTATTTTCCATACCAAATTACACTACTCTTTAACTTCAAGCATTATTTTTTTCCTTCTTCATGATCTTCTAATATCTTTTTGCATATTCCTTCACGAAGTGTTAGACCATCACATATCTTTGTCTTTTTATCCAAATTTAAAATTCCGTAAATTCCAGCAGCCATAATTAATTGAGAATAAATAGGAATCCAACAAATAAAGAAGTTCTTAATTCCTGATACAATTCCTTTGTGTACTTCTTGATATATAATTTCTTTCATATTTGGATCATCGTAATCATAGTCCAGCATTATTTTGTTCATGTAATATCCTGCCAAAGTATTAAAAATCACAGTAAATACCTGCACTGATAAAACAAAACTCACAATATCCATATCTCTTATTCCTCTTCAAAATCATCTTTCATCATTTGCACGATCAGTTCCCGAATGGACATATCATCTTCTTCATTGTCACTATAAGAACCTTTGATATGCTCCCGATCATCTAAGAAAATAGTGATGAATGAAAGAAACAATGCATATAACTGTCCAATGATTGGAAGGATACTTAAGATCATTGTAATCCCTGCAACCTTAAAAGATCTCTTTTCAAAAAAACGTATCACATCTTCTTTTGTATCCGGATCATCAATTAATAATCGTTGTAAATATGATTCCGTTAAGGATGTGTAGAATATGGTCCCCATGATGACAAGATTCATTGCATATATGATTTTTTCTATCACAATCCCACACTCCTTTTGTTACTTCATGATCTTTCTTGTCTTAGGCTTCTTTGTCGCATTTGATAAAGACTTTTTGCTGACTACCTCAATATGGTCTTCCATATTCTTTACAACCAGCCAGTTCTCAGGAACCAGTCCTGCTTCTTTTAGCATCATTTTCTGTTCTCTTGTTGGTTTCTTTCCATGTTTCATAAAAAAACTCCTTTCAAATTTCTTCTATAGTAAATATGCGAGATTTTCCGAAAGATATTTTTCACATATAAGATTTTAAAGCTAATTCTGGCACATTCATTCATAGACAGTCTTGGCAGTGATTTCCTATTGGCTTTTTTTTTGATAAATTTTTATATATGAAAAATATTTATTTTTAAATCTCGCATATTTAAAGTGAAAGCAAAATAAAATCCGAACATTTTCAAAAGCGAGAACATCCGGATGCTAATGTTAAATTGTTTTCTTACTGATCAGATTTTTGGTCAGCGTATATGTTTATTTGGATATCACAATTGGTATTGTCGTGGATATCCGCATATTTTAAAACATCTGAAAGATTTTCATCGGATCTTTCAGAAATATTGTCTTGAGTCGGTGTTTCATCCACATCGGCTCTTTTCTTGTTTTTATATTTTTCGATGATACAGTTAACTGCAAGTGCAACTGCACAACTGATCACGCCACTGATTAACATTTCCGCTATTTTTTCTGCTGTTATGAATTCTTTCATCCCGAATTCTCCTTTCTTAGGAACATCCGGATTTATTTTCTCAATTCAAATATGCGATATGAGAAAATTAATATGATAATATTGTATTTTCAGCAGTTTGCAGCACAAAAAAAAAGACTCAGAATCATTTCTAAGTCTAATTTTTCATATGAAATTACACTACTTGCAAACTCGTGACTTATTCTTCTACAACGCCTGTTTTCTCACATGAAACAGTTCTTGTTTTTCCACTTGGGATCTTATATGTTTCAACAACTTTGACTGAAAGAACTCCTTTCGTATGATCGCATTCTGTGATCTCAACTTTCAGTTTGCTATCTGCTGTCATCTGATTTTTTAAATGCTGCTGGAATCCTTTTGCCATTGCATCATCTGTAGAATATTTGTTGTTTCTGCAACTTTGGATCGTTGCGTCAACTGCATTGCTTGTATTTGTTGTCAACTCATCCTGACGGACGGATGTTGCAGTCGTTGCCTGCATGATGTAAACAGAAAATACCATGATCAGGCATACGATAAATCCTGTGATCGCACCTTTCATAATTTTATATCTCCTTTCTGAAATGTGTTTCTTTCTATTATAAATATGAGAGATTTGGCATTTTTTATGGGAAAGAAAAAAGCACCATAACTTCTGCTATGATGCTCTTCTATATTTACAGACTTTTTGAGGTGTACCAAAACAGTTTTTGTAAATGGTTACTGTCTGTATTTTTATTACATGATTAGTTTGCCTGCTGTAGCTCCTGATCTTGTGAAGAATGTGCTTAATGTATCAGTTAAAGCTTTCTGGAACTGTGGTGTAAATGTTGCAGCCACAAATCCTGCTAATGCTAATACAATGATTACTGAAACAATGATTCTACCATAATTGTCTAAAAATTCTCCCATGATTTATATTTCCTTTCTTATGTTTAAAATTCTTTTTGTTCTTTGTTTTACTGCTGTTTTCTTACATGATCAGAGATCCTGCAGCTCCTGACTTTGTGAAGAAAGTCTTAAGTGTATTTGTGATCGCTGTCTGGAACTGTGGTGTAAATGTCGCAGCCACAAATCCTGCTAAAGCTAACACGATAATGACGGATACAATGATTCGTCCATAATTGTCTAGAAACTCACCCATAATTTGGCTACCTCCTTTTTATTTTTTTAGGGACCATTTCTGGTCTTTGAAAAAACTTCTAAAGTCTTTGAATTAGAAGACTTTTCAAAAAGCAGAAACCTTATTTTTCTATATTTGTTGTTTATTTACATTTAAAGATCAAAAAATATATGTTTTTTTCCATACCTTTTTAATTTTCATTCATTACAAATATGAGATTTTTCAAGAAAGATAACTGTCGCTTTTCTCTTACACTTTAAATATGAGAGATTTGAAAAAAAATCTGACGCACTTCTTTTGAGAAAGAACTTGTTTTACAAACAACCTTGCATTTTTCTTTTTCTTTTCAAGGAAACAAGTCATTTCAAAAGAATCACTATTTTTCTTCTCACTTTAAATATGATAGATTTGAGAAAAAAAATGGCGTTGTAGTTTTTCATCAAATTTTGTTTTACCAAGAACTCACTCATAATGAGAACTTTTCACGATGAAATTACTACTTTTATCTCTTATATCTTAAATATGAGAGATTTGAAAAAAATTCTGACGCACTTCTCTGCTTTCAACTTCATTTTTCTCTTCATTTTAAATATGAGATTTTTGAGAAAAAAAATGACGCTGTAAAATGGAATAAAAAAAACAGTCACTATTTCTGATGACTGCTCCTTCTTAGTGATACCTCCCCGAACGACAATGTCGGACGGGGCTTCCAAACCTTTAGAGTTCGGAGTTCCATTATCTACCGATACAGCCGAAACTTAGTACATCCTTCCCGCAGGAAGAACAACCACATCCCGGTCAGCGATAGACAGGTGCGGGGGTATCGCCGCCACGGACAGGAACTTTTGCCTTTCCCGTGACACCAGGTCCTTGACAGACT
>UMJM01020700.1_pt1 | contig 12113 bp, 9 predicted proteins | sample 1966031 | NCBI WGS metagenome assembly UMJM01 (sample SAMEA4836150, study PRJEB28245) | human gut metagenome | biome: gut microbiome; material: fecal sample | place: Denmark | collected 2008
TTTTGCTGTCGGATGGCATATCCGACAGAACATTAGTCTTGCTGTTTCTCTGCAATTCGGTATGTAGCAACAAAGCTATTGTGTCTTGCTTGCTGCCGCATCTCATTATTTCAACTGATTAATGTTCGGAAATTTTATCATGACGGCACGGTTGCGACAGAAAACTTTTTTGTTTTGACGCTCTCAGACTTGCCGTCCTCATCTCATTTTCGGCTTTTCATGCGAAAAATGCTCAAAAATGAATATTCTTGTTAAGTTGCTGATATATTGTGAAATACGTGCTTTTGTGAATGGAGGTGCAAATGTTAAAAAACATAACTCGGCCACTTACGGTCGGTTAACCATAGGTTTGTCTCTTGAAAGTGGTGGGTTTTAAGGCGGAAAAGTGCTGTTTTGTGCCACGAAAACGATGATTTTAGATGATTGAGATGTGGTAAATGTAAACCAAAGTTAATTATTCTGCGGTCTATTCATTCTTTCTTAACATAAATTATACCACAATTTTCTATTTCACAGAAAACTCTGTACACGGATAATGTAAATAGTTTTCCTTTTGCCGTGCCTTTAGCTCCTTTGCTTTGGCTGCAGCTCCTTGTTGCTTGCAGCCGTATGCTGATGCACAGGCATAAATATTATTTATGACAGATTTGTGGCCGTGTTTGTTTCAAAATCATTATATTTGCATAATGGTCATCCTTGGTGTCTGTCATACTTTAGGGCGCATATACGGAAAGGTGAATTTATGGCGAGAAGTGTGTGCAGGCGCTTGCCTAAGACAAAGAAGTGAAGTTATGAGCGAAGAGCAGTTTGTTCCGTTTATCGGTGTGTCGCGCCACAGAATGGCGACCGACGGCAACGGCGTTACCACGCTTGCCGCCTTTCACGGCTGCCGGCTCGGTTGTCGCTATTGTCTCAATCCGCAGTGCCGCGCAGACGATAGTCCGTGTTTGTGGCATACGCCCGAAACGCTGTATGAAGAAGTCAGGGCAGACGAGTTTTATTTCCTCGCCACAGGCGGCGGAATAACTTTCGGCGGAGGCGAACCGCTGCTTTATTCTGATTTTATCGTAAGGTTCAGAGAGCTTTGCGGACCGCAGTGGAAAATCAATGTTGAGACTTCGCTCAATGTGGCAGCCGCCAATGTTGAGGCCATAGCCGATGTTGTAGACGCATGGTTTATCGACGTGAAAGACCTTGATGTCGACATCTACCGCCGCTACACGGGGCACGACAATGCGCAGGTAATAGATAATTTCTCGCTTATAGCCGGTGGCGGCAGGGCAGGACGGTGCGTGATACGGCTTCCGCTCATACCCGGATATAACACCGATGCCGACCGCGCAAGTTCAGAAGCCAGGTTAAGGGATATGGGCTTTGAACATTTTGACAAATTTAATTATGAAATACCATGACACGGGGAAAGGAAATTTGCGGAATACTGAAAGGCATACGCCGCCGTATAGCCGAGGCGAACGGTATAGAATATGTTGCAGCTGAATGCCGTTATGAAGGCGACTGCAGCGGCACTTGTCCGCGATGCGAGGCCGAGGCGGCTGCTCTCTGGCGTCAGCTCGACATGCGCCGTGCCGCAGGCAGGGCAGTGGTGCTCGCAGGACTTTCAGCCGGACTGCTTACGGCGTCGGCACAGAGCAGCGGCGGAGCAGGGCAAGGCTGCGGCTCATGCCACTCAGGTTGTCAGCCGGCGGAAGTGTCAAGCCGTAATCCGGCTGTGGAAAATGTTGACACAATCAAGGTTATGCACAACAGCGGCAAGGCAGAGCCGCGCTTGTCTGCCGATAAAGACGACCGGCAATTGTTTGGCGCGATAAACGAAGTTATGCCCCAGTTTAAGGGAGGCGTAAAGGCCATGGCAGATTATGTCAAGTCGTCGGTAGACTCTATTATGGCTGAGCGCAACCTGAAGGTCGACTCCCGGTCGGCAGGCCGTTGCGTAGTTTCGTTTACAGTCTGGAAAGACGGCAGCATAGCCGATGTTAAGGTAGTTAAGAAACTTAACGATGCTTTCGACAGCGTAGCCGTTGACGTGGTGAAAGGCATGCCGCGCTGGAATCCCGGTAAGCGGAACGGAAAATGCATTGACGTAAGATACACCATACCGATAATATTCCGTGTTTATCCGGACTATGTGCAACCGGACAAGATGCAGCAATAAATTGGTTTGCAGATAGATTTGCAAAAGGCAAATCTGTAATCAGAAGCTGTGCCTGCAGCAGATGTCTTTATTGTGCCGGAACAATTTATGGGCTTTGTTTTTGTGAGGCAAGATTTTTTTATATTGCGGTCTGCCGGAAAAAATACAGCCTTGCGGCATCTTCTTTGTCAAGTTCCCGCAAGGCTGTATGTGTTGTTATGGTTTTACAAGCTCCATCTTTCCTTTGGCGTTCTTCCTGAAGTCGAGTTCATAGAACACAGTTGAGGTCTGTCCCGCATTGCTTACGGTCTCCTTACCTTTCTCGATGACGTTGAGTTTTATTGAAACTTTCGGGTCGTCGTATGTGTTCATCGTGTAGCTGTCCATCGACTTAAACTCAAATTCGGCCGGTATCAGTGCCTTTGCAGCCTCAATGTCCTTCATCACTTCGGCAGGGTTAAGGTTGGCCATGTCTATGGCAGGCACGTCTTTGGCGTTGAGATTTTTGTGCCATTTCTCCCATCCGGCGTCAGTAAGCTCTGTTGCCTTCCAGCCCAGGTCAGACATGAACGACTGGTTCCACACGCGTCCGTCTTTGTCAACCATCTCATAGGTAAAAATAGAAACGTTGTTAGAAAGTTCGTCGCGTCCCATGCCTTCGGTCCACGACACGCTGATTATCTTCCACTGGTCGGGCTTGATGTTGTCGGCTGCTATCGATTTGGCTTTCTCAACAGCGCTCTCCGTGTCCATTTTCACCCCTGTCAGATCTTTCAGCCCCGACTTGCTGCACGCCGTAATCATTATGGCTGCGAGGGCCAGCATAAGCACTCTCTGTAAGTTTTTCATAATAACTCAATTTTTTTAATTAAACAATAAATATTCTTTGTCTTTCTCTAAAGTGTTTTTACCGTGTTGACCATATGCGGCAAATAAAACCGAACGGTCGTTCATATTTGTCTGCAAATATATGAATTTAAACCGTTCGCATTGCAATTTCAACAAATTGTTAACACTTTATAACTTATCGCCGGGCGTTGCTTTGCGTCTGAAAGAAGCTTACATTGAGCCGGCGCCCAGCCGATGCGTGCAAAGCAGTTGCCGGCAACAATAGTATGAAAGGCATGCCGGCGTTATGATTAAACAGCCAAAACCATTAAAAATCAATGAATTTATTTTGTCTTGCCCCCGATTTGCATTATCTTTGCACAAGAAAAGCTGCATCTCGGCATAACGTTCAAGCAAGCTTGGCGATTCTGCTCTCGATTTGCATTGTCTTTGCACAAGAAAAGCTGCATCTCGGCATAACGTTCAAGCGAGCTTGACGATTCTGCTCTCGATTTGCATTTTCTTTGCAGAAGAAAAGCTGCATCTCGAAATATTTTATGCCGGACGGCCAAGGAGAGCAGCTGAATATCTTTCAAGAACAAACAATTATATACCGTAAATATGATTCTTTTTTTCAGAACTCCATCACAAAGCGTTATTGCTACCGAAGCTGACCATCAGCTCAATAACGAGGAAATAAAGGAACTGTGCTGGCTTTATGGCGATGCCACACTCGTAGAAGACAACTGCCTCAGCGGATATTTCGTAGGCCCGCGCCGCGAGATGATTACCCCCTGGAGCACAAATGCCGTTGAGATTACACAAAACATGAATCTGAACGGCATTTCGCGTATAGAGGAATACTTCCCCGTAAGCAGCAAAGATGCCGACCATGACCCCATGCTGCAGCGCATGTACGACGGACTCGACCAGAGCATCTTCACTGTTGACCACAAGCCGGAGCCTATCAAGCACGTTGACAACCTTGAGGAATACAACGAGCAGGAAGGTCTGGCGCTGTCGCCTGAAGAAATTGAGTATCTGCACAAGATTGAGAAAGAGCTCGGTCGCCCGCTGACCGACTCAGAGATTTTCGGTTTCGCACAGATCAACTCTGAGCACTGCCGCCACAAGATTTTCGGCGGTGTGTTCATCATCGACGGCAAGGAGATGGAGTCGTCGCTCTTCAACATGATCAAGAAGACGACAAAGGAGAATCCTCACAAGATTCTGAGTGCATACAAGGATAACGTGGCTTTCTCTCAGGGCCCTGTCATCGAGCAGTTTGCCCCGGAAGATCAGTCGACGTCTGACTATTTCCGTGTTAAGGACATCGAGAGCGTTATCTCTCTGAAGGCCGAGACACACAACTTCCCCACAACAGTAGAGCCGTTTAACGGTGCCGCTACCGGTACGGGCGGTGAGATCCGCGACCGTATGGGCGGTGGCGTAGGTTCATGGCCTATCGCCGGAACAGCCGTTTACATGACTTCTTATCCGCGCATCAACGGCGGACGCGACTGGGAGGACATCCTGCCCGTGCGCAAATGGCTGTATCAGACACCTGAGCAGATACTTATCAAGGCTTCTAACGGTGCGTCAGACTTCGGCAACAAGTTCGGTCAGCCGCTGATCACAGGTTCTTTGCTTACGTTCGAGCATAAGGAAGGCGACGAGAAATATGCTTACGACAAGGTTATCATGCTTGCCGGCGGCGTCGGCTACGGCACAAAGCGCGACTGCCTGAAGAAGGAGCCGCAGAAGGGCAACAAGGTTGTCGTTGTAGGTGGCGACAACTATCGCATCGGTCTCGGCGGCGGAAGCGTTTCTTCTGTTGACACCGGCCGCTACAGCAACGGCATTGAGCTTAACGCCGTTCAGCGTGCCAACCCTGAGATGCAGAAGCGTGCTTACAACCTTGTACGTGCCTTGTGCGAGGAAGATGTAAACCCGGTTGTCAGCATCCACGACCACGGTTCGGCAGGACACGTCAACTGTCTGTCAGAGCTCGTTGAGGAGTGCGGCGGTCAGATAGACATGACCAAGCTGCCTATCGGTGACAAGACCTTGTCGAGCAAGGAGATTATAGCAAACGAAAGTCAGGAGCGCATGGGTCTGCTCATTGACGAAAAACATATTGAACACGTGCGCAAGATAGCTGAGCGCGAGCGTGCTCCGCTGTATGTGGTAGGCGAGACCACAGGCGACGCCCACTTCTCGTTCGTTCAGGGCGACGGCGTTAAGCCTTTCGACCTCGACGTTGCTCAGATGTTCGGTCATTCACCAAAGACCTATATGGTGGACAAGACCGTAGAGCGCCATTATGAAGACGTAACTTACAGCCAGGACAAGCTCGACGAGTATCTCAGCCGCGTGCTGCAGCTTGAGGCCGTTGCCTGCAAAGACTGGCTCACAAATAAGGTTGACCGCAGCGTTACAGGTAAGATTGCGCGCCAGCAGTGTCAGGGCGAAATACAGTTGCCTCTGTCTGACTGCGGCGTCGTTGCTCTCGACTATCGCGGACGCAAGGGTATAGCCACAGCCCTCGGACACGCTCCTCAGGCAGGTCTGGCTTCGCCCGAGGCAGGCAGCGTGCTGTCAGTGGCCGAGTCACTCACCAACATAGTATGGGCTCCTCTCGAGGAAGGTCTCGACAGCGTAAGCCTCTCTGCCAACTGGATGTGGCCCTGCCGCTCACAGGAAGGTGAGGATGCACGTCTTTACAGCGCAGTCAAGGCTCTGTCAGACTTCTGCTGCGACATCAAGGTGAACGTTCCTACAGGTAAAGACTCTCTCTCAATGAGTCAGCAGTATCCTGACGGAACAAAGATTATCAGCCCGGGAACAGTTATCGTCAGCAGCGGCGGTGAGGTTTCAGACATACGCAAGGTGGTTTCTCCCGTTGTTGTCAACGATGCAAACTCAAGCATCTATCACATCGACTTCTCGTTCGACGAGCAGCGCCTGGGCGGAAGTGCCTTTGCACAGAGCCTCGGCAAGGTAGGCGACGACGTTCCTACTGTGAAGAATCCCGAATACTTCCGCGATGCGTTCAACACCGTTCAGGAGCTTATCAAGAAAGACCTCGTAATGGCAGGTCACGACATCAGCGCCGGCGGTATGATAACCACTCTTCTCGAGATGTGCTTCGCCAACACCAAGGGCGGAATGGACATCGACCTGAAGGAGATTGGCGGCGACGACATGGTTAAGATTCTTATGGCAGAGAACCCCGGCGTTATCGTTCAGATTGCCGACAAGGATGCTGAAGAGTTCAAGACCATAATGGACAACAACAGCATAAGCTACGCCATGATAGGTAAGCCGGCTGTAGGCACACGCACGCTGAAGGTTGCCAAGGGTGCGTTCAACCACGAATTTGACATCGACGCTCTGCGTGATGTATGGTACAAGACTTCATATCTGCTCGACCGCGACCAGAGCATGAACGGATGTGCCGACGCACGCCATGACAACTATAAGAAACAGCCGCTGGAGATGAAGTTCAATGACTCGTTCACAGGCAAGCTCGAGCAGTATGGCATTTCAGCTGACCGCCGCGAGCGCACAGGCATCAAGGCTGCCATCATACGTGAGAAGGGAACCAACGGCGAGCGCGAAATGGCTTACTCGCTCTATCTTGCAGGCTTCGACGTTAAGGACGTGATGATGACCGACCTTATCAGCGGCCGCGAGACTCTCGAGGACATCAACATGATTGTGTTCTGCGGCGGTTTCGCCAACTCTGACGTGTTAGGCTCTGCCAAGGGATGGGCAGGAGCGTTCCTCTTCAACCCGAAGGCTAAGGAGGCTCTCGACAAGTTCTATGCCCGCAAGGACACCCTGTCGCTCGGCATCTGCAACGGCTGCCAGCTGATGGTTGAGCTCAATCTCATCAATCCTGAGCACGAGAAGAAGACTAAGATGCTGCATAATATTTCTCACAAGTTTGAGAGCACATTCCTCAGCCTTGACATACAGCAGAACAACAGCGTAATGTTCGGCTCGCTGAGCGGCAACAAGCTGGGCATCTGGGTGGCTCACGGAGAAGGCAAGTTCTATCTGCCCGAAGGCGAAGACAAATATAACGTTGTTGCAAAATACAACTATGCCGAATATCCGGGCAACCCCAACGGCTCTGACTATGCCGTTGCAGCTATCTGCTCAGCCGACGGACGCCATCTGGCAATGATGCCTCACCTTGAGCGCGCCATCTTCCCGTGGCAGAACGCATGGTATCCGGCCGACCGCCGCAACGACGACGTTACGCCGTGGATTGAGGCCTTTGTCAATGCGCGCAAGTGGATTGAAGAGAACAAATAATAAACAGGCAAGCTGAAAAGTAAAAAGACAAGAGCCCTGTCATGACGGCCGTCAGCACAGCCCGTGGCGCCTTTACTGTAAGGCGGTGCGGCAAAGGCCGGACAAGGCGGAGCGCGTGTCTTTTTACTTTTCGTTTTTAAACAACTAAAACAAGGATGAGCAACTTTTATTTAGAGAGCTTCAAGACTTTTTTCAAGATAGGCCTGTTCACCCTGGGAGGCGGCTACGCCATGATTCCTATAATAGAGTCGGAGGTGGTCGACAAGAAGAAGTGGGTGAGCAAGGAAGACTTTCTCGACATCATAGCCATAGCCCAGAGCTGTCCGGGCGTGCTCGCCATCAACGTGAGTGTGTTTATAGGCTACAAGATGAAGAAGGTGAAGGGCGCCGTGTGTACCAGTCTGGGCACAGCCTTGCCCTCGTTTCTTATCATTCTGGCCATAGCCATGTTCTTCCATCAGTTTGAGGACAACAAGGTGGTTGCGGCCATATTCCGCGGCATACGTCCGGCTGTTGTGGCTCTCATAGCCGTGCCTACGTTCAAGCTGGGACAGAGTGCCAAGATCACTCTTACTAACTGCTGGATACCCATTGCCGGTGCGCTGGCTATATGGCTGCTCGGCGTCTCGCCCATACTTGTTATCCTCATTGCCGGCATCGGCGGCTATGTCTACGGCAAGTATATAAAGCCTACGGAGTGACATTAATCTAAAAAAATGACGAACCAAATAAAGAGCATATTCTTATGATTTACCTGTATTTGTTCATAACGTTCTTTCAGATAGGTCTGTTCGGCTTCGGCGGCGGCTACGGCATGCTCTCGCTTATTCAGGGCGAGGTGGTGCACAATCACGGATGGCTCACCACGGGCGAGTTTACCGACATCGTGGCCATAAGTCAGATGACGCCGGGCCCTATCGGCATCAACTCTGCCACCTACTGCGGCTATACTGCCGTTCACAATGCCGGCTACGGCTACTGGATGTCTATCCTCGGCAGCGTAACAGCCACCTTTGCACTGGTGTTGCCGTCGCTAATACTAATGATTCTGATATCGCGCCTGTTCATGAAATATATGAACACGCCCACAGTTCAGAGCGTATTCTCAGGCCTTCGTCCTGCTGTTGTCGGACTGCTCGGCGCTGCCACCCTGCTGCTTATGACGCCCGAGAACTTCAGTGCCCCGTCTGTCAATCCCTGGCAGTTCTGGATTAGCTGTTTCCTCTTTGTGGCAACTATGGTGGGCACGTGGCATTTCAAGATCAATCCGATACGCATGATATGCTACAGCGGTTTTGCCGGGCTGATTCTGTTATATTGATAAACATTGTTTGAGATAATATCCCCTTGGCTCTTCGGTTGTGAGGAGTTGAGGGGATTTTTTATTGCATAATTTCCGTAAATACAGATTCCGCTTTATGCAAAACGCCATCAACTGTATTGCAAAAGGTAGCTTTTCACATACTCAAAGGTGCCCTTTTGCATTATGAAAAGGCATGTTTCGCAGTATGAAAGGCTACTTTTTGCGCCATGTAACATGGCGGCAGAGAGCATAAGCAAAAAAGTTTTTGTTAAAAACTCGTGACTCGTCACATCATGGTTTAATGTGCTGTCTGTCAGAATATTATGGTGTGACGAGTTGATTTCGGAACTCGTCACGGCCGGAGACAGCAGGGCTTGCGTGACGAGTTGGAATCTCAACTCGTCACACTCTAATGCTTTGTAAATCAGAAGGTTATGTGCTGATGTGACGAGTGATGAGTTTTTAAAGAAAAATAATTACGCTTTATATTCCTGCTTGGGGTTGACTTCATGTAGGCCAACACCTGTTTTTAGTTGACTTAGCCCGTGTTATCGCTATTGTCTGTTGACTTTATGCGCCATTGTATGTTATTTGTTTTTGCGTTGCCGTATGCTTAATGATTGATGTTAAGTGCCGATAGTCAGTATGAATATATAGCGACAAAATAAAATTCCGGCAGATTTTTTAATGTCTGCCGGAACATGAAGCATTGTCCTGTTATAAGCCTACTTAATTAGATTTGTGGTATTTCGGAAAAACTCTTTAATGTCTTTATATTGTTACGTCATATCTGATGTTTGTCATTTCTTCTTGTCGCTTTTAAAATAACGTATCATTTCCGGCAGATTAATGCCCATATGAATGGAAGTATAATAAGCCTTATTGTTTGTTATTGTCTTATACAACGGAGTTAAGGACATTGACGCTCCCATATATATACCCATGAAACAAAAAGAATATTCAAGGTTAAGTCCGAAGCGGTTAAGTCTTATGGCGTCAGGGACATTCGGTGCGGCACTGCCTGCTGCAGGAGAGAAGCGGTAAGCACCATTAGTGCGCACCTCTGCGGATATTCCGAGATTCATGCAATATGAACGATAGTCATGTTGTAAAGAGAGCATCAAAGGTATGCGCAGTGTTCCGTAATTCATGTTGTTGCCTGATGCCTTCATGTCAAGTTTGGTAAAGTCGAGCCTGTCGCCCTGCATGCCTGCTGCATAGTTCTTGTCGAAACACATGTGTACCCATGTAAGCTGAACGCCTCCAACCAGTCCTAATGTATTGCTCTTGTCGAATGGCAGGGCAAACGACCATGGCGTTATTCCTATTTCAAATGATTTGCTTCTGCGGCTGTATATGCCCTCATTTTTAGTAGAACCTATTTTGTTGCCCATATAGTTGTAACCATACCATATAGTCGGCAGATATGAGCGGAATTTCAGGTTCTGCAGATTTTCTGTTGGAATTAGCGGTGAACCTACATAAACCTGCTCCACTTCCTGACCATTAACGTACTCCATTTCACGTGTTTTCAGAAGCTGAAAACCGTTGTTGTCGTAAACTTTCACTATTGTTTTGCTGTCCTGCACGTCTACAACTATTTTCTTGTCTTTCACGTTGAACGTAGTGTCGTTGGCCTCCTCGGCGTATGCTGTGGCAGAAAGTATGAGTGCCGTAAATAAGAATAGCAGTTTCATCATTAATGTGTTTTAGGGTTGTTGTTTGTGTTATATACGTATGCCCAGTCCGAACGACACGGGATAGCATTTGGGTGCGACGCTGGTCTTGAGCAGCGGCGTGAGAGCCGTGCGCGCGTAGATCATCAGACAGCCGTAGCCGGCGCGTATGTCGAGGTTGAGGCCCACGGGATTCATGTTTATGTCGCCCGTCTCGGTGGTCTTGTTCTTTCCGATGAAGTAGCGCGAGTGGTCGTTCCAGCGCAGTTCGACAGACGGACCTATTGCCGCGAACATATCAGCGCCGCCGGTGCGCTTCTGCCACTCTAACATCACCGGAATGCGGATGAAGGTGTAGCTTATGTAGCTCTTCTTGAGCGTCTCGCCCTCTATCTGCCTCATGGAGGTTATGCCGTCGGTTGTAGACAGCACGTAGTTGTCCTGAAAGTGATGATGCACCTGACCTATCTGAAACGCCGATGTAAGCGCCAGCGGATTGGTTATTCTGAAGGCCAGACTGGTCAGCGTGAAGCCATATTCCCACGACTTTGAGTCGCGTGTGTGCATGCCGGCGTTGCCTCCCGTGCCCATCACGTTTCCGGCAAGCTGGCTGAAGCCCATGAAGAACAGCGGATAGTGGCTTCTGGGCTTGCTCTTCTTGCGGTTGAGGCTTTGCGGAATGAAGGGCGACGTTACATATACGCGCTCAATCTCCTGTCCGTCAACAAAGTTAGTCTCGTATGTGCGGTTAAACTTCTTGCCGTCGCTGCCGTAGACAGATATTTTTGTGCTTCCTGCTGAATCGTTTACAACAATCTTCTTGTTGTTCACCACGAATGTAGTGTCGCCGGTTTCGGCGGCTATGCCCGTCAGGGGCAGCAGCGCCGCCAGAAGTAGTGTCTTTTTCATATTTGTCATATTTATTGTTTGTTTCTTTGATTATGCGTAACACAGTTTCATTATGTCGTCGGGCGAGAGTTCGCCCTCAATGTATATCACCGTTCCCCGGTTGGGCTTCACCTTGCTGAACAGTATGTAGCGGTTGATGCCCTTGCTCTTTGGCGGCATTATGTAGTATCCGCTCACTATCTGGCCGTTCTCGACCACCTCGCGTATCTTCTTGGCGTTCTTTCTGTCGGCCTTCAGATAAGGCTCTATGCTTGCTCCGATGTTCTTGTAGGTAAGGCTCTTGTACACCTTCAGCTCATATCCCTTCAGCTTGGCGTTGTGCATCTCCACCATCTTGCAGCCCTTGGCATGTCCGAACCGCTGAAACACCTTGTTGACGTTAAGCCCCTCCTGCGCCATGGCTGGCGTTGCGGCCGTAAGGGCCAGTGCGGCTATGAGCAAGATGCGGCATAGCCCGTGCCACATAGTGCCGCTCCGTGCGCGGCTTGTGCCTTTGGCGTTGCTTCGTGTGGCCTCGCTGTTGCCGAAGTATGTGTTAACCGGCAGCCTGCATGCCGCGGCAAGGCGTGTCATGGCCGTTATCATTATCGCGCATACAACATCTATGGCGTCAGCATGCGTTGCCGGCAGTTGCGGGTTATAATATTGCTGTTTCATATCTCGGGTTAATGTTTTTTACATTGTTGTTTATATTATCGTCTTTCATGTGCCTGCATGAGGCGTTCAGCCGTAAGAGAGTGTCATTGGCGCATCAGTTCGAGCGCGCCAAAGTTGTCTTCCTCGTCAGAGGATACCATTTCGAGAGCCTTAAGGGCTTCTTCCTCAACCACCTTCTTGTTGGTGTACACCTTTCCGTCTATTACGGCATAGTTGTCGCTCTGGCGCGGCAGTGCGATCATCACCACCGCTATAAGTATGGCTG
>UMJM01013737.1_pt1 | contig 11878 bp, 10 predicted proteins | sample 1966031 | NCBI WGS metagenome assembly UMJM01 (sample SAMEA4836150, study PRJEB28245) | human gut metagenome | biome: gut microbiome; material: fecal sample | place: Denmark | collected 2008
GATAAATATTACCTGCTTCTATTACTTCTTTGATAACCTTCTTAATTCTCTCTTCAAATTCTCCACGATACTTGGAACCGGCTACCATTCCTGACAGATCCAAAGTCACAACACGCTTATTCTTTACGGTATCCGGCACTTCACCATTCACAATTCTGAGTGCCAGTCCTTCTGCGATTGCAGTCTTACCTACACCCGGTTCACCTATCAGGCAGGGATTATTCTTGGTCCTTCTGGATAAGATCTGCACAACTCGCATGATCTCTGTATCTCTTCCAATAACAGGGTCCAGCTTACCTTCTCTTGCCAACGCTGTCAGATCGCGGCTGTACTGATTCAGTGTTGAAGTTGCGCCGCCTGCTTTCTTGGCATTGCGTTTTCTCAGATCCTCCTTATGCTGGGAAATATCCTCTCCCATAGCAATCAGAGTATCCATATATAACTTCTGTATATTAATTCCTACCGTATTCAGCAGACGCAGTCCTACATTCTCTCCTTCTCTTAACAAAGCCAGAAGAATATGTTCTGTTCCCGTCATCTGATTACCGTATCTTTGTGCCTGCCTGTGACTGTCTTCCAGGATACGGGCTGCTCTTGGTGAATATCCATCCCTCTCCAACACAGCCAGATTACTCTCCGGTGCGATCAGATCTTTAATCATGCTGATCAGCTGGATTTCATCTACTCCATTATCCTGAAGTACTTTAGCTGCCACACCCGTCTTCTCACGGACAAGGCCCACTAACAAATGCTCGCTGCCGATATAGCTTTGATGTAAATCCTTCGCAGCCTTCGCAGCCAACTGTAAAGCTGTCTTGGCTTTATCTGTAAATTGCTGCATTACTCTATGCCTCCATTGTCTTCATAATTTTGATAAATCTCATCAATCAGTGCATGTACTTCCTGCTTAGATACCTTCTTACATCTGCTCTTGGCAAGAACCACCTGCAAATCCTTCTTCAGTTCCTCAATTGCCTGCAGTTTATCAATATCCACGGAAATGACAGCGCCCTTACGGCGGTCTACTTTCACAAAGCCCTCCTGCTTCAATACAGAATATGCTTTATTTACTGTATGCATATTAATTCCAATGGTATCTGCAAGCTGTCTCACGGATGGGAGCGTGTCTCCCTCCTGATACTGAGATGTGGCGATTCCGATAATAATCTGATTTCTAAGCTGTAGATACAAAGCCTCATCACTGTTAAAATCAATTTCTATATACATATTAACATCCATGCCTTTCCAGTATCTGCAAATTTGTGTATAGACTGCCTTATAGCGCCTATACATACTACTGTTATAACAATTCTAGCACAATGGAATACTGTATACAAGTAAAAAAAGTATAAAAGAGCTTTACCCTTTTCAGGTAAAGCTCTCCCACTGTCTTTGAATATTTAATTATATGTCAATGAACTCCATATCATCATCTTCTGAATCCAGGAAATTCTTGGCTTTTCTGCCCTGCTGTACATTTCTCTTTGGCTGGTTCTCAGGTCTTGGCTGGGCAGGTCTGCGGTTTGGATTACCCTGTGGCTGTCTGCTTGCCGGTCTTGCTGACTCAGCCTGCTGCGCCTGACGTCTCACTGGCTGTTCACCTTCCTGGTGTCTTACCGGCTGTCCCTGCTGTTGAGGACGTCTTGCCGGCTGTCCTTCCTGACGTCTTGGTGGCTGCTGCTGTGTTCTCTGCTCTTCACCCTGTGGACGTCTCACCGGCTGCTGTGGACGTCTTGCCGACTGTCCTTCTTCTCTCGGCTCCTGATTTCTCACAGGCTGCTGTTGCTGTGGACGAGGCTGCTGCGCCGGTTGTCTTCTTGGCTGCTGCATGGGACGTCTGACAGGTTCTTCTACAAGTTCTTCTTCCTCTTCTTCAGCCTCTTCCTCGTCACCGTACTCGTCATCTTCCTCATCGTCTTCGTATTCTTCATACTCGCCAGTGTATTCTCTCAGCTTCATGAACATCAAAATAATTGCGATCAACAGAATTACAATGATAACAGCAAGAATAATAACCGGTAACATATTACCTGACATAGCACTTGTCTCTGGAACTGTTGCTCCTGCTGTACTGTATACATAGCGTTCATATACATTATTCACAGAGTCAAATACGTACCAGCCTTCTTCTCCATTCTGCTTCTGTGCATAGAAAAGGTAGAAGTCACCATTCTTGTATGCATTGATATCCTGATCTTCCCACTTCAGAATGATGGGATTGAACTCAGGCATAATGTAGGGAACATCCTCCACATTCATCAGTATCATGTTCTGTGTATCATTAGAAGAGCTGCTGCTTTCCTGCTCCTGTGGCTGTTCCTCTGTCGCAGATTCTGTCACTTCTTCTGTGGTCGCCTCTGTTGCAGGTTCTTCTGTTGTTTCACTGGTTCCATTGATGGTTGTCTGTGCCGTATCTGCCGGTAATGTATCAAAAGTCACCAGGTCTGAACGAATAAATCCAGTGATTTCCTTACTGTTATAAGTAAAGGAAATCTGATACCAGGTCTTGCCGTCATCGCCTGCTGCTTCACCTGTTACTGTTACTACCATGCCTCTGTTGGCTGTAGCTACCACGTCAGCTGTGGTAGACGCACCTTTTCTGATACGTACATTATTGGTCTGTACTGTACCTGATTTCTTAGTCGTTGAGCTGACCTGCGTATCGGTTGTAGTAGTTGTTGCTGTACTTGCAGATGCTGATGCATCAGATGAAACAGAACCGATGGTTCCTGTTCCTGTTACATTTACCAGATCTGCTCTGATGAATCCCTTGGTATTCGCATCTACAAATACCTGATACCAGGTCTTACCATCTGTTCCTGTTGTCTGTCCGATAATGGACACTGTACCACCCTGCTTGGCGCTTCCCAGCTGCTGGCTGCCCGGATCGGCTGATGCACGGATCTTTGCGCTGGCAACTGTTACTGTTGCTGATACTTCATCTGCATAACATACTGTACCGATGCTTAAAACCAAACAAAACATCATAGCTGCCAATACACGAATGAAGCCTCTGCTGCCTCTATGTTCTTTATGTCTCAATAACTTCATCTGTTCTCTCACTTCCCTTAACTTCTGTTCTATGCTTCATCAATTGCCTTACCAATATCATGACGCATATATTTATTGTCAAAATCTACCCATTCTGTCGCCGCATAGGCATTTGCTCTGGCTTCCTTCAAAGTAGCACCTTTGGCTGTGATACCAAGAACTCTGCCTCCATTGGTCACAAATTTACCATCGACAAGCTTCGTACCTGCATGGAAGCAGTAATAACCTTCCTTGCCCTCAAAGTTCTCAAGTCCTCTGATCTCCAGACCCTTCTCATACTTAACAGGATAACCATCTGATGCCAGCACAACGCATACTGCCGCATTATCTTCAAACTGCAGATCAACCTGATCCAGTGTGCCGTCAATGCAGGCTTCCATCACTTCAATGATGTCATTCTTCATACGAGGCAATACTACCTGTGCTTCAGGATCACCAAATCTTGCGTTGTATTCCAATACTCTTGGTCCCTTAGGTGTCAGCATCAGTCCAAAGAAGATAATGCCCTTGAACTCTCTGCCTTCTGCTGCCATTGCATCTACAGTTGCCTGATAAATATACTTCTTACAGAATTCATCTACCTCTGCTGTATAGAAAGGACTTGGTGAGAAAGTACCCATACCGCCTGTATTGAGTCCCTGATCTCCGTCCTTTGCACGCTTGTGATCCTGGGCAGAGGTCATGGTCTTGATTGTCTTACCATCTACATAGGATAATACAGATACTTCACGTCCTGTCATGAATTCTTCGATGACCATACGATTACCGGCTGTACCGAACTGCTTATCCAGCATAATGGACTTAACGCCCTCTTTTGCCTCTTCCAGTGTATTGCAGATCAATACGCCCTTACCAAGAGCAAGTCCGTCTGCTTTTAATACAATAGGAAAATCTGCTGTTTCCAGATAATTCAGTGCTTCCTGTGCATTGTCAAATGTCTCATATGCTGCGGTAGGAATATTGTATTTCTTCATCAGGTCTTTGGAAAAAGCCTTAGAACCTTCCAAAATTGCTGCATTCTTACGAGGTCCAAATGCACGCAGTCCTTCTGCTTCCAATGCATCTACCAGACCGCCAACCAGTGGATCATCCATTCCTACGATAGTCAGATCAATAGCATTTTCTTTGGCAAAATCCACTATCTTTTCAAATTCCATAGCACCGATAGGCACGCACTCTGCAATCTGACCGATACCGGCATTACCGGGTGCACAATATATTTTATCTACTTTCGGACTTTTTGCTACGCTTGTTGCAATTGCGTGTTCTCTTCCGCCACTTCCTACGATCAATACTTTCATTATAATCCCCATACCTTTCAATAACCTGCAATCATCTATAGCCTGCCATTGGCGATCATGTCGATTGCCTGTGGCAGTATCTGCCACTCTGCCTGTTCCATGACTCTCTGCTGCAATACCTTGGGAGTATCTCCCGGTTCTACATATACTGCCTTTTGCAGAATGATCGGACCTGTATCGGTTCCCTCATCCACGAAATGCACGGTAGCACCGGTTACTTTCACACCACGCTCCAGCGCTGCTTCATGCACCTTCAATCCATAATATCCTGTACCGCAGAAGGATGGAATCAAAGAAGGGTGAATATTAATAATGCGGTTACGATACTGTGCGATCATTTCCTTGGGAATCACTACCAGGAAGCCAGCCAGTACAATAAGATCCGGCTGTGCTTCATTTATCGTATCCAGGAGAGCCTGGTTAAAAAGCTCTCTTGTCTCATAATCTTTTGGAGATACAGCAACTGCATCAATCCCATGGTTCTTAGCCCTCTCTAATGCATATGCTGTCTTATTATTACTGATAACACGTACAATCTCTGCATTGGTGATCTTACCTGAATCAATGGCATCCATAATTGCCTGCAGATTCGTTCCACCGCCTGATACGCATACACAGACTCTTAGCATAATGTTACTCCTTTTTCTCCTGCCTTGGTCTCACCAATTACATAAGGAGTCTCGCCTGCTGCCTTGATTGCAGCCATTGTCTTGTCTACATCAGCAGGATCTACTGCCAATACCATACCAAGACCCATGTTAAAAGTATTGTACATCATATGCTCATCAATGTTGCCCTTCTTCTGCATTAAACCAAAGATAGGAGGAACCTGATAGCTGTCCTTCTTAATTACTGCATGTACGCCTTCCGGAAGCATTCTTGGTACATTCTCATAGAAGCCGCCGCCTGTAATGTGGCTGCATGCCTTAACACGAATGCCAGCATCCTTGATGCTTTTCAGTGCCTTTACATAGATAACAGTAGGTGCAAGAAGTGTCTCACCCAGAGTAGCACCCAATTCATCATAATATGTATTCAGGCTTTCCTTGGTCATCTCAAATACCTTTCTGACCAGTGAGAAGCCATTACTGTGTACACCGCTGGAAGCAATACCGATCAGAGTATCGCCTGCCTTTAAATCAGCACCAGTGATCATATCCTTCTCATCTACAACGCCAACAGTGAAGCCTGCTACGTCATATTCATCTTCCGGCATAAGCCCCGGATGTTCTGCTGTCTCACCACCGATCAGCGCTGCGCCTGCCTGCTTACAGCCTTCTGCAACACCTGCAACAATGGTTGCGATCTTCTCAGGATAATTCTTACCACATGCAATATAATCAAGGAAGAATAAAGGTTCGCCACCTGCACATGCTACGTCATTTACACACATGGCAACACAGTCAATACCGATTGTATCATGCTTGTCCAGCAGGAATGCAAGCTTGATCTTGGTTCCTACACCGTCTGTTCCTGATAACAGAACCGGTTTCTCCATGTTCTTGACTGCATCCAGGGAAAATGCACCGGAGAATCCGCCAAGACCGCCTAATACTTCCGGTCTCATGGTTCCCTTCACATACTGCTTCATTAACTCAACTGATTTGTATCCGGCTTCAATATCAACGCCTGCTTTCTTATAATCCATCTTGTATATACCGCCTTTCTCTATCTCATTCCTATTTCTCTAAGTATTTTTTATAACCAATCTCCTGCAACTTAGCATCCTTGGCTTCCACCTGGGATTTTAACTTGGCAGAATACTCTTTCAATCTGGCAAGAAGTGCCTCATCTGATGTAGCCAGTATCTTGGCTGCCAGAAGTCCGGCATTTGCCCCGCCATTGATTGCTACAGTAGCAACAGGAATTCCTGAAGGCATCTGTACAATAGAATATAAGGAATCTCTGCCACCTAAAGATGTGGTGTGCATAGGAATTCCAATTACCGGCATAGGGAAGATTGCTGCACACATACCTGGAAGATGTGCTGCCATACCTGCTCCTGCAATGATTACCTTAAAGCCTTTGCTCTCCGCTGATTTGGCATATTCAAAGAATACATCCGGTTCTCTGTGTGCCGAAATAATCGTCATTTCATAAGAAATACCAAGTTCTTCCAGAATATCTGCCGCTTTTGCCATAACCGGCATATCTGAATCAGAACCCATTACAATACCAACCTGTGCCATGATAAGTCCTCCTAAATCTTGTGCTGGTCTCATGAAGTCTCAGACCGCTATTATCAGTGTATAAATAAAATGTCGCTACGTCAACTTAAATGTCGCATTTTCCGAAAAAAATCCCTATTCCATCGGCTTGTTCAATTCCTCACACCCGGCAAGTACAAATCTGCCTTTCTCGATGACCGGGTAAGCATTTCCTTCTTTATCATAAGCGATAATACTGCCAAGCTCATCATATGGAATCGTGATATCCGTATGGCATCCGAAATATGCCCTGGATGGATCAGTCTTTCTAAGCAGTGACACCGAATTGTCTTTTGCAACAATCTCCTTACCATCCTCATTGTAGACCTTCACATCCTCACTGCGTGAATAACAGGTATCGCCCACTGCAAAATGCGGACCGGTCTTCTCTGCGATCAGAATCGGGAATCTACTGCCAATATCATATTTCTTAGCTGTCATATAAGCTGTAGTATTCGTACCAATCGCAAATTCACCTATCGGTAATGTATCATAATGATACAGCACATTTGCTTTCAGATATTCACGGTTCTCTTCCTCATTGTCAAAGTTCGTGCAGGTATAAGTCTTAATCATACCATCTTCAAAAGTCATTTCCAAATTGTGATATTCCAGTTCATTTAAGAATACACGGCTTACATGAAGTGTTCCATGTGTTCCCTCCAGGACTGGGGAAGTAAATACTTCACCAACAGGGATATTCACATCTGCCACACAGTTCTCGAAAATCGCTTCTTTCTGTGGGTCAGTGATCGGATACAACTGAATATGCATATCTGTGCGATTGCCATTCATGCCCTTTACTTCCACATAAGAACAGCGGTTCAATGTATCAATGATAATCGCCTGGATTCTTTCATAAGTGTGATAATCCAGTGTGTTGATCTTCACTGTCTCATCGAAAATCTCCTCGAACTTCTCACCAATCTCAGGAACCGGGAAGGCAATGATCGTGAAGCTTCTCTCTTCTCCATTGATATACTGATATACAATATCAGAAGAAGCCCCTGTATACTCTGAGGAAAGCTTCTGCTGTTCTGTACTTAATGTACATGCTTCCGGCTTGGATACCGGTGCAAAAGGTATCTCACCAAAAGTCTCAATGACCGCGGGACCTGCATGTCTCGAAGCCTTGTCCTTATTCTCCTCATACGCCTGTTTCAGCACTTCCAGCTTCCTGTTCATAAGCTTTCTGTCAAGGAACAGCGCCAGATCGTCCTTATGGTCATACTCATACTGCTTATTGGCAGCCGCCCCATAATAACCGATCTTGAAAGTACCTCTCTTATGGAAAATACTGGAAGATGCACGATAAACTGTAGGCTTGAGTCCCATCTTTGCAAAATTGGAGATTGCAGCTCTTACAATTCTTTCAAAGCCAAGGCAGAATCGTACATCTACCGTCTCTTTCCTGCTTAAATCCTTATTGCCTTTTACAAAGCCAATGCGATAGCCTTCTGTGTACGTATCTGCAATCATTTGAACACGTTCCTGTGGAAGTGTGTTCAGATACTGTGCCATTTTCTCTACATCAGAAGAAATATACTCACCAAATCTGTACAGATAGCGAATGTCTGTAAGGTCTGCCTCTTTCACGATACGTACTGCAAAATCATTCTCCGGGTCAACCAATGTAGAGACTCTCCATTCTGCTGCCGGTTCTGAATAATCGCTGACAAACCAGTAGAGAACCTCCTGCAATTCCTTCTCTTCTACTTCTCTGTCTTCCTCTGCTGCACAGGTAAAGACACCATACACTTCTACCAGAAGCTCCAGACGGATTACCAGCTCCTCCTGCATGCCCTCATACGCATAGGCAATCATGCTGCGAAGCTCTGTATACATGAAAGATAACAGACGTCCCATCTCCAAACCAAAGCCCGCACATGCATAGGCAGGATTGGCATAGCTTGTCTCATAGTTTTCTTCCAGAATATCCTCATACAAGGCTTGGTTAGCTGCTCTCAGCTCCTGTAGGGATGCCTTGTCCAGCCAGCCTTCCTGAACCTGTTCATAATTTTGCATCACCAGCAATCCAAATTCTGCCATCTGATGAAAATACTCTGTATATTTCTCAGATACCGCCTGCTCCGTCAGCATATCCTGCAGACGTTCCTTCACAAGCTCATATCTCTCTTCAATCAATGTCATAAACTATCTCACTCCTATATATAAAATCATACAACCTGCAATCAAAGTCAGGCTGTTAAGAATAATTCCAAGCACTGGGAACATGCGAAAGATGTCCTTCTCCAGCATAGCAAGAATGCCAAGCACCATGCCAACTATGGAAAATACCATGGACAGCAGGATGACTGAGCCATACTGCATCGGTGCCGCACCCTTATTCTGATAGGTCAGATACACTGCAAGACACACCGATACACAGGCGATCACACCCAGAATAGCCGACATGATTCCCCGCTCAGGATTCTTCTTATCTGTAAAAATATATCCCGGTCTATGAAACATTTTCTCTGACTCCTTACTTTTTCCTACACAACGAATGGGCATTCCCTATGAAATGCCCATCATTTGCCTAAAATAATATTTTACTTCTGTTTGCTAACAGTCTGGCTCCGCTGATCAGTAAAAGCACTCCGCCTGCCACACCTGTTACGATTGCAACTACTCCAACTGCGATAGAAAGTGCACCGGAGCGTCCCATTGATTTATAAATTTTTTCCTCCATCTGCATTACCTCTCCTTATTCGGTCTATTTGGCACCATACTGTGCATAGTAAGCGTCAATGGCAGCCTTGGTCTTATCGTCTATTAATACTCTGCCATTGTAAGGTCTGTTATAGAGGTATTCTACAACCTCTTCCATTGTTACAATAGCACCTGTCTCTATTCCATAGACTTCACGGATCTCTGCCAATGCATTCTGCTGTGTCTTACCACGTTCCTGACGGTTGAGGCTGACCATAAGCCCAACAACGTCAACATTTGCCTGTGCTGTCAGAATAGGGAATGTCTCTTCGATAGATTTACCGGATGTAGTAACATCTTCGATAATAACTACCTTATCTCCATCATTCAGGTCACTTCCGAGCAGGATTCCCACGTCACCGTGATCCTTGATCTCTTTTCTGTTAGAACAGTATCTGATATCTCTGCCATAGAGTTCACTGAAAGCAATTGTTGTTGCTACAGCCAGAGGAATACCCTTATAAGCAGGTCCAAAGAGTACATCAAAATCTGTACCGTAATTATCATGGATTGCCTGCGCATAAAACTGTCCCAGCCTTCTTAACTGTGAACCTGTGACATAAGCACCTGCATTCATGAAAAATGGGGATTTTCTGCCGCTCTTTAATGTAAATTCTCCAAATTTAAGTACATTACTGTCCACCATGAATTCAATAAACTCTTTCTTGTACTGTTCCATTCTATCTTAACCTCCTGTATTTACGGGCTTTTTAACCTCTTATACTTTTTCAGCTGCTCTTACTGTACACTTCGGTATCTACCGCTTTATCAAGAATATTACCATAAAAGCTCCGTATTTTCAATAATCTCTTTGAAGTGTTCCTCAGTCTCAGCCAGTGCCCCTGCCTTCTGTACATCAAGCTCCTGCTCCATGTATGCTGCATCCTGTGTCACTCTCTGCAGCTGTGCAATCAGCTCCTTGACATTATCCTCCGCATAGATATGCTCTTTTGCCACATATACTGTATTATGAAGTGTCTCCTTAAATGCATAAATCAGCTGGTCATTCAGAAATGCCCTGCTGACGGCAGACACGATCTCACCCTCATGGTTAATGTCAAGATACAGGTCACACTTGTGAAATAATTCATCCAGTATACTGGTCTTTACACAAGGATACATGGTCACATTATCATATGCACCCACTGTCAGAAGCTTCGTTGACATCTCTGTGATCGCCGCAATATGAAAATGCAGCTGTGGCAATGCCTTCGTAATCTGATGTGCATGTGCAACGTTCTCTGAATTCGTACAGATGAGGACATCCTTGCCAAAGGTATTCTTCCTCTCATACTGATAAATAAACCCAAGCTTATGCAGCTTTTCAGACGGTGCACCCAGGGCAAGCAGCTTCTCATATGCATCTGACTTCTGCACGAAGATATGTCTTGTGCGGTTGCTTCTATCCTGTAAGATAATCTGCATATTTCCAGGGATTTCGCTTCCTACCGGCTCCTGCCAGAACAAAATATCCTGTCCGTCCGTCTTATCCAGTCTCTCTGATACGAAGAAAGGCACTGACAGGGAGTTGAACAGAAGATTCCTGCTCTCCAGTCCATTCACCTTCATATAATAGATGACGAAATCCGTCTTATTCCGGAAAATCTTAACCATACTGCCCTCGTTCAGCGTAATATGGCGTGTCACATAGTTCTCTACAATGATTTCCCTGCCTTTTGCATCAAAATAGCTCTTATTGACCTTCTGCCCCCTGGCATTGAATATGGTTCTCGCATAGAGTGCCCCATACTTATTATAATGGTCACAGGAACGGACGGTTCCACGCTCATCATACCAGTCCACTACCTTCACCAGCCTCTTATGCGCAGGCTCCGTATAGAAGATCTTGCCCCGTAGTCTGTAGAGATCATGAATCTGGCCACTGCTGTTATTTCCACTGATTTCCCAGTAATCCGGTACTTTGACCTCATTAAAATACCTTGGCCGTCCGGGAATCTCCTCACTTTTCTCATATTCTCCAAGAAAAGAGCCATACACTGACTCCACCCCATCAGGCAGGAATCCATCATCATCAATTGCTGCTGCCGGGCAGTCAACCCCTATCTTTCGCAGGGACTCTAACAGTTTTCTGCCATCTTCCAGGTAAGAGTCGAACAGAATCATTGCATTATTCTTCAGATCAAGTTCTTCCATTTGTCCACTACCTCCTCTGTCAGATATCCTTTTGCCTTTTCATAAGAATGCTCATGAAAAGCCTCCATGTCTGCCTGTGTGAATAATTTCACAATTTTTTCTGCCAACAGCGCAATCTTGCTTTTATCATCCATATGCTCATCCAGAGCGATCTTATATCCATTCTGCCCTTCGTCAATGAAATTCTGGTTGCCATAACGCACATCGAATCCAATGATAGGAAGCCCACCGCCAACCGCCTCCAGCAGCGTAAGTCCAAATCCCTCACTGGTAGAGCCGGCTATATATGCTTCATAATCCTGATATACTTCTGTCAGATTCTGCTGTCCCATCAGATGTATGTAATCTGTACACCCCAGTCTCTTGATCTGATCCTTCAGGTTCTCTTCTTCTGTGCCTTTTCCATAGATATCAAGTGTCAGCTGTGGAAGCTGTTCATGCGCCTGCGCTGCC
>UMJM01016290.1_pt1 | contig 11878 bp, 9 predicted proteins | sample 1966031 | NCBI WGS metagenome assembly UMJM01 (sample SAMEA4836150, study PRJEB28245) | human gut metagenome | biome: gut microbiome; material: fecal sample | place: Denmark | collected 2008
AGTTCATATAATGATTCCATATTTTTTTATTTCAGTTTATCAATGGTTGTACGTATAGTTGCCATATTGCGAGCATCAAAACCAATTGCTTTTTTGATGCGATACACAGAACATGTCAGACGTTCAATATCTTGAAGTCGTACATTCCCTTTGGAAATGAAGTCTTTGGTAACGATGATGCACTGCTTATTAAGTCGATCAATGACATTGTAGAAGTTTTCCTCCTTTGAATCACCAAACGATGACGTGGCGGCATCAAAGATAAGCGGATAGTCCTCATCTCGCTTTTCTTGTGTAAAATCGGAGATGGCAAAGAGTACAGAGATATACATCACTGTTAATTGTGAACCAGAGGGTTTCTTTATTTCCGTGCCATTCGAGCTGAACAGTCGGATCTCAGTAGAATCATCGGCAGTCTGTCTCAGATGTATTTCTCCATGGAAATCACTTGCGCTAAGCATTTCCAAATAGTCATTGGCCTTATTTTCCATATCGGCAAGGAATCGGCGAAGATTTTCCTTTTTTGCCACGGAAAAAGCTTTGGCAATCTCTTCAAGCACACGATGCACCTCACGGTAGACCTTTACCTGAGAACTATCTGGGTTCAATTCGTCCATTTGCTTTTGCAGTTCGTCCATGCCTTTCTGTAGTCGTTCCAATTCTCCATTCAGTTCTACGAGCCGCACCTCTGCACGTCCTTTTTGTTCAAATAGTCCTTTAATGTCGTTGAAATCCTTTTCCAATACGGCTTCTGAAACGTTTCCTGCCTGAATGAGCAAGCGGGATTTCTCGTCAATGATGTCCTGTATCTGTTCTTCAACTTCTTTCAAATCATGTGTCAAACAGTCAACTAAATCTCTCCAATCGCTGATTTCCCGAGCAATGCCAGAGATATGCGATTCGTTGTTGCCGCTCAACGCAATACTTAGATTATGAAGCCCTTCTATGTTGTTGAATTTGAAAAGTTCTTTTTCTTCAAGAGCCTCTTGCTGGCTCTTACGCTCTGCCTCCATGGCAATATGCCGCTTATACTCTTCAAGTTTCTGGAGCATAAAAATGTAAGCATCAGACCCTTCTTCTGCAGGTCTACCACATACTTTACAGATATGGTCATGCAGCATCTCCTCCATTGTTTCTTGATTCGGCAGATACCAAGGCAATTCTGGAGCACCATTCACTAAAGCTCCCTGAATTTCTTTGACAGCTTGTAATTTGCCTATTTCAATGGCTCTTTGCTTGTCATAATCTTTCTCTTGTTGTCGCTTTTCTCTGCTGAGTGCAGAACATTTCTGCTTGAATTCTTGAAGTATAGCGGGGAATGCACAGAGAATCCACATTTTATCTAAGAGGGCATGGTTATAATCAATCTGCCCAATCTTTGCCTTTAGCTTGGTTTTCTTGTCCTCTTTCGTCTTTAGACGACTTTGAATATCCTTATAGCGTTCTGAGGTTTCTTGGTTTTCTTCCAGTTCGCCTAGTCTCTTTGAGAATACTTCCAAAGAAGTTGTCTTTTCTTTTATCTCCCTCTTCTTGTTGGAGATGTCTTCTCCGAGACGTGAAATCTGAACTTCCAGAGATTGGGCTTCCTTAGCCACTTTCTTGTCCGACTTCATCTCTTTCAAGTAAGCAGAGTTGGACTTTTCTTCAAACAAGGAGGTGTATTCAACAAGGTCGTCGAACTTCCGAATATCAGAGAACTTGTCAACCAAGTCTTTAAGGGCAGTAGCATTCTCAAAAACATTCAGTTCTGACTCGCCCTTGAACATACTAAACCTTTGGATAAAAGCGTCATAGCATCTATCTATTAGGGTTTTCCCGCTGACTTGAACACGTTCAGCCCCTATAGTTTCGTATCCTCTATATACAAGGTTGCCAACTCTAAAGAAATCCTCACTCACTCGTTCTACTGTGAATGACTTTTCTACAGACTTCTCTCCATCATGCTCGAAAGACATAAAAACAGAAACCTCATCTTGCTCGCCAATTTCCATCTTGGATTTGCGCATCTCAGACATGTGGTCAATGTTTCCTTTATCTATGGTGGTGTTGAATAGCCATTGTAAAGCATCGAAGAAGGTCGTTTTACCATCTCCGTTGTCACCGAGTATCAGAGTCAATCCATTGGATAACTCAAACCGGTTATTATCTCCATAATAACTACGGAAATTCTTGATTCTGATTTCTTTGATAATCATACGTTGTCCATTAGATATTTGTTTATTTCTTTCCAGAGTTCCTTTTCAGTAGCTCCTTCTCCGATTCTCTTTATGATTTGGGCTACGGCATTGATTACATAGTTGTCTGAATCAAGTGCCTGTTCAATCGTACTGATGTCCGCAGGTGTGTATTCACCAAACTTCATCAAGTCTTCATCAAGCAAGACTGCTTGTAGCATTTTGTTGTCGTTGTTTCTTGCCATAGTCAGAATAGTGGAATATTGTAATATGATAAAACTTCTTCTAATTCATTATATGCGTAATCTGCATTCTCAGACAAACGTGCGAAGTCTCTGACTCTACATATTTCCCCTGACAGAAGGCTGCGCTCCATGCTAAAGTTTTCTGCGGCAGAGTTTACTTCTGGAGCTACTACTAAATCATGGATGACTGCGTATCTCTTATCTGGGTGAAGCCTCAGAATCCTACCTCTGCGCTGTATGAACTGTCTGGGGTTACCCGTGCTTGCACAGAAAATAGCCAGTTCACTTCTTGGAACATCTACACCTTCATCTAGACACTTCATAGATGTAAGCACTTCAAGTTTTCCTGCAGCGAAGTCTGCCAGAATCTCATTTCTCTCTTTAATGCCAGAAACAAATTTCTTTACTGTTGTCGTGTCGCTTATTTCCTTAACGATTTGAGTGTAGTCATCTATCAAGTGATCTGCATCTACGTCAATGGGTAAAGATTCCGAACTATCATATATATCTGCATTGTTATCATCCGGGCGACTACCCTCGGGCACATATACTAATGTGTATTTCAAATTGCCCTTTTCCTTATATCTTTCATTAAGAATATGTCGGAACACCTCTTTCTTGTTTCTGGCTTTATGAATGATGCGCTTGCGTTTCAAAAGCAGATTCATAAGGATGTCATCCGCTTGGGGAAATGTGCTCTTGTCGTAGTTGAAGAACTTTGCCAGTTTTAGCGAAATGTTCATGTACTCAGACATTTCATCATCTGTTAGTCTTACCAGATGTGGAAAGTAATAATATCGGCACAGATATGGTGGATTATGGTCAATGGCTTCTTGCATACTGAACTCGAAGGTGTAATGGTCTTCTGCACCAAAGAAATGCATAATTTCCCTATTGCCTTTTTCGTCGAATTGCCTTTCAGGTGTGGCAGAGAGACCTATTTTTCTTAGAAACTTCACGCCATCAAGACGGTCAAGAATGCGACCTGCACCCATATTGTGCGCCTCGTCTGCGATGAGTAATATTTGTTTGGTAGCTTTTTTACTGAAACCAACCAAGTCATGAAAAATTGTTTCCCTCGCAAAGGATGCGTATGTCGAAATGATAATGTATGAAGGTTCTACTCCCGAGAAATTGAATTCCTCTTTTGACTTTATATTATCAATTTCATTTTTCCAGTTATGATTTTTGGAACAGACTTTGACAATATTGTAGAAATGGAACTTCTTACATTCTGACTCCCATTGGTCAACTAAGGTTATGGTTGGCACAAGGATAATAGCCTTGTAGAAATGAAACTTCTTGTAAATGTTCAGTAGACAATTAAGGGAAGTCAAGGTCTTACCTGTACCAGTAGCCATAGCAAACAAGCCTTTTTGTTTGTTCGCCTTCCAATTCTCATAAGCCTGTTTCTGATATTCTCTCGGTTCAGAATAAGGAAATTTAGGCTCTTGTGTCTTAGCATCTTTAATAGCATCATTTTGGCTTAAATTGTCAATGATACCCTTTACTTTGCTTTTAGCTCTTACTAGAACTCGACGAATACTTTCGGGTAAGGTTTCTTCATTGTGCAATCTTTTGTCTAGTAGCTGTTGCTCATCATCAAGTAATTCCTTGATGTCTTTACTATGAAAGTTCTCTGTTATTGCCGTCTTTACTTTTTCGGCATCCAGATAGGTTACGGTGTCATCCTTCCCTTCAAAAGTGTTCTCAAAATCTAAGGCTATATCCTCTATTTTGCACGCATCTCCTTGGCCGTCCCAATCACAAAACGCTGTAATGCTCTCTATGTTAGAAATTAAAGCTGTTCTTGAAAAGTTGCAAGAACCATCAAACGCAACCTTATTTAGTCCATCAAAAAAGACACCGCATTTTGAATGGGCTATGCCTGTTCCATCCTTTGGCACAATGATTCTGAATTCTATGCGTTCGTTCCGTATGAGCCACGACAGACATTCAAAGAAATGTCTATTTCGCTCAGACAATGTATTCTTGACTTCTTCTATATTTTGCAAATCAAAGAATGGCACACTCAAATCAGACTCAGCTATAATCATAGCATCTTTGTCCTCCTCAGATAGAATATCATTGATGACCAGACGCATACGACCTCCATTATATAGGAATGTTGCAAAACTATCTGACAAGATGTTTATTGCTGATGAAGAAAAGAAACCAAGTTTTAAGTCAAACTGTGTAGCATTACATAATGCCTCAGAGAAGAAGCCTATTGGCTCCCACTCTGTGCGAGACTTAAATCTCCTGCTTAATGGCCATAGTACATTAGTTTTCAGCATAACTTTTCTATATAAAGCAGTTCGTACACATAATGTCATCACCGAGGATGTCAACGAGGGTTGTTCCCTTTTGTTGTTGGCGGTTATCTTCTTGACGGCGGATGATGTCGAGTTTTATTTGACGAATGCGCTCTAGCTTGATGAGGTCGGCAAGGCTCTCATTCTGATTCCAGGTGTAGCCGTCTTTCTCAAATTCCATTGCTTGCCGATAGAGGTCGGGATGCTGCTCATATAGCCATATCCACTCTATCTTCTGCTGGAAGAAACAGAAGTAGCAACCACTGCGGCTGCGGCAATAGGTGCCAGTCTTGCCATCGACCTCGAAGGGAATCTCTTCGTAGTAAGCCGGCACGCCCACACCACTCTCACGGAGCAAGCGGAAGATATCTTCCTTCACAAGCACGTCGGTATTGTCGAGCAGTGGGAACTCGTCGAGTTTGCCCACGGGATAGTCGGTGGTTTTCAGATACTCGAAGACGGCATGATTGAAGAGTTTCACGTCGTAGTCGAGCAGGGCGTTCATCTTCTTGGAGTAGTAGAACGTCTTGGTGATGGGACGCTTCACGGTTTCAAGTATCTCGTCGCGGAGAAATCCTTCGGGGGTAAGACGCTCGTAGATGTCAACAATCTGGTCAAGATTCTCCCTGTGCAGGAACTTGTTGATGACATCGATGCTCCAAATGTTCTTGCGGAAGGGGAACACAGCCTGAATGTTCGGCTTGGAAGAGATGTAGCCGTCGCGGTCTTCATCGCCACGGATACCCACGTAGGAAACGGCATAGTCATCGCCCACATATTCCTCGAACTTGTCGAGTTTCATCTTTTTCGTACACCAACGGGCCTGTGGCGAAGGCAGGAAACCACCCATCGCTTTCAAAAAGTGATGGAAAGGAGTCGGCTCTGGACTTCCTTCTGCAGCACGAAGTCGCTCTATCTTTCCGAGATAGGCTTCCAGTCGGTTAATGAGCGTTTCGGTCTCAGCCAGTTCGCAACCGGTATCTGAATTGTAGTACTCAATCTTCAATGTTGGGTACTTCTGCTTTAGATAGATGGCGAGTGCAGCACTATCCTTGCCGCCTGATATTCCTAATATGTGTCTTACCTTCATTGTTTCATCTTTTTGTTTAGGATGGACAGCAAAGTGCACACATCCACATTAGTATCTCCAGAAAGTAACTTGCTGATTTTGATTTCAAGTTCTGATGAACGTTCCTTGTCTTTCTCGGGCAGCACATATGTCTGAGTACGAACGTTCGTTCCTTTATTGGTTACCAGATCAAAGGAGTAGGCTTCATTGTTGTCACCCTTATTAGTATGCTTAGATATAGCAGAGTACTTTTCGCATTCGTGAAACAGATATACAAGGTCATCGGCTAACTTTTCCTCTTGTTCATCGCGCAAAGCATCCAAACGCTGCTCCAGAATAGTATAGCAGATGGACTGATACCATAAAATGCGATTATCGTACTCCGTCATGGCATGGTGATAAAACTCCCGTTGCTTGTCGGTCAGCAGATAAGTCTTCACATTGGCCAAGCGATGACGAATCTCTATTACATATTCCGAATATTCCCCAGACTCCAAGCCTAGTCCATCCACAAGACGTTCCTCTAAACGGTCTATCAGATGCGTGTAACAAGTGCGTAGTTCACGAATAGCCCGCTGAATAATTTGACCATACTGATTGATAAACTCTTTCTGTTTCAGTTTCTCCTGATCGAAGCCCAAAGCCTCTGGCAAGTCCTCAAAGAATGCTTTTTCAGGATCTTTGGCTGTTGCAAGCACGTCACGGAAACGCATTGTAGATGAATGGTCGAACTTGTGAGTATGCTTCGTGTAGTCATTGAGCCGCACATAGAAACTGAGGAATGGCTTAATGGTCTCGATGAAGTTCTCGTTGGTAATAGAGAACTCATCGCCGAGATTGACAAAGCGGCGATATTGGTTGAAGAAGCCAAGTTTCACGCCATCCATGGCAAACTTCTTTATCTCGAAGTCGGCTGGATGTTTTTGCAACAGGTCAAAGAACTCCATATTCACCTCAGGCATATAAGCTCCACGAGAGGCATCATAGAGTGCAAAGTCTTGTCTCTTAATATATAAATATGTTGGAATCCAGAAATCAAGGAATCCCTGTTTCAGCTTGTAGGGCTGAGCTGAAAGCATCTTTATAAGTTCCGATATCTTTCGAGCTTTATTCTCCGTATTCCTCAAAAAAAACTCGCAGGCATCCCATAGTGGCATGATACCATCATTGGTCGGCATATCAGCAAAGTTTCCATCTTTATGTAGTCCCGTATTCTTCAACAGAGAGTAATAGATAGTTTTCTCTGGAGGAAACTTTTCATCGGGGAAACCGAGATCTGGGTCTGATGAATGTTCTGTAAGTGCTACAAGATAATTCTTTTTTGCTGCCGATATTGTTCCACTGAGTTTATGCTTGTTGAACAGTTCGTTGATCATGACAGGTGTCTTGCTATACACCTCGTTGCAGACTAATGATAGTAGCTGGTTGAAATCACGGTGCGATTCCACCTTTTTTTCTTTGCCATTATAAATCCAAACCACACGGTTACGGTAGGAGAATAGATTGTCGCTGATTGACTTGTTTAGAAGAGTTTCCTCATACTCCTTCAACTTCTGAATTTCCGATACTGCCACGCGGTCGTTCTTGTCAAGCACCCGTTCGAGCAAGTATCTGTATTTGTTTATACTATACAGGTGTTCTACAATATCTTCTGTGTTTGTAAAGTATGCAAATATCAGCGCATGCTCAGAGTTCTCACTTTTCTCCTTTATATCTTTTAGAGCATTCTTCGATGTGGAGAAGATTAATTCAATGTAACCGTCAGTATCGCCAGAAGGGGTAATGTCAAGAGGCTCCTCTTCTATGCGGTAATCGAAGAAACGCGGTGTCCCTTTGTGATAATAGTGGGCTTTGACAGGCGAGATACGCTTGTTGAAGAATACTCGAAGTTCATTCACGAATACTACTGGACGTGCTACCATTAGTCCCGCCTCACGAATCTCCGCCTCTAAATCTACATCTGTTCCTTCAAAGAGCATCAATCGCTCCTTATATGCAGCAAAACGGATTATCTTTTTTGTCTCCAGTTGACGGATAATGGATTCGGCATCAGGGATGTTCATGGCAAGACGTGCATAAGTAGCCATACTCTCTGCCGTCAGACGGAAGCCTGCCACGCTGAATAGGTTGAGCAAACCGATGGCTTTCACAATATTGACGGCAGCAAGCATCTGTTCTTTGTCTTCCCAATTCTGTCCTTCAACACGCTCAATGGAAACCTGCATGCTACTCCAGCTCATGGAGTCGGCATTGGCATCTTTCAGATAGCTGTAGAAATTATATAAGATGTAGTCATATACCTTCTGTAGATTATAAGTTAGGTTCTTCGCAGTCTCAAATTCCGACACGGAATTGCTCCCTTTAGATGAAAGGAAGGTAAACAACGAACGCTCATTCTGACCATAACGTTGAATGGCCGTTGTTATAGCGTATGCTGAAAAGGTGTCAAGAGGGTAAAGTTGATTGGCCACATCTTCAGAAAAGTCTTGTGATACAAAACGAGTTTCTTTGGCTAATTTGAAAATTTCACTTGTGTAGGATGGTACTTTGGTTGAGCGCTCATCTTGTAACTGCTGAGATGCCAGTTGTAGTAACTGTTCTATTGGCTCCACAAAAGTGATTTCCTTGAAGCGGCCTTTTACCTTTGTCCATTCATTGGACTGCGCCTCAGAAAGTCCTTTGGCATATGAACTAAAATTCTGATGTAGAGTGGTAAGAAGTAGGATGTTCCGATTTGGCACGTTCACAAATTCTGCCAGTTTTTGCATAAAATAGAGTTCCTGCTCAGGATCGTTTTTGGCGGCATGTTCCAGCACCTTTCCGAACTCGTCGACTACCACAATAAGAAATTTTTTCTTCTGCTGACAACTATTATAGTAATATTTCAATTCGTCAAGAATGCTATTGCTGCTACCTTCGACATTCAGTTTCTGACTCAGCAACTTAGACAATTCTGCATAATCACCAATAATGTTCAGAAACTCATATCCGCCAGAGGAATCAGAAAGGTTGCTTTCTTCAAGAAGATATTTCTTTTCACTCTTTCTGAGCAGATCGGATTCCAAGGCAAGTAAGAAGCTGGACTTTCCTGTTCCATATGTACCAATAATGGTAAAGCTATGTATGCCAGAACGGAAGTCATTTACTATGTTATGAATGGCTTTCTGAGCATTTGGAGTTACAATATATTGGGAACCCTCTGCAAATCCGTTCTCTATGTTGGCTGATAAACTAAATGTTCGCATAGTAATCGTCTAATACTTTTCTTGGTTCCAATACTCCAACAAACTGAATCTGGCGAATGCCTGCAACATCGCTATAAGCTAAATATTTAGAATATGTATTGGATAGTTCTTTTAACATGTTGATTGTTTCACTGTCATTCATGCAGAATAACAAACCAAGTCGCTCTTGAATGGTTTCGTAAGGAATTGTATTGTCAGTCCCTTTTATTTTGAGAAGTCCATACAAGAAGATTTCTTTTGTCACCTTGCGCTTCCCTTCAATATTGAAGTAGTAGTCCTTGCCTTCTACATTCTGACGAATAAGATCAAGGTCTATCAAAAGTGAAGAATAATCTTCATTTGTCTGTGCTTTACGAGGTAAGGCATAGTTCTGAAGGAGAACGGCAACGTCTTTTTTTGCTGTATTATCATTAAAGAGATTCTTTTTGCCGACTTCAATCATTCGAAGTCTAGCAAAATTTACGACTTGTTCGCGAGTAAATTGTGTGCGTTCGCGTTGCAAGCCACAAAAAAGCCAATTATACATAGTAGCTTCTTGCAAAAAAACAATATTGAAATGCAATAGCCAAAGCGTTGCCAAATCTTCAAGATACTTATCTTTACCAGCCTTTTCATCAAAAAGGTAGATACCCAAATCGGTAAGGTTTCCATCAACACCGGTTAGGCCAAATGCCCTCAGCCAAAAACGGATAGAGGCTACCATATTCTTACCAACTCCGAGGTCTATTACTGCATCTGGACTATTAAAATCTTTCCCATTGGCTATAAAGTCATAGCCTTTTTTCAGCCATAACGTCTTGCATGGAAAAGATTCATGCCCGGAAAATCTATATGTCTGTGCCATGTTATTTACAAATTGGAAATCATCAGTGTTCGCACATCAACTTGCAAGATGTTCGCAATTTCATTCAATTGAGCCACGGAGGGCTGACTCCGATTTTGACACCATCTTGAAACTGTGTGTACGGTTACGCCTAATTGTTCGGATAACCACTTACCAGTCTTTCCCTGTTCAACAAGGACAATCTTCAGACGGTTAAGTGCCATTCCTTTTTGAATAATGTTCATATTATGTTCATTAGTTGCTTGCAAATTTACAGGAAAAAGCCGAGAAAAAAGAATGTTTCAACGTTTTTTAAGCATTGAACTGCTATAAAGGAATGAAAAAATGTGATTTTGCTTTCAAAAACACTTATTTATCATTCGTTAAATAATAAAGACATTGTGGTTTGTGGAAATAGAGATCTTTCCGCTTCCACCCTAAAAAGTGAGACTTGTCTCACAAATTGACTTGGTAACATTATCATTGATACTCAAAGATAGAATTGCGTATCATAGGGGTAAACTGAAAAAGTTTGTTTACGCATTGTTTACGCAGAACGAAAAATCAGCAACTTGAATTTCTTCTAAGTTGCTGATTTTTAGTGTGGACCAGATAGGGCTTGAACCTATGACCTCCAGATTATGAGTCTGTTGCTCTAACCAACTGAGCTACAAGTCCGAAACAACTTCTTTTTGAAATTGCAGTGCAAAAGTAATATGATTTATTGAGATATGCAAATAATAAAGGTAAAAAATGGAGGGAAAAGCTTTCAATATTGCCGGAACTATTGTATTTTCGCATCGTGGAATGATGTATGAAACAGAAATCGCATATAATTTAAGGTAAAGATGAGTACAAAAGAGACTGATTGGTTGAGTGTCGGTTTGAACGACCGGCAAGTAGAAGAGAGACGTGCCCGTCATGGGAGTAACGAACTGACCCCGCCGAAACGCCCTTCAATGTGGAGGCTTTATTTGGAGAAATTTCAGGACCCCGTAATACGGATATTGTTGGTAGCCGCCTTGTTGTCTTTTGTAGTCGCTTTTGTGGAAAATGAATTTGCAGAAACCATCGGAATCGTGTGTGCCATATTGTTGGCTACAGGCATCGGCTTTTATTTTGAGTACGATGCCGCCCGTAAATTCGATGTGTTGAATGCTTTGGGGAGCGAGGCTTTTGTACGGGTTGTACGGAACGGACAGGTGTGTGAAGTTCCGCGTAAGGAGCTTGTGGTGGGAGACATCATCATGTTGGAAACAGGAGACGAGATACCTGCCGATGCCGAGTTGTTGAAGGCTGAAAGTTTGCAGGTGAATGAATCGAATCTGACGGGAGAGCCGGTTACGCGGAAAAGTACGAGCCATTCGGATTTTGATAAAAATGCCCCGTATGCCACGAATCGATTGATGCGCGGCACGACCATTGTAGAGGGGAGTGCTACGGCTCGTGTGATAGCTGTGGGCGACCATACGGAGATTGGTCAGGTAGCTCGTGAAGCGACGGTGCTGACCGGTGAGAAGACCCCATTGAACAAGCAGTTGGATCGTTTGGCCGGTTTCATTAGTAAGATAGGCTATACCGTGGCGTTCCTTACGTTTACGATATTTACGGTACATGGTTTGATGGAATATGTCCCCAAGGTCGATGTGTGGGGGAGTGAGAACTATTGGCATGTGTTTGGGATGGTGCTGAATAATTTCATGATGGCTGTGACGTTGATTGTCATGGCTGTTCCCGAGGGATTGCCGATGGCTGTGACGTTAAGTCTGGCATTGAATATGCGCCGTATGCTGAAAACCAATAACTTGGTACGTAAGATGCATGCTTGCGAGACGATGGGGGCCATTACGGTGATTTGTACGGACAAGACAGGGACACTGACACAAAATCGCATGACCGTGTCGCAAATGCTGATGCAAGATGAGGATTCGGCACTCTTGGATGAAGCTATCGCGTGCAATACGACTGCCTTTTTAAATGAATCCCGTACGGAGGGGTTGGGAAATC
>UMJM01046304.1_pt1 | contig 11761 bp, 9 predicted proteins | sample 1966031 | NCBI WGS metagenome assembly UMJM01 (sample SAMEA4836150, study PRJEB28245) | human gut metagenome | biome: gut microbiome; material: fecal sample | place: Denmark | collected 2008
TTCTTGTGGTTGTTCTTGCATATAGGAAGACATTTCATGTGGCTGTATATTTTGTGCCATTCGTGCGTCCTGTTGTTTTTTAAATTGTTGTTTGCCGTTTTGAATCAGGAAGGATGCAACGTAGTTTTCCCAATTTACGATATAAGAATCAGCACGTTTTAACAGCATATAAAAATCCATATCTGTCAATTGGATAAAAGCACTTTTTTCAGAGATAAAACTTTGAGCCTGCATATAAGTGCCGCCGTTATGATTCTTTTTCTTGATACCTTTTCCGTTATTAATTTGAATTCTCCACGGGCTGGTCAGTATTTCCTGCTGGTTGTTATATACGTGGCGGGAAATAAAAAACTGTTGTGCAGTAGAATAGCCATTGCCATCCGGCACACCAAATATTTTACTTTGTGACCATTCAAATTCAGGAAAGCCAGCGGTAACTCTGGACAGCAGAAATTGAATTTGTTCGGGTGCCAGATGAAAACGGGTGATAATATTTTTATCACCGGTACCACTAGAGTAATCCTGTATGGAGATTCCAATAAGGGAGTGAACTTTATGACCATTTTCTTCAAATTCTCCTTTTGCATGAAGCTGTGCATAGCTGTTATAACTTGTGTAGCGGAGACGGTCATACAGTGCAATTAATTTTTTACTGGTCTGTACTTTGCATATCTGATCTGTAATTGAGTTTTGATAATTTTCACTCATGTATGTTTTCCTTCTTTCTATTTCAAATATTGTTTTACAAGCTGTGTCATATTTTTGGGCAAATCTTCTAATTTGGTAATATCTAAAAAACCATCCTGATAGATTCTGCGGATGTTTTCTTTGTCATCACCAATTGCTGCAGCAAAGATCACAATGCCACGTTTACGATATTCATTCTTGATACCACGAAGATCTGCTTCTGCTTCCGTACCACTGTACCCACAATCTGCGGGCTGTCCGTCAGAGATTATGATGAGGAGTTTTTGTGATTCCGGACGCTTTGCCAGGTGTTCCGCAACATAACGAAGTGCAGCTCCATCCCGGTTGCCATTACGGGCAGACATATCCATCAGCCGGTAACGGTCAGAGGCATCCAGAGAATCAAATTCAGCATAGGAATACAAAGCAACACCCTTAGAATCTGTAGAATGCCCATAAATGGTAATAGGAATTCCCAGGCTCATACAGAAATCATACAGCACGATTGCAGTTTTCCGGGCATGGGTAATACGATCTCCCCAGCCCATAGAACCACTTTCATCAACCAAAAGTCCCACGGAAAGTTTTTGTTCTTCATCCGGAAGCCTGGTTCTGGTAAAGATACCGCCGTCCTTTCGGTGTAAAGCCCGCATATCCAGCCTTTTACCAAATAACAGGTTTTTTTGTTTCCCGCCTTCTGCCTCTTCTTTTAATAAAGGAAGAATGGAACTTTGCAGCCTTTTGGAGGTCCGCAAAAGAGGGGAAGCAACTGTTTGATAAGATTTGATAAAAAAGTCGGAAACTGGATTGATGCGGTGGATTGTTACATGGATGCCTGCATGGGCATTTCCGTAATGTATTTCATCCGCCGATTTTTGCAAGTCTTCTGTTAATTCCTGTTCATAATCATTTTGGGCTTTTTCCGTAGCAACATCATTTAGGATGCGTGCAAGATCATTCGCTGCATTTTCATAACCGGAACCGGCATACTGTGATGCGTATGTGATTCCTGGATTATTTCCATCTAATACTGCTGTAGTTTTAGCAAGTTCAATTCTTCCTCCTTCTTCCTGCAGTACCTTTTCTGCCTGGTTGATTGCATCTTGCCTGTAATTTGGATCAAGACCAGATAAGTCACAGGTTATAGGAGTTTTTGATTTTACTGTAGGACCTGGAATGTTTTTAGGGATTCCTCCGTTTTTACCAGTTGGAAGAGGAGATCCGCTACCTGATTCTTTCCGCAGCAGATCCTCCAGAGCATCGCCAACTTGGGTACTATCCTGCTTTTTTAAAGACTCTCTGGTTAACTCTACCATAGGCTGAATATAGTTCCAGCAAAGTACTAAAAGATAGTTGGAAGCACGTAAGCGTTCTTTCCCCTGTGTGGCAATTAAAGCATCGTCAATATAATCCATGCAGTCTGAAAGGGTGTCTGTGTATTCTCCAGAATAATTCGTGCGGTTATTTATATTACCAGTCCGGCAATAAGACAAAATTAAATTGCTCATAATGGAAAACGGCTGATAGCCACAGTCAATTTGTTCCTGTATAGAAGGAATCAATTCAGACATCCGCAGATTATTGATCTGTATTCCCTGCTTAAAAGTTCCGGGATATTCTTCACACATCCGGGCTTCAATGTAGATGTCCTCCAGTATATTATTATACTGTGCAGCACAGCGGGATAGCGTCAGACACGTTGCGTTATCTTTTTCTTCCATGGCATCTAAGATGTCCTGCAGATTTGCCTTGTATCCAGAAGGCAGATTGTCTGGTGCTTCTGGATAGAAGGAACCATTTTCCATATTGGTCAGATAAAGCTGTAGTGATGCAAAATCAGAGTAACGCAGATGTCCGATTTCATGTCCAGTTAGACCAGTCAGGCTTTGTGACCGCAGAAATCGGGAAGGAAAGCTTTGGGTTATCGAGTTTGCGGCGTTACAGTGAATTCTATAATTATCTGTATAAGCGATGTCTGCATTTTCAGAACTGTCCCATTCCATAAGCACCTGAAGTCCATAGCGAGAACGGCCAGTAGCCGCTTTCGCCAGAGATGTTTGGTATTTTTGGAAAGCCGATGAAAGAAAGAGTTCTTCATCAGTGATTTTTGACTCCGTATCCCGGATCATTCTTTTTAAAGCTTTTTGAGTGTTATTCAATTTTTTCACCTTTCTTTCTTTTTCATATTTTGGGTTAGGAGATCTTCCATTGTACAGCCGTAATACTGGGCTAACCGAAAGACGGCGTAAGCAGATGGAAGCGTATGCCCATTTTCATAGTTCATAATTGTTTTTTCCGGTAGATGCAGAAGTCTTGCTACGGCTTTCTGAGAGAGTTTCGTCTGCTTGGATTTTCTTAAATAAACGAGATTTTCTGCCAGAGTTTTGCGTAGTTCGGCTTCGGTATAAAAGGTGTTCCTCAATAGTGTGTTATGATGCAAGAACTGTATCCAAGCAAGAACCTTCAATTTCGATACGGCTTTCAGAATCGGCAGTGACGGAAGATAAAATGGTATAATGAGCAGCTTCCTGTATATCGCCACATACCATAAAAGACTGAACCCAGGCAATTAATTCCCGGACTCCACAGCAGCCATCTGTTATCAGGTTATCCTGACAATACTGTGCGATGGAACGTACAATCTGTGTCATGGTACGTACTGATTTTTTATCGGAACATCCGGTAATAGCAAGAACACGCTCTACCATGGTCTCTTCATCCGGTTCATCCATATCTATGACCATATTCATCCTTGAAATGACAGACTGGTTCATGGGACGACAGCCGGCATAGTCATGATTAGTTGTGACTATAATGGTAGTATCCGGATGCCGATGGATGACTTCCCCGTTTGGCAGAAATACACTGTTACAACGGTCCAACAGGGAATTAAGCCCTACCAGTACACCAGGATTGGCAATCACCGTAGGCTCCTGTATTTCTACCAGATAGCCGTTTCGGATGGCTTCAACCAGTGGTGTATCCACATAGCGGAACTGTTGGCTGCTGGAGGTAGCAGCTTGTTTCTGCTTCATTTCCTCAGATATATGATGGATCAATTCTTCATAAACTGTATTTTCTGATACCTTTTCATCATAAGTACCCGTTAATTTTTCATAGGCAGTAGCCGGATCGAGGGTAATGTCTTGAAAAGAGGGCAGTTCCCCTACCAAAGAAAGCTGTTTTTCATCTACATCAGGTAAAATCTGTCCAAGAAGGTCAAAAATTTCTGTATTTGCCGAGCAGGTGATGCATCGGTAAGGAAGGTGAAGTCCTGCAGCAATGGCTTTGGCACCTTCGGTCTTTCCCGTTCCAGCAGGCCCACGGAGCATAAAATTCCGCATAGGCTGCTTGCTGTCAGTTGTTAATTTGGCATGTTCGCATATTCTTTGGATTTCTTTTGGGATTACATACCAATCTTCGAGAATAGGAACGGTTGATTCTTCTTGGGGAGTTAATGTCCGAGAATTGGACAGGATGTATTTATCGACAAAATCTTCTTTGGGAATTGAAACGGCGGAAGCAGTATAGTGATGTCCACCTTTTAATACCTGAAAGGTACCCTGGATAATTTCCGTTGGTGCATAAACACCTTTTTGGATATTCAGTGGTGTAAGTCTTTGGAGCACGCCATTTGCAGGAGTGTCAACTTTGATGTTCCCGATAGGAAGGGAATCACCATAACGGATCCTGCGGTACACGTTATCACAAAGAACCGCAGCCGTTTCTGCAGCTTTGGGCAGGTCAGGAAAACCGTCATCACGGTGTTGCTTTAATTCCTGATATTTTTCATTGAATTCGTCATCTGAAAGGAAAGTAGGCATTAAAGCAAAATAAAGAGCACTTCCGGAATCTTCATCTTTTTTAAACTGATATGGCTCTGGTTTACTGTCCAGATCCAAAGGTTTTTCATACTTTCCGGCTATAAATTTCCCAGTCATACGGTTGTAGACCACTACATGCAGCAACCCGGTACGGCTTGGATATTCTGCGATTGTAAAATTGTTTGCCTGGCTTCCAATGGCTCCGAGTTCTTCCTCTGCTTTTCCAGCAGGTGGATTTTCCAAATTCATATAAGAAAAAACTGCCTGCAAAGTAGCAGAATGGAGAGTAGCCCGTTTTTTAGGCTGATTACAGTATTTGGAAGCGATGTCTTTCATCACTGCACTTTTCCCGGAATAGCTGTCAAATGGAGATGGTAGCGTTCTTTCAAAAGTCCAGTTAGGGACAAAGTTTGTATTTGGCATAGTATTTCCTCCTTTATTCTTTTATCCAGGATAATTCTAGTGCCTGGTCCTTTTCTTTTGCGGTCAATTCATCTTTTTGGAAGATGGAAATGAGAATATCCCAATAGTTTCGTGGCGGGAAATAATCAAAACAATCCTTGATTTCCGCTGTATCACCATTTTGGATGTAAATTTGCCCGTTTTCATTAATATAGAGTTTATGGTGTCCTTTCGCATGGAGCTGTCCGATAAGGTTCTCCAGTTTTTTCTTGCCAATTAAGGAATACCAGGATTCCGGATCAGCAAAAGGAACATCGTCCTCATCGGTAACTGTGACAGTCTTTTTGAGGCTGGCAATGGTCAGCATTTGAAGTTCCAGATATCCGTATTGGTTCATACGTGCTTCCGCAAAGTTGTAGTCCTCCGTATGAAAGGTTCTCAGACGTATGGGATTTCCGCAAAGAAGCTGCTTCATGGATGGCGGCTTCTGGAATTCCCATGTTGCATTTGGAAATGCAGCCTGTAGTTTGTCGGTAATCTGATAGCTGATTTGTCTCCAAAGCAATTCTTCTGTTTCGGAAACTGGCTCAGATGATTTCAAAGAAGACCAAGGGCTTGTTTTGCCCTGGTTCTTGAGTAGGTTTAGAGTCAGTTTATAGATTTTAGGAAGAAGTGTGGAAAGAAATAGCAGCAGGATGCCAAGGATTCCGATACTTGCGACTGCATTACGATTTCCATTTCCTGGTATGAATATAGTTGCAATTAACAAAATTATTGTGAGCATACTTAGAACTTTAAGAAATTTCTTTTGTGTATTCACTTCATTTCCTCCATGTTTGTTTCAATAGAAAAAGGAATTGCAGCAGACCAGTAGATACTGGAAAGTCGCAATTCCTTCATTTTAGGGATCTTTGATAATTTACGGGAATGGAAGCTGCTGTGGTGGTGTATTTTCCGGAATATTGGTAAATCCATCACCTGACACATTGCCAGCCGTAAATCCCTGTGGTGCATAAGCCGATCCCCCTGCAGGAGCATAAGACATCTGTTGGGCGGCCTGTGGCATCATATTGTTATTGACTGGCATTGCGCCAGTAGGCACGGTACCGGAAGGATTCATTCCCGGGTTTCCATTATAAGTAGCACCGTTTGCTGGTACTGGTGGAACATTTGGATTTCCGACCATTGGATTCCCCGGTACAGGTGTTGCTGCATTGGTATCATTACGATTCGCAGGTAAGAACTGCCAGTCCTTTACCATAATTTGCGGCGTGATAGCTGCTTGACCTGCATTATTGCCTTTCTGGTGAATATACGGATGGAGTTCTAAATCTCCGTAGACCATGAGACACGTTGATTTTTTGACACCGGCTTTTATCAGTCGATCTGCAAGAAACTTGTTGCAGTAACACTGATAGAAGATGGGTTCTTCCTTTCCGCTTTGACCTCTCTGGTTGGTAGCAAGCCCCAGACTGATGTATTCAGTTCCGGAATTCTTTGCTTGTTGCATAACCGGATCGGCAGTTACCCTTCCTGTTACAATGATAATAGATGACATAAAAATTCTCCTTTCTGCCCTTTGGGCGATAAAATAGTGATAAATAAAAAAAGTGCCATTATAGCACCGTATAAAACGGCATTATAATGACACGATTTTCCAACTTAAACTGCATGTGTACTGGAGATAGTATCCAGACACCCTATAAAGGGATAACACAAAACTTAAATACAATATCATAGTAACACAAGATATAGCGAAGGTCAATGATAAAATACCATATATAGTATTTTGCGATTCGAAATAATAATTTTTGTGTCAAAATGCTTGGAAGTGTAGTATTTTATGAGGATAATCCCAAATAGATATAAAATTTTCATAAAACACTACTACCTTTTCAGAGTAGATAAAATGTGGTAGAATGAGGAAAAATTATTAGGAGGATGCATTATGGCAAGACGAAAAAAACTGGAAAACACATCTTTGGAAGAGCAACTGGAGTATGTGGAACAGGAGATTCGTACAAAAGAGTCCGATTTAAAGGAACTGCGTCATAAAGCAAAAGAGATTCAAAAAGAGATAGAAGAGAAGCAGAAAGATGAGCTGTTTAAGGCTTTGGTAGCATCTGGGAAAACCATTGATGAGGTTATGAGATTTATAAAGGCAACAGGAGAAGATAAAATCGAATAAAAAAAATGAAAGATGCCGTTGTGGGGGAGTGAATCTGCAACGGTGTTTTTTATGGTCAGCTGAAATACAAATGATTTTCATAGACCACAATCACCGTTACCTTGGAAAGGAATATGTAGTGGTTCGAAGTTGTGTCTTTGCATTTGTAATTCGTAGATTTAATATATACTGCGTGGAAGTTAAGCCATTGTAGTGTCTAAAACTACGGATAACTCAGATGGTGCTTGGACGTATGTGATAGTTAATGAAGTGTTTGTGCCTGAAAAAATTGTTGAGGGTATACCTAGTTGTTTGAAAGTATGAAAAAAGTGAATAGGGTAAAAAATACCGTTACAGATTAATCTTTGTAATGGTATTTTTTGCGTGAATTTATTCTAACGGTGTAATTTATAACCTATTCCCCATACAGTATCGATATAAGGGGCTTGGTTTCCTATATGCTCTAGTTTTTTTCTTAGTTTGCTTATATGGACATTGAGAGTATTATCATCTGAAATATAATCTTTTCCCCAAATAAGTTGATATAAAGATTCCTTTGTAAAAGTCTGTTTTGGATGTTTGATTAGTAGCTGTAAGAGGTTATATTCGGTAGTAGTCAGAGTAAGCTCTGTGTTATTTACAAGTACTTTGTGATCATCCACATTTATGCGAATATCTTTAAAGGAATATTCCGTTTGGGGACTTTCGCTGCAACGGCGCAAAACACTTTCTATTCGTGCGAGAACTTCTTCATGATAAAAAGGTTTAGTTATATAATCATCTGCACCGGATCGGAGAAGGTTTATACGAATCTCAGGCTGATTTTTGGCAGATATAACAATAACTGGAATAGAATTGTTGTGTTTTTTTAGGTGAAATAGTATTTTTTCACCAGGCAAATCGGGAAGCATCAAATCTAATAACATTAAATCATATTTTTTAGAGGAAAGAGCTTCAATTGCTTCTATCCCATTGTGATATGCTGAAACATTGTAAGGGTTTCTTTTTAATAATTCTGTAAGAATAAAGCAAATTTCTTTATCATCTTCTACTAATAATATATCAATCATAATAAACTCCTTTGGTAATAGGTATGGTAAAAATACTAACATGATTTGTAATTTCATACAAGTTACTGTTTTAAATAATTTGAAGGTTTCATAGGCGAGTGGGAAAATATAAAGATAAATTTATAATTTTATGGAAATTTAAGAACTGATTTAAGAGAAATGTTAGAATTAGACATTATCATTATCATTATAGGATTTAAGAAACGAGGGAAGTGATTAGAATGAAAGAACCCGAAAAAATATTGGAAGCAAAAGATATTTGTAAAGCATACGGAAAAAATATGGTACTTAATCAGGTAAATCTTACGATAAAAGCGGGCGAGATATATGGACTGGTTGGAGAAAATGGTGCAGGAAAAAGTAGCCTGATGAAAGTTATTACAGGACTAACAAAGCCGACTTCAGGTGAGATAAGTTTATTTGGTAAAAAAAATCTTGAAGATGAAAGAAATAAGATAGGATGTTTAATTGAAAATCCAGCTTTGTATATGGACATGACAGCACGCCAAAATTTGGAAATCCAGCGTACTCAACGAGGAATTCCAGGAAAAAGTAGTATTGATGAAGTTCTGGAAATAATGGATTTAAAGGACGCTGGAAATAAAAGAGTGAAGGCTTTTTCTTTAGGGATGAAACAGCGATTAGGAATTGCAATTGCATTGCTTGGTCGCCCACAGTTGCTAATTTTAGATGAACCAATAAATGGCTTAGATCCAACCAAAATTAAATATGTGCGAGAAGTCTTAAAGAATATGAATGAAGAAGATGGTACAACGATACTTATATCCAGTCATATTTTGCCAGAGTTACATCAACTTGCAACTGTATATGGATTTATACATCATGGAAAAATGTTACAACAGATTACAGATAAAGAATTAGATGAGAAATGTCGTCGTCATGTTCATATCGAAGTAGACAATGTGGAAAAGGCTAGTTGTATTTTAGATGAGAGGTATCCAGAAAGTCAAATAAAAGTTTATTTAAGAAATGTGATTAAGGTATTTGGTTATAATAAAAATATTTCTGATATAACAAAAGAATTAGTATATGGAGGAGTTGGTGTAGAAAAAATAGGATATGAAGGAGAAGACTTAGAAGAGTATTACACAAATCTATTATCGGAGGTGAAATCGAATGAGACAGCTTAAAGCAGAGTACTATAAAATGAAATATTCGCGAGCCTCGAAGTGGGTTTTAGTATTTATGGCATTTATTTTTTTTATACCGTTCGTTGTGGGAAATGATACATTGTTTATGACTTTTGGTGATTATAGAAATATAGATAGCATTGGTTGGATTTGCTACATAGACGACATGAATAATGTAAAAGCTGCAGAAATCGCAAGATTTGCATTATCAATTAATTTTTTTTCTTGGATTGGATTAATTGTCTATATTACGACAATGGTATCTGCAGAATTTCATCAAGGAACAATAAGAGCTTCTGTCGTATATGGGATAAATCGAACCAAATTATTTTTAAGTAAATTACTGGTGATAAATGTTCACTTTTTTATTCTCTATTATATTGTGGAAACTGCATTAGGCTTAGGATTAGCATGGAAGTATGGTTTTCATTATAAAGGTGAGGAATTTTTGATTTTTATCGGAATGGTTACCTTAAATATGATAGCTATGATTGGAATGGAAGCTGTGGCGGTTTTGATTACGGTTTTAGTAAAGAATACAGGAATTGTGGCAGCTTTATCATGTGTATATTTCTTTGCAGGTGCGATTACTTATCCTATGGTATATGAGAATTTTCAAAATCAATCAGTGCTTCTTAAAGCATTTTGTGTTATGAACCCGACCACTTATATGTATAATATTTGTGGATATCGGATGACAAATGGGATTGTTGTTGGAACTATTATGTATGGTATGGGTGCGTGCCTGGTGGGGATAGTTTTAATGCATTTTGCATTGAAACGTCAAGAACTTTAATTTGTGTTTCAAGTAGCTCTTACTACTTTGAAATAAATAAATATTTTACAGGAGGATATTGCAATGAAGTGGATTAACAAAGCATCAGAGGACAAAAGTACAAGAATCTGCTGGGTTTACAATGATAAAGGTTGTGGATCTAAAAAGGCTACATGTGTAATTCGTTACTAAAGATATTTGTAGTCAGTAAATGAAAATGTGCTCAGCAATATGCTGGGCACATTTTCATTATTGCAAAGAACACTGTGAAAACAAGAGATTAAGAAAAGAGGATATAATAATGAAATTATCAAGATACAATATAGAGAAAAAAGAAGATAAAAGTTGTTTGATTTACAATACGGTCACATCTGCAATACTGGAATTAGATACTGATTATGAAAAATCATATTATGAAATGAAAGAAGGGAAAAAATGTTCAAAGCCTGATTTAGAGTCAGCATTATTAGAGGGTGGTATGCTAGTTGAAGATGATAAAGATGAATTTGCAGAATTGCTTATAAGAAATAAAATAGAAAGGTTTGCGGATTCAAATCTTACATTAACTATTGCCCCAACTATGGCATGTAATTTTTGTTGTCCCTATTGCTATGAAAAAGGGAGAGAATATATTACTATGTCTGAGACTGTTCAGGATCAATTAACATCGCAGCTCAAAGAAAAATATCAGCATATACATGAATTAACGGTATCTTGGTATGGAGGGGAGCCATTATTGGCAATTGAAACTATTGAAAAATTAACCAAAAAGATAAAGTCTGTTTTGCCACTTGGTTGCAAATATAATGCGGATATGGTCACAAATGGTTATAAATTGACTAGAAGAGTAGCTGAAAAATTAAAAGACATGGACATCCACTATATTCAAGTTACTTTAGATGATTCAAAACAAGCCCATGATAGTAGAAGGATTCTCCATAATCATCAGCCTACCTTCGAACATATATTGGACAATATAAGAGAATGTGCGGATATTTTGAATATTTCGATAAGAATTAATGTTGACAAGACAAATATAAACGAAGCAACAGAAATATTTGATTGGCTAGAAAGATATGGTTTAAAAGGTAGAGTTGGTTATTATTTAGCACCAGTAGATGATATTAATGGAGTATGTAATAATCATATATGTATGGAACGACCACAGTACGCAAAAGAAGAGATTGCGTTTTATAAAGAAGGGATTAAGAGAGGCTTTATGTACCAAGGTGTTAAGCCGAGCAATTATGGTGTATGTGGAGCAATTAGCTTAAATTCATTTGTGATAGGTCCAGATGGAGCGTTGTATAAATGTTGGAATGATATTGGATATAGTGAACGAAGTATCGGTAATTTGGAAAAAGGAATCAAACTTACAAATAAATTTGTAGAATGGCTTTCCTATGATGTCGTAAAGGATCAAGAATGTAAAGATTGTTCATTTTTTCCAGTATGTTATGGTGGGTGTGCTGCTTATAAAAATAAGATTTGTTCTTCAGTAAAATGGAATGCAGAAGAGATGTTGGAGCTGATGAAAGAAATGGCTCAATGAAATAGCAGGGAGAATTGGAATGATAAAATTTTGCAGTAAATATGTTTTTCAATATAAAATAGAATATGGGATATATTTTTTGTTGGGTATTATACTGTGCGGGTTAAATACATTTATACCGGCTGCTATGGGA
>UMJM01023118.1_pt1 | contig 11646 bp, 10 predicted proteins | sample 1966031 | NCBI WGS metagenome assembly UMJM01 (sample SAMEA4836150, study PRJEB28245) | human gut metagenome | biome: gut microbiome; material: fecal sample | place: Denmark | collected 2008
ATGCCTGTGGTGTAGTCTCCTCATATTCGTTGTCATCATCACCGTAAGAAGAATGATGCCTCGGACGGCTTGGGCGACTACTTCTTGTTGAGCGATAGGCATCATCTGCATTTTCCTCTACTGCCCGTTCCACTTGTCCCGCTTCTCTTTCAACACTACTGGCGGCTTTGCTTGCCGCTTTTTTTTCGATGAACTCCAATGTTTCTGTTGCCGCTTTCTTGCCAGCCGAACCTTTACAAGAAGTTAAAAAGGTTAGCCCTAAAACACTAAAGAACAGCATTATAGTTAAATACAACTTATCCATGAGCTTATCTTCTGGTTATAAATCAAACAATTCCTTTCTCTTCCAATCTCTTCATTACATCATCCGCGAAATTTCTTGCATCAATTTCAACAGGTTGATAGTAATAGAGTCGGAAATCCACATCGTGCAAAGAACCGTCATTGTATGGAATGACTATCCTTTGCCCTGTACTCCGATAATACTGATATTGCGAATCGTAGAAGTTTTCACGCCATGTTTCTACCTCTGCTCCAGACTCATGAATACATTTAACATCCACGTTATAATGCTGATAAGCATGACGTCCTTCATGTATGATGGTATTGATAACCTCCTTATGTATATTTGGGTCAGACGAACCTACATACATGTAGTTAAGCACTATCTTATGTTCTGGGGCACTTTGATAACCAAGAGTTCTTTCAGGCAAGTTTTCCAACTCTACTTTTAGGGCAGGGCGGTGTTCTATAGCGGCAATATGCTGTTCTATCTTGTTCAGTACCTCTTCCTTTTGTTCCAAAGAGAGATTCTGCCAGTTTTCATATTTTATTTCTTCTATACCTTCAAGATAATCTGCTATACCTTCCGACATTTCCAAATCTGTAACAAACTCCGCACCTTCATAACGTGATTGCAGATTCTCTATATCTTCTAATGATGCAGACTCAATACATTCGTTGGAACTATCAACCAATGGTTCCAACTTATCATCAACTACCTCATTGATAGGGATAGTTTCGATTTTCTCTAATGATTCCAATCCCATCTACTTGTGATAATTTGAGCCACAACCTCCTGTGCATACGCAGCCTGAACTAATGCTGTAGTTAGAACCACAACCACCAGTACATACACAGTTGCTCATTTCCATACTTGGTTCATTAACACCCTCAGTTGGTTCTACAGACTCATTTGTATTTTCCAAAGGAGTTACTTCATCTGTATTTTCCAACGCATTTGCTTCTATCTGTTCCAACTTTTCGTTGGTTTCCAACATTTCATTTTCCATTTTGATTTTTGTTTTTGATTATACGATTTTATTGATTACATTATTTATTTGCTGTATTGCTGTATCATCTTCATTTCTTTTTGCCATCTGTAACTGGTAACGGCAATTTGCTACAAACAATAATTTGAATGCGCTGCAATGGAATGGCGAAGGTGTATTGATGTCATCTGAACAAACATAGTTCATCCCATAACAATGTGTACAAACCATATTAAGAATGCATTTTGCACATTTACCCTTGTTGAAGCATGAGTGATTTTTGAAATCAATTGTCACAGCTGCTTTCTCTGCCTTTTCCTTTGAAATGGTTACTGGAGAAAACAAATGGCATGCATACATTTTTCCAGTCCAATCCACACACACCATATCCTCGCCACAACTGCATGTTTTATGATTTTCTGTTTTCGGATGCATAATGGTGTTAACATCCACTCGCAACATGGAGAAAGGTATCAGTTGAGGGTTCGCCAAATAAAACTCTATCAGCTTCTTTAGCTCCGTTTGATAAATGCAAAGTTTCTCCTTAGTCCATCCAACAGAGTCTCCCATCGCCAAGTCGGCAGATATATATTTAAAACCTATCTGATGCAGGAACTTGACACCATCAGCCATATTCGATATTGTGTCAGGCGAAATGGTCATCTTCACACTTTGGTTTGGCCAAGTCTTGACGAAGAAATCCAAATCTACATTATGGAAGGATGATGAACGATTGGCATTTTGCATAGCCATATCGCCGTCAAAGCTCAATCCCAAATGAATTCGATCTTTATTCTTGGCAAACCATTCCTTCATGTCGTTTGTCAGTAAGGTACCATTGGTAGGAGCAAACAGCATCATTTGTTTATCAGTAATTGGTGTTGACCAAAGCCACTCGGCACATTCTTTGATAAGCGGAAATTCCAATAAGGGTTCGCCCCCCATGAACTGAATTTCAACAACCTCATACTCATCATCCAAAGCCTCAATCTGCTCTCGAATAATGCCCTTGGCTTTTGCCGCATTCATCTTGAAGTTGCTTACCTTTGGCTCATAACAATAACTGCAACGTAGGTTGCAGTTATACGTTATCAGCAACATGATGACCTTCTGTTTGCCCATACACTTTTCCTTATAATTGTTCTCCGTCCTTGTATTCGGAAATCTTGCCATCTACCGTGAACAGCATTCCTTTGTATGGCTTGCCATCAACGAAGATGCCTTCAAACCATTTCGAATTGCTCCAAAACAATTTGCCATAGCCATTGTACTTGCCATTCTTTAACTCTCCGTCAAAAACTTCACCATTGGCTTTTCTGAATACACCGCGTACCATTTGGTTGAACTTCCATATTCCTTGGAATACATCGCCACTTCCGAACCAACAGATACCATTGCCTGTACGTTGGTCGTTTTGCCATGAGCCGACATAGACATCATAATTAGCGTATGTCATTTTGCCCTTTCCCTCACGCTTTCCATTGCAGAAGTCTCCTTCATACACACTTGCGTGTTTATCCTTAATAGGGTCGTAGAACTTATAAGTTCCCTTACCATGCATCTTGCCAGCATCCCAATCGCCATCATAAATGTCGTAATTGGAGAACTTCAATACGCCATAGCCTTGACGTACGCCATCGACCAGTTCACCTGTATATTCGCCATTGGCAAATGTACAAGTGCCATATCCTGTAAATTTCTTTTTCTCTGCCATATTCTTAGTATTTCTTTTGTTGTTATAGAGATAGGCATTTTGCAATACCTATCTCATTTTTTACTTCATCTTGTTGATTTGTGCCAAATAAATGTCAGAACTATCACTTGAACCAACATTCGCACTGTTGAATCCTGCTAAAACGGCTTGGCCAATAGACAACTTTGCTATTACCTTTTGCTGCTCAGGTGTCAGACCAATACACTCTGCAATGCGTTGCGAGTCATCCGATGCTACCAATTTGTGAATAATCTTAACATTGGTATTCTTGATTGCATCCTCTATCAGTCGTGTAGGAACTTGGTCAACCACCATCATACCTTGCCCATAGGCACGAACTTCAGAAAGGAAGTTGCTGAACATCTGTCCCGACTTGTATTGTGGCATTTCTGGATTCAAGCAGTTAGCCATTACACGGTGAGCCTCTTCCACAACCACAAGGTGACGGCATTTGTTGGAATTGAAGTCCACTTTGCCCGTTTCTGATTCCGCAATGCGATATTCATAGAGGAACTGAAGTAATAACGACATGATGAAGGCTCTATCTTGGTCATCACCAGCATATGAAAGGTTGACAACGACAGGAGATCCAAACAATTCTTCCCATGTCATTTCACACTTTTCCCATACTTTCTTGTTATCATTCCAAGTCTTTCCGCTTAGTTTCTCGTTGTTGAGTAATTCGTTCTTCCATCCATATTTCAGACTTTGGAAACGAGTGCGCAAAGCAGCCGTAATGTTCTGTGTATTTTCTTTTGCATAACCTATGTCAGACATCAATTCGTCAATGAATGGAGTATTCACGGTTGTTAATGTCGGAAATCCTTTCTTCATATAGTCAGCCATGTCATCCTTGTCAAGCATCTGATGCTTGTCTGTATATAACTTATATAATAGACGTTCCATGATAACAGGCAAAATATCCTGCATAGGGAATGCCGAAGCAAATGTAGCCTTCAATCGATCTATATGAGATATTACCCTCATCTCGCTACTAGGCAGATTTATCACCTCGAATGGATTCAACTGCAATTTGTTTGGTGTAATTCCACCTTTTGCGTATCTCTCACACCCTGGAATAAATATTTTGATTTTCTTCTTCGGGTCTTTGATGGTTTTATTATATTCTATCGCCCAATCTACATATTCTGTTTTGGCTGGTTCTATAACAAAGAAAGGACGGGCTGCTTTCATGAAACCATCAAGAACGCTTAATACTGTATTTGTCTTGCCACTGCCATTTACACCACAAACGAGGGCATGACGAGAAAGGGTGTCAAGAGGAAGTTTAACTGGAATTTCGCTACGGCTACCTCCATAAAGCATATATCCAACATCCATTGTTTTAATACCCTCAGGGAAATCTTGCGGTGTCAAACTAAATTCTGGCGCACTATCGACGACACTTATTCCTGGTACTGAATGCAATGGGAAATTAATCAAAGCCGATAGTTCACGTGTTGTCAACAACGTTTGAAGTTGAGAGAAATCATCACCAAATGGATGATGGAATAAAGGTCCGACGAAATTATTGGTTGGATTATCCTTAAATTTAACCAACAATTGTGGAGACTTCGCTGTACCTTTATGCTCAACGACTGAAGAAACATCATGAATTCTTATTGGCTCTAATGTTGATTCTTCACCACTTAGTATAGATTTGAGTTGTAATGAAGATGAAGGATTTGAAAACTCTGTAAAGAGCAAACATTTCACATTCCATGCACCTGTTGCTTTTGCCAATTCAAATCTCTTTGCATATGCATTAAGTTTTTGAGCAGCGGCTTCTGCATGTTTGTTGACAAGTGTCTTACTTAATCCTTCTGTCATACTTTTAGAGTAGGTTGTTGTATCAGAAATTTGCTCCGATACTCCATGTGTATGAACATCAGTCGTTGTTTTTTGTGGAACAAACCCTGAAAGTACATTCATTCCTGATATTCCTGACAGACCAAGGAAAGTTGCCAATGGATTATTAGAAGCCAAAGCACCACCAAGAGCATTTTGCAATCCTGGGAGTATGGCCATTGCTGGAGGAAAGAACAGACCTGCAGCCATATACACACCTGCTCCAAGCATAGCAGCCCCTAATCCCTTTTTATGGTCTTTATGAGAGACACCTTCAGAATGGCTCCAACTTTCAAATTTAGAATGTCCTTCTGTATGGGCAAGAGAAGATCCCTCTTGAACAGATTGAGAGATATTTATCGACTTAATGGATTCAATTTGTCCTCCCATTTCTCGACATTGGTTTAGCAATAAATCCAATCTGTCATTAGAAGTTGGTGTGGCAGTGACAAGATATGCATATTTCTGCCCTCGTAATCCTCCTATTAAATGCTCTACAGTACCTAAAGCCTGCCCCTTATCTGCAAGTGTAGGAATACCTGTTATAGCTTGAACACTATTGTATGTGGTAGTGAAGTGTCTTTTCAATGAATCGTTTTCTTCATTGAATTGTTCAAACTTTAGACCTGGCCAACAGACTTTGGCAAAATTATTTAAAGCTGTGACAGGAGCGACCATTGATTTGTTGTCGCTTCCGTCATTTCTAAGTCCAAGGTATATTTCATTGGTCTTGCCATCACTTACAACAAGAAAAGTCAACTGAGTATCAGGCAAAGCGCATGATAGCAATATCTTCTGAATATATCCAAAACAAGAAGAAACGGTGTCATTTATGGGCTTTCCTACTTGCGTAATTTTAAGCCATGATATATGCTTAAAAAGATTCCTTGATACATCTGATCCTACAATTTCTACAAGCGAGCCTTCTGAAGATATAGAATCAAGATATTTTCTCTCTGCACAACAACTTAATGTCTGCGACATCATTGATGCAGCAAGCACATTCTCTGCTGGTTGCATTGCATTAGTATAATGAATTTCTGGCATATTAATTAAAAAATTTAAATCTTGATAATACTTGGGGACTATTGTAACGAGCATAAGCCAAATCTGCGACACCTTGTGATATTATAACAGAAGGATTGTCATCTGATACACAATGATACTCATCAAGATTGAATACTTCCATGAATATTGACCTAACAAAGTCCATTCGGGAAGCACCACCTGTTAGATACACGCATTCTACTTTATTGTCAACAAGAATATTCTTCTTAAAGTACTTTATGTATTCTTTGACTTGTCCAATGTAGCCATCTTTATTATTCAGTCCTAAAATTTCGTCTATTCTTTCTTTAGGTATTACAATATGTCCCCAACCATCTATTTGAGTGTTTTCTGTTGAAGTAAGCTCTTCGTAATCTAATATGACATTAAACCTTTTATGTTCATCCCAATAAAAACGTTCTTTTGCTACACGAAATCTATCAAGTAATAACATATAAGGGATTGATGCTTCATTGTTACCATATAATTTTGCAAATTCTGACATATGAGTATCCGATGGATTTTCCATTGCGTATCTTAGCAGAGTCCTCTCAATTGCACTTGCTCCTAATGGACATCCACTGTATATAAGCTTATAAAAAATACCAGATATATACGAAAAATCTATAGTGTTAGCTCCATAATCAACAAGAAGGAGACCTTTCTTGTAACACTGGTCTATTTTTGAGTCAGGTTGCGATATTGCCCGAAAAATGGCAGCAATATTTCTTTTTATAATTCCAGCAATAGGTAATCCTGCATATTCCGCCATTTTAAGGTATTCCTTTTCTTCTTTTTCAAAAACTAAGCGCGCCGAAGGGCCTGCTATATAAACCACATGTGGACGTGTAGCAAAGTCAGGATGCCAATGAAGAATTTCCATATATACACCATGCATAAAAGCAACCATCCTATTTCTTTCAGATAGATTCATTTCCGAAGGACGCTTTCTAAAGTCTATTTGAAATTCCTTCGAATATAGGGCATTCTGTATTGCTGCATCACCCACACATATAGTATCTTTTCCCTCTTGCTCTAAAATGGCTACAGCTGATTTTATAACCTTTAAACCTGGCAATATTTCCAAATCGTTCTTATATCCATATTTAAAGTCATAGATAGTTGCTGAGGTTTCTGACGAACCAAAGTCAATACCTATTATAAATTCGGATTCTCCTGTAATATTTTTCATACGCTATCAATATAAGTAGATTTGCATGGATTAAAATCCATACAAATCTATTGATATTTCTCACTTAAAGAACTTTGCAAGTTTTGCATAACTTACATAGTCTTCTATCATAGTGTTTACATAGTCTTGCGTTTGTTTTTTAGCCTTGTCAATACCAGATATTACTATGTCCTTTTCACAGAATTGCTTCCAATCATAATCTGAAAGAATCTCCGAAAAATGCTCTCTGTAATAGTCATAATGTTGTTTTCTATCTTTGTTCCAGCGATCCTTATAAAGATTCCAGTCGATCATCATAAGATAGCAAGAATCTACAGCTTTGTAGATAATTCTGTCTTTATCACAGAAAGCGGAAGATAACAATTTTGCCCCAGATGATGTTATTGAAGCAGAAAGACCAGAAATTTTAAGATTGTTTGAAGTGGATGCTGTATATTCAAACGCTGCCAATGCTTTTTTCAATTCAGAAATGATAGACTCTACGATATTTGAAGTTATTGAGGCCTCACAAGCTGTAGCAAAATCATAGTGAACAAAACCATCAAACGTAGATTTTATTTCTTTATTTAAAGAACGTATGTTTCGAACTTTCACAAACCCATCAGATTTTCCCTCCATACAGATATACTCACCGGCAGGTGATTTGTCGTCCTTTAAATCCATCCATTCTCCGATGTCACCATCCTTATATCTAATCATAATACTCCAAGCCTTGTCTATTATTTTGGCCTTAATACTCTGATTTATGATTTTGGTGAAATTGCCATTCCAATCATATTTAGAAATCGCGGATTGCGCAATCTTCTTAAGTTCATCTTCCTTTTCCTTTGACTTTATATCCGCATAGCTCAAATGGGCTACACCTTGTGACACGATGACAGAAGGATTATCATCTGATGGGCAATGAGCTTCGTCAAGATTAAATATTTCCATAAAAATCTGGCGAACGAAATCCATTCTTGAAGCACCACCTGTAAGGAAAACACCTACCACAGGCTGACCTTTAAGTTCTTCTTTAAACTTAACCACTTCTTGTTTGATTTGTTCTATATATTCATTTAGAACATCATTTACTTTCTGTCTCGAAATTTTGAAACTTCCAGAACCAGAGATTGGAGATCCGTCTGAACTTGTAATATCTTCAAAATCCAAAACAAGGCGAAAATCTCTCATTAGTGGATTTGAATAAAACTGTTCCTTTGCAACACGGAACTGATAAAGAATCTGATTGTAAGGAATTGAATTCTTTTTATTGCTATACAATTGAGCAAACTGTTCCATCGCATAATCAGATGATTTAGCCATTGCATATTCAAGTAATGTTCTTTCCACTTGACTTGCACCACACGGACATCCATCGTCTATCGGTTTCGATAATATACTATTCAGATAAGTAAAATCAATAGTACTTGAACCAAAATCTACAATAAGCACCCCATCTTTTACATATGAATCTATTTTCGAATCAGGTTGTGTCCTTGCACGAAAGTAAGCTGCTCTTGACTCTTTTTGTATTCCTGCAACAGGTAAACCGGCATCTTCTGCAATCTGCAAGTATGCATTTTCTTCTGACTTCCAAAATTTGTCTTGCGAAGGTCGTGCGATGTATACGACATGATTACGAGTTTTATAATCAGGATGGTTATTGAGAATTCCTGCATACACACCTTTCATGAATGAAACCATTCTATGTCTTTCAATTGGTGTCATTTCCGAAGGACGTTTTTTGAAAGATATTTGAAAATCTTTCGCAAATGGTGCATTTATAATTGCTGCATCGCCAACACAAATAGTTTCCTTGCCTTCTTGTTCTAAAATTGCAACTGCAGACTTTACTACTGTTAGACCTGGCAATATATTTAAATCTTTTTTTTCTTGAGTTTTAAGATCATAGAAAGCAGCCGAAGTCTCTCCATGTCCAAAATCAATACCTATAATGAATTCGGTATTTTGCGTTACTTGTTTCATAAATTCATTGACATTAATTAGCCGGAATATAAACTATTCCTTGTGCAACGACAATTTTAGTTCCATTTACATCCTTGACAATAGCAGGCAAATACATTGTTTCCTCAGAAACATTGGGATTCATCTTCTTTGTAAAGAACCCTGATGTTGGCAATGAATATTCCACCAATTCATAACCATAGCCCTGCAAACAGAAAAGCATATTTTGCACATGCTGATTTTTTGCATCATTCTTCAAATCCTCCATAAAGAGATATTGAAGTGAAGACAACAATTGCGGATACATATTTTCCAATGTATATCCCTCTTGTTTGTTCTGCATTTTAGCAAGTAAGTCTTTTCTATCACGTTGTATCTTAGAGATTATCTCATCAATCTCCTTGCACAAAGACTCAATTCCATGCAAGATGTTCTCTATTTCAGATGAAGATATTTCTCTTGAAATATCCTTAGAGACCTCACGATAATTCACTTTAGATTTATTTCTTCTAAAGCAGGCTTTCTTTGCCCCAATAGTACCGACTCCTGCGGCAACGGCCAACCATGGCTTTATAAATGCACAAATCACAGTTGGAAGTAAAGACAAGAAATCTTCAATTATATCAGCATTGTCGTTAGCCTGTTCATTTATCTTATATTCAGTGCGAAGTGACAATGCCTTAAAATCAATGCTTTCTGCCAATGACAATTTTTGGAAAGACAATGCCATTCGCAATGCATGAGTTAACATCTCTGCATCTGAAGCATTAAGTGAATTACGAAAATCATTCTCTTTTACCAAGAGTGACTCTATATGGCTATTAACCACCTTCTGAAGTTCTACGTAATCTTTAGGCAATTTTAGTCCTTGTAAAGATTGTTTTAACTGTTCTTCCGACTTGAGAAAAACAGATGTTAAAGTTACTGCACTCATAATCGTTATTATTTAATGTTTATATTATAATCCTTAAACTCTTCCCAACCATCAATATTCTCACAAAACTCATTTCTGAGTTCATTCATTCCATCAATGGCATTCACATCATCTAAGACATCAAGCAAATCAGAAAAGTCTTCATTATCAGAAAACTCTTTCACAACAAGCTCGTCTTCCTGTTTGGTGCTAACACCAGCCACAAACGCAGCTAATATATTATTAGAAATGCTCATGATTTTGCCTTAAATATTTTGTTCCTTAATTCTTTAATTGCCTCTTTCTTCAACTTCTTTAACTTGACTTCAGTTATGTTCATTTTGGAGCAAATGGCTTCGTAGCTTGCCCTATCTATGAATAAAGAGGTAAGAATTTCTCTTTTTATATCATCAGAAATCAAATTAATATATTTTTCCAAATTACTAGTCTCGTTGAAATAAATAGCCAAGTCTCGCAGTTGATCTAATGCACGTTTCTTGATGTTGTAGATGTTCGACACTGGTGTGTTCATTTCTGAGGCAAGCTCTTCTGGCTCCATATCCTTTATGAATAAAGAATATATAACGTGTCTGTATCTTTCATTCGGCATTGCTTGCAGATACTGACCAATGTCAAGTTTTGCTTTGCTGTCAGCTTTGTCAGGAAGTTTGTTACTTATATCATCAATATCAACATCGTTGCTGTCTTCTTTTGAAAATAGGCTGCCATAATATTCTGGGAATCTGTGTTCTACAACAACCTTAAACTGTCTTATGGCTTTTCTTGCCAAATTTATGAGTTTCGGCTTTTCCACATCCAACTTGATGGCAACTTGCGTATCTTCCATTTGTTCAACATACTTGAACCACATATATTTACGATATTCTGCTTTCTCCATCTCGCCAATCATGCTTTCAAGAACAGCCGTATCAAGAATGTGTGCTGGAATATCAAAAGTTTGCTTACTTGAATTATAGAAATGCCGAACCGCAACTGTCTTGATCCAATCAAACAATGTTGTTCGATAATCATAAGTCTTTAATGCGTGCCAATATTCGCCATCTACATTTGGCTTTTTCAGCAACAGATATAGTTCGTTTACAAGTTCATCGTAATCAGAGTTATTGCCGAATACCGTCCAAAGAATCTTACTGAACAAAGGACGACATTTCTCATGAAAGAAGTAATAGGCAAATTCGTCATCGCTGCATATCCGGGCAACAACAGCCTTTTCTTTCTCTATCAATTCCTCTCGTGACAACTTGTTATTGTCTATTTTCATGAGTTTATAAATTGTCTAATTTCTCACAATAAGCACTCGGTACGTATGCCGTCAAGACGGTCAGCAAGTTGTCCACAACAATGCCCACTCGCTGTTGTCCTTTATGACGTGCTACTATTCCCATAAAACCTTCAAACTCACCTTTTATCACTCGTACCAACTGACCTTTCTCGAACTTCTGGATTTCTCCAGAGACAATGATGACATCATCTTCCTCTGAAGCGCACGCTATTTTGAGACTTTCCATCTGATAGTCGGGAACAATCAATGGAGTTTTCTCTATTCTGCTGCCAATATGTGTATGGTGATAATAAAAACGAAGGAATGGGAGGTTTACGTTGTCGTAAACAAAAAGTTTGAGTTGTTCTTCTGTTCCGTGGGCGAAGAAGATATTTGGTAAACGAGACTCGGTAACAACTTTACGCTTACCAT
>UMJM01012173.1_pt1 | contig 11483 bp, 10 predicted proteins | sample 1966031 | NCBI WGS metagenome assembly UMJM01 (sample SAMEA4836150, study PRJEB28245) | human gut metagenome | biome: gut microbiome; material: fecal sample | place: Denmark | collected 2008
TCAGGGCATCCCTTATTACATGAACCAGATGAATGAGTGGATCCGTACCTTCTCTCAGAAATTCAACGATATTCTCACCTCCGGTTACAGCGGAAACGGGGATCCCGGCGTGAAGATGTTCACCGGTAATAAAGCTACCGGCGGTGAGCAGTTCCTGCTGGATGACGCTGCAAAGCGATATGACAAGCAGGAAAAAAAGGCCAGCAAAATGACGGTAAAGGTCAACGATGACAGCTACTATCGTCTGACCGCGAAGAATTTCGACATTCTGGAGGCTATCGAACAGGATCCCGGACTGATGGCGAACCGTAAGGATGCCGCGGACGGCGTGGAACAGAATGACCTGCTGAACGATCTGAAGAATCTTGCCACAGATAAGACGAAGATGAGCTTCCGAGGATGTAATGCTTCCGAATTTTTACAGTGTATTCTGTCGGATGTGGCTTTGAACGCTTCCAGAGCAAATACCTTTTATGCAAGCTTTAAGGATATCTCCGCTACTATCGATAATCAGAGAATCTCCATTTCCGGTGTCGATGAGGATGAAGAAGCGGTGAACCTGGTGAAATACCAGAACGGATACAATCTGGCTTCCAAGATGATCCAGACCCTGACGGAGATCTATGACAGACTGATCCTGGAGACCGGAGTCTAGTATGAAATTGGTATGGAATTCTATAGAGAGAAAGGACAAGGATCAAAATGAGAATTACGAACAAGATCATGCAACGTAATAATCTGTCCAATATCAATACGAACAAAGTATATCAGGATAAGCTGAGCACACAGATGTCCACCCAGAAGAAGGTGAACCGCCCTTCCGATGACCCGGTGGTATCCATCCGTGCCCTGCGTCTGCGCAGTAATGTTACGGAAGTGACCCAGTATTACAGCAAGAATATCCCCGATGCGGAGAGCTGGCTGGACGTGACGGAAGATGCACTGAAGAATCTGACAGAGATCATCACAAGCATGATCAACCAGTCTACGAAAGGCTCCAATGGAGACCTGAAGGCAGAAGACCGCCAGATCATTCTCGAACAGCTGAAAGCCCTTGGAGATGAAGTCTACAGCACCGGCGATGCCGACTACGCCGGACGCTATGTGTTTACCGGATATCGTACCGATACTTCCTTAAGCTTTGATAAGGAATACAACACGGAATACAATATCACCGAGCAGCTGGGCAACAGCTCCATCACTAAGCTGACCAAGGTAAATACCGGTAAACTGCTGGATATCACCGCAGCGAATTATAAAGATGCGGGCTTTGATAAGATATCAGAACAGGATGTCAAGGCCACGGAGGTATATCGTATTCAGCTGTCCTATAATGACTGTAAAAAGAACGGCACTCCCTCCATTTCTTTTCAGGAGAAACAGGCGGATGGCAGCTATCAGGAGGTAACATGGCCGGATCAGAATACCCACCAGCCGGCCATTGAGGAAATTTCCTCTACCGCGGATCCCTACAGCAAGGTAGCCGGTAACCCTGATGCTATCGTGTATGTACCGGAGACCGGAGAGCTGCTCCTGGGCGAGAAACGCTACAAGACCCTGATGGATTGCAAGGATGATCCTGCCACTTCCGGTAAAAATGAGGGTGAGATTCAGGTAACCTATCAGAAGAATCACTGGGTGAAGGGAGATCTGCGGCCGGAGCATTACTTCAAGTGTGATGCCACCGTGGATGGCAAGACAATAAAATATAACGAGAAATATACACAGGATGATGAAGACAGACAGGTGATCGAATATGATGTGGGCTTCAACCAGACCATCCGTGTGAACTCCACTGCGGATGAGTGCTTCCAGCATGGTATCGGGCGTACTGTGGATGACCTGGTACAGGCGATGCAGGATGTGCTGAATCTGGAGACAGTGAAGACCAAGATCGAAGGACTGCAGGAAAATGCGACCGGCGGTGATGCGGATATTCTGAAAAAGCAGATGGAAGCCGTGGAAAAAGCACTGACTCTGTCCAAAGATAAGTGCCAGAAGCTGTTCGAGAGCAGCATTACCACCTTCCAGGGATATCTCGATGATGCCAACCTGTGCATCACCAACTGCGGTACCAGAAGCAGTAAGCTGGAGCTCATTGAGAACCGTATGAAGAGCCAGAAGACCACCTTTGAGACATTAAAGAGTGAAAACGAAGATATTGATGTGACAGAGACCGCCATTAACTTAAAGAGTGCGGGGATGACCTACGAAGCGGCTCTGATGGCTACCGGTAAAGTCATGCAGACCACGCTTTTGAACTTTATCTAAGAGGATAGTGTAAAAATACAGAAGTACCTGAAGGCTTGCAGGTACGGAAAGGCATAGGTGTTCTATGAAGATTCAGACAAAAAATTTTGGGGAAGTAGAGATCGCGGATGACAAGATCATCACTTTCGACAAAGGAATCATCGGATTCCCGGAGCTGAAGCGTTTTACCATGCTGCATGATGAGGAGAAGGGCAGCAGTGCCGGTATCCGTTATCTGCAGTCCATCGAAGAACCCAGCTTTGCCATGCCGGTCATGGATCCTTTGCTGGTCAACCCGGACTATGATCCCGAGGTGGATGATGAGCTGCTCACCGGTGTAGGAACACTCACCCCGGAGAACCTTCTGGTCATGGTAACCGTGACCGTACCCTCCGATCTTACGAAGATGACCGTGAACCTCCAGGGCCCCTTTGTCATTAACGTGGAAGAGCGTAAGGCATGCCAGATCATCCTCGAAGGCAACCAGTATCCCGTAAAGTTCCCCATCTACGATATCCTGAAGTCCGGAAAGGCGGGTGAGTAAGATGCTGGCATTATCCCGTAAAAAAAATGAGGCCATCGTCATCAACAATGACATCGAGATCACTGTCTTAGAGGTCAAGGGTGACCAGGTCAAGATCGGTATCTCCGCTCCCAAGGAAGTGCCCATTTACCGCAAGGAAGTATACATCCAGATCCAGGAGGCTAATAAAGCTTCTGTGGATGCGGACGGTATGGAAGCACTGAAGAACCTGTTTGGGTAGAATAAGAAAATAGAATAAGAAAATAAGTAAAAAAAAGACTCCGGATCATGCAATTCGGAGCCTTTTTGTTAGGCTGTTGAAAAATAAGGGCACATTTGCCTGAACTGTAAATATACGCGTTGCCGGAACTAAAAAAGAACTTGCAAAGAGTATAGGGACATGTTATAGTTACGGTAGTTGAAGAATTCTTTATGACAATTTCTGATAATATCTTTTTGTGTGTATTTCGGGCTTTTCGCCAAAAATTCAAACAAAATGACAAAACAACATAAGCGGGCGAAAAGAGAAATGGCATGAGGATCTGTTTACATTTTTCCTGCTTAGATGAATTTAGTGGGCTTAAGGGAGGATAAATGACAGATAAGAGAGAAAAGAATGACCTTGTTACAAAGAACTTTGAGGCATTTCCTGATGTGGCAGCAGACATTATTAATGCATTGCTGCATAATGGAGAAAATGTTGTGACGAAAGAAAATCTAATGCCTGCGCCGACGGAAAGCATTTATGAGGATAAGACCAAGATGTTGAGGAATCAGTTGGAAGATGTGGCAAAATATGAAATGGCAGATGGACAGATCAGAGCACAATATATGATTGCAAATCAGACAACAATGGATACCAAAATCGTATTGCGCAAGGCAGGTTATACAGGTGCAGGATATCGAGAACAATATGAAGGAAAGGCAACAGGTACCTACCCTATTATAGAAATGATACTTTACTGGGGAAAAGAACACTGGGAAAAAAGAGCGGGAATTCACGAATTATGTTGTGAAAAAATACCGGAAGAACTCCGAAAGTATGTGGATGATATAAAAGTACATATTTGGGAAATGCGTTACCTTCCCAGGAAAGTTCGAGAAAGATTTCATAGTGATATGAGAATCGTGCTGGATTATCTGGCGGAGGGGAATACTTTTCAATCGAATCAGAAAGTTATACACAAAGCAGCTTTGATTAAAATGATTAATGTTTTATCCGGAGAAGATGATTCCATAGCAGAATCGGTTATTTTGGAGGAAATGAATATCCGAGAGGAGGATGAAATTACGGTGTGTGAATTATTTGAGCAATATGTTAGAAAAGGGAGACAAGAAGGAAAACAGGAGGAAAGGCAGAGCAGCATTAAGGCATTGATTCTAACCTGTATGGAGTTAGGAGCTGATTATGGAACCACGGCAGAGAAAGTCAGAGTAAGGTTTCAATTATCAGAGGAAGGTGTTACTGAAAATATGAAATTATACTGGAATTGAGGTGCAATTTTTTGCATCTCCTATTAATTTTTTCTAAGGGTTTACCGATACAATCCATAGAGAGCAAAGGTCGTGCGCCTACGGAAGGCGCTTTTATCACACGGAGGTGACCATTATGACCATAGAACCGATTTCCAGTATCATGACAGTGCAGGCACAGAATACGGCCGCTGCCAGGAATGCAACTACAAAAGTGACCACAGAGGAAAACGCCTCTGAATATAATCCTGCCAATGTAAAGCCAATAGACAAGATCGATCAGACGACAGCAGTCGTTGAGAATGCTCAGGGCAAGGAGCAGAGCAATACCTCTGCCGATCCCAATGGGGAGCAGCAACAGCATGTGACCAATGAGCAGATCAAGAAAGCGGTAGAGAAGCTGAACAAGAACATGATGTCTCATTCCGAAGCGGTCTTCGGCATTCATGAGGCAACCAACCGCGTAACCATCAAGATCATAGATAAGGATACCAAGAAAGTGATCAAGGAACTTCCTCCCGAGAAGACCCTGGACATGATCGCCAAAGTGTGGGAGTTAGCCGGTATCCTGGTAGATGAGAAGAGATAAGATAGGAGGATACCAATATGGCATCATCAACAATGAGATTATCCGGACTGATCTCCGGTATGGACACAGAGAGCATTATCCAGCAGCTGGTATCTGCAAAGCAGACCAAAGTAGACGATGCGAAAAAGGCACAGACCAAGCTAGAGTGGAAGACTACGGCATGGAAGGATCTGAACACCAAGCTGAAGAATCTGCAGTCCAAATACGTCAACAATATGCGTTTTACCAGTGCTTATATGAAGAAGACCACATCCGTCTCCGACAGCACCGCAGCCAGCATCATCACCGGTGAGAATGCCATGAACGGCGTGCAGAACCTGAAGATCACACAGCTGGCCAAGACTGCTTACATGACCGGTGGCAAGACTTCTCTGAGGACTAAAACAGACACAGACGGGGATGATTTCAAGCTCAATGCCCTGACGAAGCTGTCTGACCTGAGCGTGAATAATAACGGTACTGCTCTGGATCTGAGCACCGGTACCAAATTAAATATCAAGAGCGGTGATACCAATGTGGAACTGGAGATCGCTGCGGATACTACCATCTCCAACGTACTGACCAAATTAAAAGAAGCCGGACTGAATGCCAACTTTGATGAGACGCAGCAGAGATTCTATATCAGTGCCAAGGATTCCGGAGAAGGCAACGATTTCAGCATTACCGCATCCGATGAGATCGGTAATAACGTACTTAAGAGCCTGGGTCTGGACAGCGCAAGTGCCAACAAGATCGATGCAAAGAATGCGAAGATCACGCTGAATGATACGGAGTATGAGAGCAACACCAATGTATTCTCCATCAATGGACTGACCATCACAGCCATGAAGGAGACCGCTGAGAACGTCGTGGTGACCACGAAGGATGACGTAGACGGCATCTACGATATGATCAAGAGTTTCCTGAAGGATTATAATTCCATCATCAATGAGATGGATAAGCTGTACAATGCAGATTCTGCCAAAGGCTATGAGCCGCTGACCGATGACGAGAAGGATGCTATGTCCGACTCCGAGGTAGAGAAATACGAGCAGAAGATCAAGGATGCACTGTTACGCAGAGACAGCAATCTGTCTACCGTAAGCTCTACTCTGAAGGAGGTAATGTCTTCCGGACTGGAGGTCAACGGCAAGAAGATGTACCTCAGTGATTTCGGTATTGAGACCCTCAGCTACTTTACCGCTGCGGAGAATGAGAAAAATGCCTACCATATCGATGGTGATGCAGATGATTCCAGTACTTCCGGCAATGCCGATAAGCTCAAGAGCATGATCAGCAGCGATCCGGATACCGTAGTCAGCTTTTTCTCCGGACTGTTCAAGAATCTGTATACGAAAATGAGTGATCTGTCCAAATCGGTAGAAGGTTATCGCTCCTACGGTAATTTTTATGATGACAAAAAGATGAAATCGGATTATGATGATTATACATCTAAGATCAGAGACCTGGAAGATAAACTCAACGATTACGAGGACAAATGGTATTCTAAATTCTCCAAGATGGAGACAGCTCTGGCAAAGCTGCAGAGCAATTCCAGTGCGGTGACCAGCTTATTAGGAGGATCATGATATGGCATTACCCAGTGCGTATGCACAGTATAATAACAGCAAGGTTCTGACCGCATCTCCGGCAGAACTGACGCTTATGCTTTACGACGGAGCCATTAAGTTCTGTAACATCGCAGAACTTTCCGTAGAGAAAAATGACATTCCCAGAGCGCATGAGAATATCCGCAAGGTGCAGAATATCATCGGATATCTGCATTCCACACTGGATATGAAATACGAAGTTTCCAAGGATTTCGATAATATTTACAGCTATCTGGAGAGACGGCTGGTGGAAGCCAATGTCAAAAAGGATAAGGAGATTCTCGAAGAGATTAACACACATCTCCACTCCATCCGCGACAACTGGAAAGAAGTCATGAAGGCCGGTGCCAAGAAAGGAAATGACTGATGGAGAATCAGCTGACCATTTTATCTGAAAGTCTGGATAAGAAGCTGGAAGTACTGCAGAAGATCCGGGAATATAATAAGCGTCAGGAAGAGATCTTCTCTGCGGAAAAAGTGGACATGAGCCTGTTCGATGATGCCGTGGAGGAGAAGCAGCGCCTGATCGATGAGGTCGTCCGGCTGGATGAAGGCTTCGAGATCCTGTATGAGAAGCTGGCGAAGGAGCTGGAGGGCAACAGAGAACGCTATGCATCCCAAATTAAGGAACTCCAGGCAAAGGTAGCTAAGGTGACGGAGCTTGGCGTGTCTGTCCAGGCACAGGAAGCACGGAATAAAAAACTCATCGAGAACTACTTTGCAAAGGAACGCGCCAACATCGGACAGCGGCGCAAAAATGCCAAAAGCGCGTTTGACTACTACAAGAGCATGAGCGGCGCCGGATACGTACCGCCCCAGATGTACGATAATAAACAATAAATACAACAGACGAAGGGAAGCAGATCACTGCTTCTCTTTTTTATGACAGAATCAATGTGAAAGAATAAAAATGTGAGCCGGCTAAAATATAATAAAAGTATAGATTAGCCGAAAAATGCTTGATATTTTAAAAAAATCCGGCTAAAATATAATCAAAGTATAGATTAGCCGAAAGAGGGACTTTTATGAATTATATCAAAAGAAATCTGGAGAATGTAGTAAGACAGGTAACCAGGGAATATCCGGTACTCCTGGTAACGGGACCTAGACAGGTAGGAAAGACGACAATGCTCCAAAAGCTGATGGAGGGAACGGAGCGGGGATATGTAACCCTGGATGATTTGAACGAAAGAAATATTGCAAAGACCGATCCGGAACTGTTTCTGCAACTGCATAAACCGCCTGTATTGATTGATGAGGTTCAATATGCACCGGAACTGTTTACTTATATCAAGATATATGTAGATAAAAACCATGAGCCGGGAGCATTTTGGCTTACGGGATCACAGGTGTTCAAATTGATGCAGGGAGTACAGGAGTCACTGGCAGGAAGAGTGGCAGTACTTTCACTTACATCCCTGTCACAGGCAGAGATATCCGGCGGGACGATGAAACCGTTTACGGTAGATCTGGAGGATTTAAGCGAGAGGCAGAAAGAGAGAGAGCAAGCTGATACAAGAGAGATCTTTGAGCGGATTTATCAGGGCTCCATGCCGGCGATCGTAAGCGGTATTAACAGTAACAGTCAGCTTTTTTACAGCAGTTATCTGTCTACTTATATTGAGCGGGATGTAAGAGAATTATCGGATGCCATAGATTCGCTTAAGTTCCTCCGGTTTATTACTGCGGTGGCAGCAAGATGTGGGCAGATGGTTAACGCGGCAGAGATTGCCAGAGATGCAGATATCAATCAGACGCAGGCGAAGGATTGGCTGACAATTCTGGAAACGCTGGGAATTATTTTTTATCTTCATCCGTATTCTAATAATTTGTTGAAGCGCCTTGTGAAAACGCCCAAACTGTATTTCTACGATACGGGTCTGGTGTGTTACCTGACGAAATGGAGCAGTGCGGAAACGTTAGAATGCGGTGCTATGAACGGGGCCATTTTGGAAAATTACGTGGTCGCAGAAATTCGGAAAACCTACCTGAATTGTGGAAAAGAGCCGTATTTGTACTATTATCGTGATAAAGATGCCAGGGAGATTGATATTGTCCTGGAACATGATGGAATATTGAATCCGATTGAGATTAAGAAAACTGCAAATCCCGGAACAGAGCTGGTAAAGGTATTTGAATTACTCGACAAGGCATCAACGCCTCGTGCGAAGGGCGCAGTTATCTGCATGAAACCGGGACTTAGTGCGATTGACAGAGACAATTATATCGTACCGGTCTGGATGATCTAAAATACAGTCCCTGCCTGAATATCAGACAGGGACCTATAATTTCAAAAATGTTTTTGCGTATACATCTTTATCCCTAAATAAGAAAAAATTAAAAATAAAAAATATTGCATTCGGATTAGAAAAATTGTGGTTACTGTAAGAAGTGGCATGCTCATTACGTATATATATATTAGAAAATACGTAAAGGAGCGTGACATTATGACTTATGAGAGAATTGTAATCCCTATGGATCATGGGAACCGCAATATGCATTTACCCTGGCATCGACAATGCGCTGTGCCGCTGCACCCGGTAAAACCAGACTGTTTACAGTGATGCCTGAAACCGGAATTTCCCATCCTCAGCAAAAAATCCATACACTCCGTGATATTTTTCTACAACGGAGATCATGCTTTTGATGCCGAGACCGTGATTGGGTTCGTGAGAGATGGGAATCTCATTTTCAAATACCGGCTCCTGTAGATAGCTGTTTGCTATCTGTATACAGATCCGGTTATTTTTTTCATAAACTTTCAGCGTAATATAGCGTTTCCAGGGAGCAGGAATCTTTTCGCAGGCGTAAATTGCATTTTCCAGAGCATTTGCAAAAAGGCTGCACAGATCAGTGATCTGAAAGCGTGTAAAATCGGTGGCAGTCACGGTAAATTGCAATTCGATTCCGGCATCTGACGCCTGACCGGCATAGGAAGAGAGAATCAGGTTCAGAGCGTCGTTTTCACAGTATCTGATCACACGGCTGTTATCGATATCGGCACAGATCTGGTGAATATATTCCAAAGCCTGTTCCAACTCATTTTCTGCAATACAGTTTTGCAAAAAGGTCATGTGATGTCTCAGATCATGACGATAGATGGACGCCTGCTTCTGAGAAGTGGATAACTGTGTAATCTCCTTCTGCGCCTGTGCGGCTGCGGTGGTAAGCAGCAGATTTTCACGTTCCGCCGTGCTTTTTTTATTGGAAAAATCCAGCGACACCATAGCCAGGATAAAAAAGAAGAGCACAAGAAAGCTGTATACTTTCCTGGGCTGGGCACGTACGAGAAAAGCAACAACACCGGAATATACGGATCAGAAGGAAGTTAAGAATCTGGTAACCACGCAAGGCGGAGAACTGATCCTGTATGCGGTATGGAGACCGGATAGTTTTCAGGTAACGCTGAATCCCAATGGCGGAAAATTGAATGGAGCAGATCAGAGCGTAACTGCAACATTACGTTACGGGGAAACGTGTGCAACACTGCCGACACCGACCAAATACGGATATGATTTCGTTGGTTGGAATTCTCAGGAAGACGGGAAGGGATTCTCTGTCGGCACGAATACCTTAGCTGATAAGGTCGTAGCCTATAGAACACTCTATGCACAATGGAGAGCTAAAAAGATTACCGTATCCTTCGATACGAATCAAGGAAGTGGCAGTAGTGTCCCTGATTCGGTGAATGCTATTACAGTGACTTATGGCAGCACATATGCAAATCTGCCGACTACCGGAAGGGTGGGCTATGACTTCAATGGCTGGTATACCGATGCAACCGGTGGAACTAAGGTGGAGAAGACTACCGGGGTAACGAGGGAGAACCATACCCTATATGCACACTGGACGGCAAAAAAATATACCGTACTATTTGATCAGGTAGGCGGAACCTTTCCAGGCGGCACTACTAAGATGTTTATCGACCAGACCTATGACGACACATACAAGCTTCCGGAAGAACCTGCGCGAACAGGTTATACTTTCCTTGGCTGGTATACCAGACAAAGCAGCGGAACAAAGGTAGAGAATACCACACGGGTAACGACTGCAGGTTATTATGTCCTGTATGCGCACTGGGTGGCAAACGAATATACCGTGACGTTTGATGCACAAGGTGGAACATTCCCGGATGGCGATTCAAGAAAAGCGGTGTATCAGACCTATTATCAAGCATATTCGGTGCCGCAGCAGAATCCGACCAAAAGTGGGTATGTTTTCGAAGGCTGGTATACCCAAAAGACGGACGGAACACAGGTTACTACGATGACGTCGATGGATACAGCAAAAGATCATACGCTATATGCCCGGTGGCGGCAGATAAAAGAAACAACGGTGACGGTAGGCGAGGTAACTTTGACATTTGAAGGGACTCCGGTGTATGCAAAAACAGATAGTGAAGGTAAAGTAACGAAAGGCGGAAGCAGTTCAGATTACAATATTATGTTGGAGGAAGGTGAATTGACGCTGAAAAATGCGACAGTTTACAGTAGTACTGATCCTGATGGCGCAATTCACACGACAAATGCGCTGGTAATAAAGCTTGAGGGCAAAAATACTGTGACGAGCGCCAAAAGTGACTATGGTATTTATGTAAAGGGTAATGATTTAACCATTCAAGGCAGCGGCAGTCTGGATGTGACGGCAGGTACAGAGGGTTCTTTTAGCGATGGAATTTATTCCAATAATAATATTGTAATCAGTGGTGCTACTGTTACGGCAACGGGGCGTAACGCAACGAACACTAGCAGAGGAATTTGTGCCGGATATCAAGTGACAATACAAAATGGAGCTAATGTAACTGCGGTCGGAGGCAACGGGGGAAGGCAGAGTTATGGAATCTGGTGCGACTCAGGCATTACTATCAATCATAGCACATGCAAAGCGACAGCCAATGAGTCATCTAAAGGAACAAAGCAGGCAATATACATAAGCAACAAGGCAATGAACTTGATAAATGCACATCTTACAAGCGGTTCCGAAAATGGCACCTCCGCGGAATGGATTCCGCAGAATTAACTGCAACCAAGAAATATAACGGAAGAAATTACGAGCCCCA
>UMJM01024500.1_pt1 | contig 11166 bp, 10 predicted proteins | sample 1966031 | NCBI WGS metagenome assembly UMJM01 (sample SAMEA4836150, study PRJEB28245) | human gut metagenome | biome: gut microbiome; material: fecal sample | place: Denmark | collected 2008
GAAAAACACAGCTGCCGCGCTTTGCGGCAGAACGGAGGATACCGTGACAGACAAAAAACTGATCTCATCTTTACAAGGACTGCGGGCAGTCGCATTTTTGTGCGTGGTCATCTCCCATTGCGGGGCGCCGTGGCTGGGCCCGTGGGCGATTTCAGTATTTGTAGCGCTGTCCGGTTTTCTGATGGTCTGCAACTATTACGACCGCCCCCGCACAGCACCGGGGCTGCAGTCTGCCATAGCTTTCTCCTTTAAAAAAATACGCCGGCTGTATCCGCTGCACCTTATTATGATGGCTGCCGCCCTGTTATTTGTACTGAAAGGGCTTCTGGCGCAGCCCTCTGCCCGCGGGGTTCTCTCCTGTGCGGCGCAGCTTGCGGTAAGCATTTTCCTGTTGCAAACATGGATCCCGTCCAGCCGTTTCTGGTTCTGCCTGAATGGAGTGGCTTGGTATCTTTCGGTTCAGGCTTTTCTGTATGCCATCTTTCCCACGCTTCTCGCCGTGCTGAAAAAGGCCGATGCCCGCAGACTGCGCTGCATTGCCGCAGCAATTTTCTGCGTACAGTGCCTTTTCTCCCTTGCGGTCTGGAAAGCCGGGCTCAGCGGAAAGGCCGCATTCTACCTGACCTATCTGTGTCCGCTGTTCCGGGCAGGCGATTTTACCATCAGCTGCTGCGCGGGCTGTCTTTACCACAGCCGCAAACAGGAGAGCACACTGCCGCGCAGTGCTTTCTCCCTATTGGAACTGGGCGCTGTACTGCTTGCGGGCGGCTGCCTTTTCATTGCTGCCAAGCAGGCGGGGGTTCTGGGCGCAGTGGCCTTCCGGTACAATGTGCTGTTCACTCCCTCTGCGGTACTGCTGGTCTGGCTGCTCGCCATGGGCAAAGGGTTCATTTCCCGGCTGCTATCCGCAAAGCCGTTTTTGTGGCTGGCACAGCTCTCCCCTTACGGCTTTCTGATCCATCAGGTACTGATCCGGTATATGGAGTGGACTGCGGACAAGTTTAGCCTTACAGTGCAGCCTGTGGTCTGGACCTTGACCGTATTTTTGCTCACGCTCTGCCTGAGCTGGTTTTATAAGGCGCTGGAACGCCGGGTGCGGCAGCGTCGTACAAAGGCTGCTGCACAGTAAACAAAAAGACAGTTTCGATCTCTCTGCAATGTGCCAAGTTATGTCATGGATTTTAGTTGTGCACGAGGAACTTCTCTTTTTCGTCAAAAAATCTCTCGTCCCTCCAACGCTTCCAGAAAATAGAACAAAAAGAAAACCCCAGAATCATTCGAATCAGAGAATAATTCTGGGGTTTTAATACTTTCGGCGGGGGCGAACCCGTACTCTGTCTCCAGAAAGGGATTTTAAGTCCCTCGTGTCTGCCAGCCTTCGGCAAAGTTCATTTTTGTTCGTTGCATCGTTTGATTCCTCATTGCGAGAGAGATTTTTCCTTCGCGAGCGAGAGGGATTCGCACTTTTTTTGATAAAATGATAGTATCACATTTTTCACCCCCATGTCAACCATGTAAAATCGTTTCATCCCGTTGTGCTTGATCTTCGGAGCGTCCGGGGCCCGGGGCGTTCGCCCTGCCCAGATGCGCTCCTCAGGGTGGGGGGTGATGAGGGGGTGGATGATAGTTTGATTGGTGCATTGATGGACGGGCTTGGACGATGGGTTGCCTCTGATTTTTGAAGAGTACTTTTGAAGTGACTGAGGTTTTTTTGACGAGCTGACAGACTTGATTACTTCTTGTCTGTGATGTTCGTTGCTGTTTATTTGCTCAGTCCCTACTTTGCCTGTGCTCTCCCCTGCTACCTCTTTTGCTGAAATTTCACCGGAAGTGATTTTGGACTATGGAATAAAAACAGGCATATTATTGTTTGATATAAAACAATCGTTCTATTATAAAACCGCGTGGATGAGATTCTGTAACCACATCCACACGGTCTGAGGTTTAAAAAAATTATTTCAGTTTTTCGAGTATCTCGTCTGCACTCACGCCGCTTGCAAGTAGCTTCTTAACCACACTCTCGGCTTCAGTTTTCTTTGCTTTTTCAGCGGCCTTCGCTTCGGCGGCAGCCTTCTTGGCCTCCAGCTTTGCGATTTCTTTTTCGGTCTGCTTGATCTCCGCTTTCTGCGGCTTTAAACTTTCACGCAGAGACTTGATGTCGGTCTTCAGCTCTTCAATGTGGGCGACAGTCTTGGAAAAACCTTCTTCGAGCATCGCCTTGTCTTTCTGCAATTTTGAGATCTGAGCATCGAAGTCAGTAGATGCGGCAATGCGGTTCTTGCTACCTTTGGTTCTGGCCATAGGATGATGTCTCCGATAAGATTATGTAAGATTTGATGTTAGTGTAGCACTGTGGGAATGAGATAGCAACTCTGCGAGCTAGTCGCTTTTAACGCTCATCACGCTTTTCTCTGCCCGCATTTGTAATCGCATACACCGGCTCATTAAAAGCATTTCTTCGGATTTCAACAAGATATCCATTATCAAGACACTCGTCAATCAGCTCCCCTGAGAAGTGTTTTAACAGACTCGGACGACTTGCAGTATTACAACCCGTAGAAATCCAGTTTAAAATCTGATAGAACCTATTCATATTCTTTCTCCTTTTTCCATAGCTAAAAGAACTCACATTTCAGCTGCAACACTATCAATTAGCAATAGGCTTAGACCAGCAGAGCTGTTGCCAAAAGATTAGTGCCCACAGCCTGTAAAATAAACAGAACATCGGCGGTAACTGCGGCAGAAACTTTTATCATTTTAGCTTTCATAGACTTTTCCTCCTTGTATTTGACGGCGACACTTGTTAGGTATCTCTGAAAAGGGCAAGACAGTACACAGACTATGAACACTAAAACTATGGCAAACAAATTCAGCGGCCCCAGCTCGACTGGTCTAAACCTATTATTCTCTGCATCTTAGCCACAGCACCCATGCTGTGTTGCCTGCCGCCCACCACGTAGAGGTGTACAAAGTTTCGAGCGGCAAAGCTGTGAGAGATTTCCCACAGCTTAATATTATACTAAAAACTAGTGTTTTTCAAGGATAGCAAGCAAATATACAACACCGCCGTCAAATAATCATCTATGCTTAAATACAGAGGTGATTATAATGAAAGCATTGCTCAAGAAATCTGCTATCCTTAAAACTATTTCCTCGAAAATCAGCACTTATCTGCATGCGATTGATGCTGACCCACAAGAGGATGATTCAGATTTTGACGATGAGGAATGGATGGAGTGTCCAACAAAACCAACTCTTGCCCACATCGTCCTTGATCTGTTGCTCTCCCCTACATACCGTCTACCCAAAACTGTAACCGCAGTACGCATCTATCGAGATGAAAACATTTTCTCCGTCTGTCCAAGGTGCGATGTCTGCATAGAGCGAGAATACCAAGGGTACTGCCATCGATGCGGGCAATACCTTGATTGGTCAAAATTAGAGGAGGCAGAAGAAATCTTCATAGGTTGGAGTGGCGTTGAGGATGATGACTAAAGTCTAACCACGGTTTTATTGAGCGCTTACCGTCTTTTATTCTTTTTCGAGCAACTGGAGTGGCGAGGGCTTCACGCCATTTGTCGACTAAGTCGTCTGTTATCGTTCTTTCGTGTTTTATCATCATATCTTTTTCGCGGCTCTCCTCCTCGTTCCCTGTTCATCTCGTTATTATCCAAGTCAAGTGGCGAAACGAGGTAAGTTATCAGGAAGATGATGGACATAGGGTGTTGAGAAGGATGGTTGATTGTGTGGGTTGATTAGTTACCCTGCTCTGCGGCTGCGCCGATGGACACAGGAGATTACTCCGCTTCCAGCAACTTCTTATCCATGACGCAATCCATAACTTCTTTCAGGTTGTCTGGTCTAATAACTTTAGACCGAAGCTGTTCAGGAATTTCAAATCTAAATTCCCCTACAAACGCCGGACAGTTAAGCTCCTGCGCCAGAAGACATGCACTATGAACTTCCATGAAATTATAGCTGGGATTCCGAACCGTCAACTGCTGTTCCAATGTGGGCGACAACAATTTAACATTGCCTTCTCGCTGCAAATGAATCAGTACTCTTCTTATATCGTCATCGTTCACCTGATTTATTTCTTGTAACGCCATGGAAACGGTATCATATGTGATATAAATCGTTTTGAAGTGACTCATCACTTCTTGTGCCTGAACTTTTACAAAGAAATACAGTGTCCAGAGGTCAACAACAATCGCCTTATTCTCTGAAGTGCAGCTTTCAAAAAGGATGTCCTTCGGATTGCGTAACCACTTCTCTTTCTTATATACATCGAACATTTGAGACGCTATCCATTGCTGCATACTGTTCCAGTGCGTGTTGGGCATTACTTGTGCTCCTTTCCACACTAAAAGCATCCTTTCATACTTACTGCTAAGCAACGGATGCATTCCATGTGCCCATCCAGCATACTGTTCTGCCTGCACTGGGCGGCAATTTAACATGTTAATGATAAGACACTTTTCATTATAATCCGCTTCAGTATATAGCCCTTCATCCAGGAGAATCTTTACATCATCAAGCATTTGATCTGGATCATTGAATGTGCATGTAGCAAATTTCAAGTCCATCTCAAAAGACATGTATATAAAGATATCCTTGAATTCATCGCTGTGCTCAACAAAACATCTAAGAGCTGGTGTCAAATCAAACTGGTGAGCCAAGGTGAAATCAATATATGACCGATAGAAGTACTCAGGCTGATCTTCAATCAGATATTTCCGTTCATCAAATACACTATCGTATAGTTCCTTCGTCTTCAGATATTCTCCATGTCGAATATAGAAGTGACACCATTCTTCAAACGAGATAATATCATCATATTTTTCGAAGAAAGCCTTGTATCTATTCTCTATCGCCTTGAAATCATAAGTCTCAAGTTCGTCAATATAAATCTGGAAGGACTCTATCCCTGTAGGATTCTTAATGCTCTCACAATGCCGCTTAACTTCAGAGATGGCGTGCCATTGAAAGCGCATGATTCCATTGCCATAAAGATTAGCAAAAGATGTGTGCACCCCATCAAAGCCAAGCCTGTCGTCCGTCTGCGTTTCTATTAACTCTTGAAGCCGTTTTTCCCCATCTGTAAGGACATTAAGAAGTTCTTTCTCCGATATCGGAGCTTGTATGTCAAGGCCAACATTAAACAAGCGCATCGGAGCTTCAAGCAATATGGCAAGCTCATAAAACTTTTTATCATGATCTGTTAGAGCATCATAATCATCTATATTGACTGGCTCTTTTCTTATCGCCACATCAAGATAACAGAGCTGTATATCTCTTTTAGTTTCCCCATCTGGGAAGTCAAAATATTTCATTACATCATGATAATGCTTATAGATTCGGAAATTGTCATGCATGAAATAGAAGCATTTAAATATTTGTAATCCGGCTCTTCCGAATGTTCCCTTAAGCCACATTTCATCTGCAGCTGAAAATACTCGAAGAAGTGCGTCCCGAGCTTTTTCTATTGCGTCTGTATGAATCCTTGCTGGATCTATCTTGTCGCTTCCTTCTTCAATAAAAGCATCTCGGATAGAATGCTGATAATATGTCAACGCCAAGGTTTCCAAAATAATAAAGTTACCGCTGATCTGATATGCTCTATTAAGGCAGCGCAATGCTCTTGTCGTCTCTTTGAAATAGTTTGAAAGGACAAATCCAAGTGTCTGGTATAGAAATTCTTCTTCTCGCTCATCCTTTGGTTTAATCAAGAGCTGATCACGACTACCTAGAAACTCAGAAACAGCGGATATATCGCAATCTCTCTTAGCCGCTCGAATTGCCATTGCTAAAACACGTTCTTCATTACCAGCGGGATTCTTAGAGAGAGCCTTCTTAATAAACTCATCGGCTTTATCCAGTTCCTGTGCTTCATAATACCTGACGGCTTCCGTCAAATCGTCACGAGGACTGGTTAATCCGGCTTTCCTCATCTCCTCACTTATTTGATCGTAAATATCAAAGTCTCTGGCAAGCCTATATGCTTCATGAAGAACTCCATAGATAGATATTTTCTGCTCATCCGAACATTTTGAGAATTCAGAATTATCGATTGTCAGGCGAGTAGACTCTACAGCCTTTAATAGCTGCAATGTATCTACATATGTCTGGGCTTTTCGCCTTTCATTTTCAATCCAACCAGCTCTGACCATCAACTGATCTGGAGACTCCTCAGGCTCTTCGTAGCCTGGTGCAATCTCACTGTCATCTACCATAGGAAGACCTGATTCAATGGTCACACCAAATTCATCTCTCATAAGAGTTTGTAACAGACGAGCATTCATGACATTAACCCGGCCTCTGTTAATGTTGCTTCCAACTCCAATAGCTATCAATCCGCCAAATAGAAGCGTATGATCTCCAAGGCTTTCTTCGTCCCACACCGGCGATCCCGAGAATCCCTTTAACTCGGCTTCTCTGTCGGCCGAATTTAGAAATGCTTCATCAACACGGATGATAAAATAATCCTGTTCATCCTGATTTTTCAGAACTTTAGCTGTCAGTTCATCTTGCTGATAATATACCGGACTATCTGAACCTTTTGGATAGCCTACTGCAACTATCCGTTCCCCACTGGTCATCGGATACAGTGCATACCGAGTGGGCGTAAGTTGAAGATTGCCTTTCGCGCATTCTATGATAGCAATATCACAGGTATGAGTGCTATCATCGCCTATAACAGTCGCCTTATCAATTGGAGAGAATCTAAAATGATCACGACTAACAACTATAGATTCTTCCTTTGGGCCACCCGCAGCAGGAATCAAAATCTGAATGTTTATCTGATGAGACGTATAGATCACATGTGCACATGTCAGGACATAGAAGGACGCAGCGTTTTCTGCGTAAAACAGTGTGCCGGTTCCCCTTTTCCCTTTTTCATCCGTGATAAGCACGGAATATGCCTCATACTGTCTCATATGTACCTCTTATATAATAAGCAGCTTCAAATTGCCATTCTTTATGTACTTCATATCATCTGTCATGAGGAATCCATTCATCCACCACGAATAATTACTGTAGATAGAGATGTTTCCGTATTGCTGTAGTAACTTTGCAATTGTCTGTTTATTCGGGTGCGATGTCCCATCCGCACAGATAAGAAATGTATCTGCCTGGATTCTTGAGAGCAGAGCATCCGATATATTCCTGATACTACCGTGGTGAGGAAGTTTCACAAGATCATACTTCCCGCCCGGAATGTTCTCGGCCCACGCATCTCCACAGAACAGGTTTCGGATTCCTGCATACTCAAATGTAAAAACGATACTCGACTGATTCGCAATAGAAGTATCTGAGCTTGGATACGGTTTAGCCATCAGATCATCAAGTGAACAAGTCCAATCAGACACAGATGCGAGCTGGGCATTTGCTTCCTCCATCTTTGCCATTGCTCTGCTCAGCATCTCTGGCTTCGGTGCATGAACAATAATCCTCGCCCCATCAATCGCGATTTCATCTCCAGCCAACACGCTTGAATGGATCTTTGATCTATCAAGACTGTGAAATAGCCGCTGATTTTGCGTAGCTGACAGATTCTCCGTTTCTGTGGCCTCTGCATACGCATTGAAATAGATCTCAGTAAAGCCAGGGTCGCAAGCCTTAAGAATTCCTCCAATGTGGTCATCATCGTAATGAGTGATTATCAGGGCATCCAAGGTTTCGCCAGAGCGAATTATACTGGTCAAGAGATTTCTGAACTCACCAGCTGATGAAGTTGGACCAGAATCAACAATAATATTATGCGGTTGGCCGGAACTCCCAATAAAACAAATATGTACACAATCGCCCTTGCCGGATCTAATGGTCGAGATTGTCAGGTTGTCAGTCAGTTGTATCATTTCTTCTCTGTCCTTCCTATGGTTTCCGGAGTAAGCGCTCAATAAAACCGTGGCAGGTCAGAAGACTGGCGGTCAATCCATACGGAATGCCGCCTGCATCTCTTGACTCCAAGGCTGGAGCTTATTCAAATCCAGCAGATTCTTGGGTGTTCGATATATCGTATTCATCTTTTAAATTTATTTGCAACTTTTCTTCATATATAGCTATAAAACTATTTTTATAGTACTCTGGTAAGTTTTTCCACATTATCAGCCAGTTCACCAAAATCAACGCTGACAAAACAAACAAAGTAACATAATAAACGAGAGCCACAATAAAGTTGTCGAATGTAAGCCCCCACAGAATCCCTAATAGCACTTCAACTATGATATACAGAAGTACCGCCGCTGCTCCTTTTAGAAAATTGATATTAAAATAACCTGCTGTACGTTTATTTTGAAAGGATTGGATTTGTTCCATAACGCAGGATTCTCATACAAAGATTTTCTTATCCAAGTAATGATTCAAAATTCTTTCAAGAACCATTATCTTCTCGCTATAAAGAATAAGGTAATATGAGTTCCCCATTATTACTAAGAACACATATATGTAAGCAAATGCCAAAAACAGTATCATACCCCCAATAATAATCTTTTGATTTAATATAACAGCTAAATTGGTAAGTTCCAACTGATCGTTGTTGGTTTCAGCTATTTTATATATTGCGCGAATCACTACAGAGAACACTGCGAAATAGACTCCATATACAGTGTCCTGCTTATTAAACTCCTGCGTGTAATATTCACACTCATGCTTTGCTAAGTCATACTCACTTTTCAACAACTCTTGCAATACATCGTTTTTCTCCAGAGTCTGTTCATCCATAGCCATACTCTCCATTTATCATGCAACTGCATTTTCTATACTTGTTAAACTCACACAACACTTTCAAGTTGTCAAGTTCTATTCCTCACTTTATATTTTAGCCGATTATGTTCGTACAGACAACCGTTGTGTTTCGCTCACCACGTAGAGGTGTGCAAAGTTTTGAGCGACAAAGCCGTGAGAAATCTCCCACGGTTCAAATATAACCCTTTAAAAACTAGTTTTCAAGGGCGCAGGTGAAATATACATCAACCTGTATTGTGCAGTATACGCCCTTTTATCTGTTCAGGTGTAAATCCCATTTACAGTAGTACCTCCATATAATTTCGGATGATCTTATCCACTCGAAATAGCTTTGCATACTTCATCAGTTTATTAAGGTCCTTATCTTTTCTCCCGACATACGCTTTTAATACTGCATTGAAATCCTGTACTTCTATAGAACTTCTACTCCGCACCAAGTCGCAAATTGTCCGTTCCAGATCGTACATAGGAATTTCATTTCCCTGATTGCTTTTTACGATTTGCTTGCCAACGTCAAGAAGTTCCTTTTTTACTGTATAAACCTTATAGCCATCCTCTTTCAAGCGGTGAACATTATATCCACTATAAATCGTGAGTGTATGAACAAGCGGTTCCCGATCTGTCAGCCCATAATAATAGAACGCTTCATCATGAGAAAACACTCCCATCGGGCAGCGGCGGTGCAGCATTTCTAATTCGTCAATCCAAGTATCTTTTGCTGCGTATACGCCATGTCCGACTTGCTCGTATTCATTGGCCTTTACATATTTATAAAACTCAAATTTCGTTAAACCTACCTTCGTTGCAAGCTGCGGTGTTAAAATCTCATGTGTTTGAGCCAAATTGTTCATGTTCATCATAAGCGTCACCTCACCTTCGTGCTTATATTGTATTCCAAATAAGCACGAAAGTCAACGTAAACTTTCTTTTGTGCTTATTTCATTTGCAATATTAGCACATTCGTCCACTCAGCCTTACTTGATGCTCCCTATTCAACGTGCTATACTTAAACCATGAAAATCAATCAAAGGAAGTGCATTTGTCATGAGCAAACGACTTGTTGCTTACTTCTCCGCCAGCGGCGTTACCGCAAAGGTTGCTGAAAATCTTGCTGATGCTATCGGTGCAGACATTTTTGAGATTCAGCCGGAAGTTCCGTACACCAAGGCCGATCTGAACTGGATGGACAAGAAATCCCGCAGCACCATCGAAATGAGCGATCCTACCTCTCGCCCTGCCATCGTTGCCAAGCGTGATAACATGGACGAATACGACACCATCTTTGTCGGATTCCCTATCTGGTGGTATATTGCTCCGACGATCATCAATACATTTCTGGAAAGCTACAACCTAAAAGGTAAAACCATCATCCCCTTTGCCACATCTGGCGGCAGCGGTATGGGCAAGACCAACGAAAAACTCGCGCCAAGCTGCCCCGGTGCCAAACTCCTGCACGGCAAGGTATTCAATGCTTACTCCAGCAAAGCCGACTTGTCTGCATGGGTGGAAACCCTTAGCCTCTAATAGACACATTCCTGCGGAATGAAATACCCGCCTGGTCGAGAAGATTTTCTGAATCCTCTCACCCAGACGGGTATTCTTTTTCTTATTCACGCACTTTACTTCGTCAATTACGGCATTATATGTCTTGTAATCATCTACAATAGTAATAGCACTCTTTTTGCACATATTTATGCAGGCCATTCCTCTATTCCATCCTCACATTTTTATCGCTAATGTTGCATCTATTCCCTTATGGATAAAAACAAACCTACGGCGGGTCGCACAAAGGCAATCCACCGTAGGCTTGAACTCTCCTTCAATCTTTATTTGCTGCTCCTTTTTGTGGGTCAAAACAGAGCTTCCAAAAGCCACCTACATATAACCCTCAGGATTTCCCGCTTCTTGCAGTTTTTTAACAAATAAAACTTTTGAAGGACAACTCAAGCCGTCAAAACCCTTTAGTTATCGTAGTTTTTCTTGGTTAATCCTATTATATCTCTAGTCCCAGTGCTCGCAACGGCAATCTTATAATTCTTCATAATATCTACTCCTCCAATCCTTATTGCAGGCATCCTCTAAAATCAGTTTGTGTCTATGTAATTATCTTGAAAGACGCGTCCAATTTTTTTACTCCCCATGCCCCAGCAGGCACACCTTAAAGGTCTTAAAAATAATTTTCCAATCCACCCAGAAGCTGCGCTCCTTGACATACTTCACGTCCAGATCCATCCACTCCTCAAAAGAGAGGTCGTTGCGGTGCGGGGCGATCTGCCAGTAGCAGCTCAGGCCGGGAGTCACATACAGACGCTGTTTTTCGTAGTCGCCGTACTGCTCGACCTCGCGGGGAAGTGCCGGGCGGGGACCCACGATGCTCATATCACCCTTCAGGATGTTCCACAGCTGCGGCAGCTCATC
>UMJM01029684.1_pt1 | contig 10948 bp, 10 predicted proteins | sample 1966031 | NCBI WGS metagenome assembly UMJM01 (sample SAMEA4836150, study PRJEB28245) | human gut metagenome | biome: gut microbiome; material: fecal sample | place: Denmark | collected 2008
GCTACCTTTGGAAATCATTAAGAATCTGAGCAATTCAAAAAACACAAGTTTGGCATGAATTCAACTTATAGTTTCAGGAGTTTGGCAAATTCCCAGACTACAATACCGGCGGTTACACTGACATTCAGGGAATGCTTGGTGCCGAACTGAGGAATCTCCAGACAGCCATCGCTCATATCCACGATGTTTTGCTTGACTCCCTTCACCTCATTACCGAAGATGACGGCGTAGCCTTTGGGAAGTGAAGAGTGAAGAGTGAAGAGTGAAGAATTCTCTTGCTTTACAGATTCGATTTCCTGATTGAAAAGCTTGTCATGAGCCTCAGGCAGGTTCTGGAGCTTGGTGGAGCCTTCTACCTGCTCGATGCTATATACAAAGTAGCCTTTCTGCTTCAACTTCTCTACCGCCTCTTCGGTAGTCTTGAAGTATTCCCAATCCACGCTGTCTTCGCCACCCAATGCCGTCTTATGAATCTCGGCATTGGGAGGGGTGGCGGTTATTCCGCAGAGATACACCGCCTCTACACGGAAGGCATCGCAGGAACGGAAAACACTTCCTACATTATATAATGAACGCACATCATCCAGGACCACTATCAGGGGCAGTTTCTCGGCTTCCTTGAATTCCTCCAGGGTGAGGCGGTTCATCTCTATCGTTCTTAATTTGCGCATTATAATATACCTTTTATATATAATATAATCAGAGGCGGTTAAGCCTCTGCCTCTTTGGTCTTGTAGGCAAGGGCGTACATGCGAATCTGCTTGATCATCGCCAGAAGACCATTGCTGCGGGTTGGACTCAAATGGTCTTTCAGACCAATTTTCTCTACGAAATAGAGGTCGGCATCCATAATCTCGGTTGGGGTATGACCGCTCAACACACGGATGAGGAGGGCGATGATACCCTTTACGATGAGCGCATCGCTATCGGCAGTGAATACGAGCTTGCCATCTACATAATCGCATTGCAACCATACGCGGCTCTGACAGCCGTCGATAAGGTTCTGCTCGTTCTTGTATTTCTCATCGAGAGGAGCCAACTCGTTGCCCAAGTCAATGAGCATCTGATACTTATCCATCCAGTCGGTAAAATCCTGGAACTCCTCTACTACTTCATCCTGCAATTCATTAATTGTTGCCATTATTTTATTTCTTTAATTTCGTTTACTGTAATCAACTTATAGAGCTTGTCGTTAGGGCGTACCTTATCTGGTACAGGGATGGAAACTCTCCAGCCCTGCTGCGCTGTTTCTACCGGTTTCAGGTCGTAGCGGATTTCATCGGCATGGAGATACATCACACCGGTGGTGTTACCCGTAATCAGCAGTTTCTCGCCCTTGTCGAAGGTAGATGCCTCTACGGCTACTTCTGCCACACCCAACTTAGAGAAATATTTCATCACCTTGCCCACGAGCACCTTCTTCTCAGTAGCTACGGAACCGTAATGCTTATTCCATTCACCGAGAGTCTGCCCCTGGTAATAACCATCCCAGAAACCACGGTTGAAGACGGTGGCGAGTTTCTCATCCCACTCATCCTTCTTCTCCTCGGTAAAGGTTCCGTCGAGCACGGCAGCTATCGCCTCCTTATAACATTTCACTACGGTATATACGTATTCAGGACCACGGGCACGGCCTTCAATCTTGAAGACGCGCACACCGGCATCCATCATGCGGTCGATGAAGCGGATGGTCTTCAGGTCCTTCGGACTCATCACATACTTGTTGTCGATTTCAAGCTGGTTGCCAGTTTCGTTATCTGTAACAGTATAGCTGCGGCGGCAGATCTGCACACACTCGCCACGGTTGGCAGAGCGGTTGGCATTAGCGAGACTCATGTAGCACTTGCCCGATACAGCCATGCACAGAGCACCATGACAGAACATTTCGATGCGGATCTGCTTGCCCATAGGTCCACAGATGTTCTGCTGTTCTATCTGCCCATGGATGTGCTTCACCTGGTCCATATTCAATTCACGTGCCAGTACGGAAACATCAGCAAAGCGTGCATAAAATTTCAAAGCCTCTGTGTTTGAGATATTTAACTGTGTAGATAAGTGAACCTCCTCGCCCACTTCATTGCAATAGCTCATTACAGCCACATCGCTGGCGATGACAGCAGAGATGCCTGCCTCCTTGGCAGCATCGATGATTTCCTTCATCGTTGGGATGTCGTTATCGTAGATGACAGTATTGACGGTGAGATAGGTCTTGATACCATGCTCGTTGCAGGTAGCAGCAATCTCACGCAAATCATCGATAGTAAAATGGTTGGCTGAATGGGATCGCATGTTCAACTTGCCGATACCAAAGTATACGGAGTCGGCGCCAGCCTGTATGGCAGCAGCCAGTGACTCGCGTGAGCCCACTGGTGCCATCACTTCAAATTCGTTTATCTTTGTATTCATGAATGCAATTTTCTAATTTCAGGTGCAAAGTTACACCAAAATGAAGACAAAACACAGAAAAATGGAGAAAAAATGACAGAAATTCGATTATATTGACAAATCAATCACGATTATTTGTCTATATTTGCCTATAAATAAGAATATATCCCTAGGATATACTTCTTTTTATATGAATCCAATCCAGTTTTACAGCTGGTATTATTAATTAAAATTAAAATGAAAGCGTATGAAGAAAGCTTTTACCTCAGGAATGATTCTGTTCCTGGCAATGACCACAATGGTTAGTTGCACACAAGAAAACGTGATGTTTGAAACAACACCACAAGTCAAGAACCAAGAAGTAAGATTCTGCTTCTTCGAAAGTTCCATTGTGCCTATCGGGCAGGATGAAGAGAGCAATCTTGCCAGAACGAGAGCCGACGGGAGCGAGAAATCGCTCAAGGATGCAAACCTCTACACAGATCTGCAAGTATGTCTCATTCCGAAAGGAGATGAAACTACTGCCGGCTATACCGTAAGACAGGAAAACTGGGATGACGAATTCGGAAACGTCAGCCTGCAGGTGCCGGCAGGAGAATACACGCTCGTTGCCGTAGCAGCAAAAACTGATTTGCAGCAGGAAGAACGAATCGAAGTAAAATCAAGGTATGAAATGACCTTTGCCAACAATATTGTACGCGATATGGCGTATACCCTGCAGGATATCACGATAAGCGGAAGCTGCGGTACGGTGTTCAATCCTTCTACCGGATTCTGCAAAGAAAAGGCTACCATCACCCGAAGTTGGACTTTTGACCCCAAAGAATACCAGAACCCATACATCAAATTCACACTCTACACTCTTCTGACCGACAATGATGTAACCGACATTCATATAACAACTACCGGAAAGGACAAGGAAGGAAAAGCAGTAAAGACCGTCAGCTTTGACAACGTACATCTGGTCATCGGAAAGAAGACTACCTATACCGGTCCGCTCTACACCTACCCTGCCAACAACATGTCGTTCACGATTGACCAGGCGGAGATTCCTGCATCAGGCTATGACAAGAATTTTTAATAACCCATGGCGTTTTAAGAAAGATTAATGCCACAGATTAAAATCTTTTTTGTATTTTTGCGGCATGGAAAGAAAGAACATTATAACCATAGGACTCGCTCTGCTTGTATTCGCCGGTTGCGGATACAGGCAGCAGCGAGCCGGTATCTCAGAGACAGGTGGAGGCGAGGATTATCTTCCGAAGTACATCCACCTGATCAGTACTACACCCGTCAAGGACCAGAGCAACAGCGAACTCTGCTGGGCATACGGCATGCTTGCCACCATCGAAAGCGAGCACATCATGAAGGGGGATTCCGTGAATCTCTCCATCGCCTACATAGCCCGCATGATGCTGGAAGAACAGGCACTGGAATATTACTTTGCACAGGGAAAGAAGAACATCAGCCTGCGCGGTACTGCCCCGATGCTGATACATTATATAGATAAGTATGGTGCACAACCTTACGACAGCTATGAAGATCCGAAGCACGTGAACTACAAGGTGCTCTGCCGCAAGGTGCAGAAACTGTGCGATGGCGCCATCTTGAAGAAAGCGGGCATCAGCCAGCTCAAGGAGGAACTGAACGACCTGTTTGACGCAGAAATAGGCTACATGCCTGCCAAGGCCGTACACATGCTGGGTGCCGAATATACCCCTCAAGAGTTTGCCCACAGCGTATGCTATCCCGAGGAGTATGTATCGCTCACCAGTTTCTCGCATCATCCTTACAGAGAATACTTTGCGCTCGAGATTCCCGATAACCGGATGCACGATGCCTATCTGAACCTTCCGCTCGACGAGCTGATGCTCCACATCAGGAAGGCGGTAGAAAAAGGACACCCGGTATGCTGGGAAGGTGACATCAGCGAACCTGGCTTCAAGGAACCAAGGAAGAACTGTGTAGACATACAGCCGATGGAACGCCCCGTGACCCAGGCATCGCGACAGAAGGAGTTTGAACAGCTTCGCACCACCGATGATCATGTGATGGAAATCATAGGTATCTTCATGAAAGGCAAGCAGAGATTCTACGTCTGCCGCAATTCATGGGGCAAGAACTGGGGCAACAAAGGACTCATCTACCTATCGGAAGACTATCTGCGCCTCAAGACCATCGCCGTGTTCATGAGCGAAGAGGCATATATAATAAGGTATAAGCTCCCAAACAGGCTTCAGACATAAGAAATGTGTTAAAATGGTTGACATACATCAAATAGCTGTTAAATAGCACGTGTGTGCGCACACACATAGTTGATTTATATCAAAAAAGAGGCTTTTTTATGTGATTTTCTCTTAAAACATTTGGTGGGTTCGGAAAATCGTCGTACCTTTGCATCGTCAATAAGACAAAAAGGTTATTAGGTTTTTAGGTTAAGATTGTTAGTTGTTTTAGGTTATTAGTTAGTTTAAAGGTAAATTTAAGATTGTTTATTCAGAGAAACGGTATTAGTTAAGGTAAAGAAAAGATTGTTTATTCAAGGACGACAAAAAGTTTAGGTTATTAGGTTTTTAGGTTTAAGATTGTTAGTTGTTTTTTTATTAGGTTTTAGTTTAAAGGTAAATTTAAAGATTGTTTATTCAAGGACAACAGGATAATTCAACAGGTGAGTTGAAGGTAAAAAGATCAAATGTATGGGATAACCAAAGATGACGCCTGAGCAGAATTGCTGCTTCGGGCTTCGTAATGGAAAGGGTAACAAAAAACCCTTGAGTTATGAGAAATTTGGGAATATCGTATTAGAAGAGCGCAATTTCGAAATCATTCGAAGTTGCGCTCTTTATTTTATCCCCTAGGTAAAGAAGCTAGGACATATGTATTACTACATAAAAACTTTGCCAAAGACTATAGCCATAACTCCTTAAAGTACTTAACTCATTTACTCCTAGACTGGAGAAAGTTCAGTTTGAGAAAAAATAACCGCCAAATTATTTTGTTTTACCAACGAAAAGTCGTAATTTTGCAGAAGATATATAAAGATAAGAAATTATGGCAAGACATCCTCTCTGGAACGAAGAATACTGGCTCCTGCTGTTGCAGCTGTACCAGAAGAAGCCCATGGGCGTGAAACCTCTCTATTCGAAAGGGATGGTCGACTTGAGCTTGGAACTGCATATTCCACCTGAGTTTCTGCACGAACAGATGTTCAAACTCAGAATGGTGACTCCGAGAATCAAGCGACTATGGGAAAAGTATGCCGATAAGCCACAGAAACTGAAGCGCGATATACAGCGCATCAGACAGATGAACGGCTGCGGAAACGCCATACAGTTCTTCGAGGGAGTGGAAGTGAAGGAAACATTCGAGAAAAACTGGGAACCACTGGAAAGTGAACCATCGCTCACCCGCGTGAAACTCATCATCATCCTCGAACTCTACTTCCAGCTTACACCAATCACCATGGTGCCGGAAACACCGGAAATCATCGACCTGGGAAAACTCATCAGGACATCACCGAAGGTCATTGCCGAGGCGATGGGCGTATTCATGTACTGCGACCCCTATCTCAACCGCGAAGATATGCTGATACACCCGCTGCTAGAAGCATGCAACGACATCTGGCACCAATACGGAAACGGAAATCCAGACAAGCTTTACCAGCTTGCCAACGAACTAAAAGAATACTTTAAGTAATTATGGCTCAAAAACTCATACAGACACAGGCACAGAAGTTACAGCAACTTCAAAGACTTTCAGCCCAGCAAATGCTGCAGGTGAAACTGTTGGAAATGCCGCTCACGGAACTGGAAGACAGTATCAATGCAGAACTGGACGATAATCCCGCTCTGGAAAGCGAGAACCCAGACGACATGCTCAACGAGAATGTCGCCAATGATGATTCGCCCGCAGATGATGAGTACGACAACAGCAGCGATGAGGATGCCTACGAGGCTGAATCTGAAAAAGAAGAAAGAAAAGACGAACTGGACCAGGCACTGGAAAGCATCGGAAAAGACGACCAGATGCCTGACTACAATACAGACAGATACAACAACCAGGACAGCGCTGACTACGAAGAAATGGTTTACGGCGACACCACCTCTTTCTATGATAAGCTGAAGGAACAGATGGACATGCAGCCGCTCAGCGACAAGGAGAAGGAAGTAATGGAATATCTCATAGGTTCACTGGATGACGACGGACTGCTCCGCAAGGACCTGGACAGCATCTGCGATGAACTCGCTATCTATCACAACATCGATGTTACGGAAAAAGACATCGAGCACGTGCTCCACATTCTACAGACCTTCGACCCAGCCGGTGTAGGAGGAAGAAGTCTGCAGGAATGCCTCCTGCTGCAGGTTAAGAGACTGCCAAGAGGTGTGCTCCGCAAGACAATGGAAGAGGTGTTTACCGACTATTTTGACGAGTTTACCAAGAAACATTGGGACAAGATCAAGGCAGGACTGGAACTGAACGATACACAGGTAGAAACCCTGCAGGCAGAAATCAGAAAGCTGAACCCGAAACCGGGCGCATCGATGGGCGAAACAGAGGGAAGAAACATGCAGCAGATTACCCCCGACTTCATCATCGACACCAATGATGACGGAACGATTACATTCTCGCTGAACCGTGGCAACATTCCGCAACTGACGGTTTCGCCATCATTCACCGACATGATTGACACCTACAGGAAGCATAAAGACAAGATGAGCCGGAGCGACAAGGAAGCCCTGCTCTACGCCAAGGAAAAGGTGGACAAGGCACAGGGATTCATCGAAGCCATCAAGCAGAGAAGACATACCCTCACCGTCACCATGAAGGCAATTATCGACATACAGCGGCAGTTCTTCCTGGATGGAGACGAGGCTGACCTGAAACCGATGATCCTGAAGGATGTAGCAGAACGCACGGGACTGGACATCAGTACCATCTCGAGAGTGAGCAACGTGAAGTATGCCCAGACTAAATGGGGCACCTTCCCGCTGAAGTTCTTCTTCACAGACAGCTACACCACTGAAGACGGCGAAGAGATGTCTACCCGCAAAATCAAGATTGCCCTGCACGACATCATCGAGAAAGAAGACAAGAAAAAGCCGATCAGCGATGATGCACTCGCCAAACTGCTGAAGGAGAAGGGATTCCCTATCGCACGACGTACGGTGGCAAAATATAGGGAGCAACTGGGCATACCGGTGGCACGACTCAGGAAATAAGATAGTGGTATGAGTCAGGAAGAAACCGGGGCCCACCACAAAATATTTGAGAGATAAAAAGAATATATACGTTATTAGTGTTATGAAAGAGAAGAATATCATATTGACAGCACGCATCATGAGCATGATCTTCACGCCCTTCTATCTGCCGATGGTAGGACTGATTGCTCTGTTCATCTTCAGTTATATGTCGCTGTTACCGATAGGATACAAACTGGTGATGCTGGGCATGGTCTACCTCCTGACCGTCGTAGCTCCATCGCTACTCATCCACCTCTACCGCATGGTTCAAGGCTGGACCTCGCGTGAGCTGGGCAAGAAGGAGCGTCGTATTGTGCCTTACATCCTCTCTATCGTATGTTACTTCGGCTGTTTTTTCTGGATGGAATACCGCAATACGCCTCGCGTCATCAGCATCATCGTAGTGGTAGCGCTGGCGATACAGATGATTTGCGCCTTCATCAATGTATGGTGGAAGATCAGCACCCATACGGCAGCCATCGGAGGTGTGGCAGGAGCTCTGGTGTCTTATTCTGTAGCCTTCAATTTCAATCCGCTGTGGTGGCTCTGCCTTGTGCTGATGATGGCAGGCGCAGTAGGAAGTGCCCGCATGATACTCCGACAACATACGCTGTCACAGGTAGTTACAGGATTTCTGATAGGAACCACCTGTGCTATATTGGTAATATAAAGTTTATAATAAAATATAAGAAGAAATGAAACCATTAGTAAGCATTATTATGGGCAGTACAAGCGATCTGCCTGTTATGGAAAAAGCATGTAAGTGGCTGAACGACAACCAGATTCCTTTCGAGGTTAATGCCCTTTCTGCTCACCGCACTCCAGATGCAGTAGAGTCATTCGCCAAGGGAGCCAAGGAGCGTGGCGTGAAGGTTATCATCGCCGCTGCCGGTATGGCTGCCGCCCTTCCTGGTGTTATCGCAGCATCTACTCCTCTGCCAGTAATCGGCGTGCCTATCAAGGGTATGCTCGATGGTCTTGATGCCATGCTCAGCATCATCCAGATGCCTCCTGGCATTCCTGTAGCTACTGTTGGTGTGAATGCGGCTCAGAACGCTGCCATCCTCGCTGCTGAAATGATTGCCCTTGCCGATGAGGAAGTGGCTCAGAAGGTAGAGGCTTGGAAGGCGGGGCTCGGTGCCAAGATCCAGAAGGCCAACAAGGACCTGGCTGAGGTGAAATACGACTTCAAGTGTAATTAATCTAATATTGTGATATGCCCCATTCTTTTGGGGCATATCTTATCTTATATATTATGGTAGATTTATTCAATTATACCCGCCGTGCCTCTTCTGTGGCACATATCGGAGCCCTCGGCCTGGGTGGCGATAATCCTATCCGCATCCAGTCGATGACCACCACCAACACCAATGATACCGAGGCTTGCGTACAACAGGCTGAGGAGATTATCAAGGCTGGTGGCGAACTGGTGCGCTTCACCACTCAGGGTTCCCGCGAGGCAGAGAACATGAAAAACATCAATGCCGGCATCCGTGCCGACGGCTATCGGACTCCGCTCGTAGCCGATGTTCACTTCAATCCTAACGTTGCCGACGTGGCTGCTCTCTATTGTGAGAAAGTGCGCGTCAATCCTGGCAACTACGTGGATCCTGCCCGCAAGTTCATCAAGCAGGAATATACCGACGAGGAGTATGCCCACGAACTTCAGAAGATTGAGGTTCGCTTCGTACCTTTCCTCAACATCTGCAAGGAGCATCATACTGCCATCCGCATCGGTGTGAATCATGGTTCACTCTCCGACCGCATCCGTAACCGCTACGGCGATACGCCAGAGGGCATCGTAGAGAGCTGTCTCGAGTTTCTGCGCATCTGCAAGAAGGAGAATTTCCACGATGTGGTTATCAGCATCAAGTCATCCAATACCGTTGTGATGGTTCGCTCCATGCGCCTCCTAGTTGAAGAAATGGAGAAGGAAGGCATGAACTACCCACTCCACCTCGGCGTAACCGAAGCTGGCGAAGGCGAAGATGGCAGAATCAAGAGTGCCGTAGGTATCGGTGCTCTCCTGGCTGATGGCATCGGCGATACCGTTCGTGTAAGCCTGAGCGAGGAACCGGCTGCAGAGATTCCTGTGGCACGCCATCTGGTAGATTACATCGGCAAGAAGAAGGGGCATCTGATGATTCCTGCCACAGCTTGTCCTTCATTCGACTGGCTGCGCCCTACCCGCCGCGAAACCGTGGCTGTAGGCAATATCGGCGGCAGCAACGTTCCGGTGGTTATCAGCAACCGAATCAACGGCGAGAGCACCGCTTGTGAGAACAAGGATGCTACTCCAGACTATATCTACATCGGTGGCAAGATGCCTAAGCAGTTTGTGGCTGGCCAGAGCTACATCGTAGATTACAATGTTTACGAGACGCTGAACAGCAAGCCAGAGACTACTGGTGCCAAGCTCTACCCTATCTTCCCTGCCATGGCAATGCCGCTCATCGCCAGCATCAAGGCAGACGTCAAGTTCCTCACCCTGCAGTTTGGAACTCCTGCCGATGAGTATATCGCTTGCCTGAAGGCTCATCCTGAGGTGGTGGTTATCTGCGTAAGCAATCATCAGAACCGTCTGGGCGACCAGCGTGCATTGGTTCACGAGATGATGAATGCCGGCTTGAAGAACCCTGTGATCTTTGCCGAGATGTACCAGCACAGCAAGGAGGAGAAGAGCGCCTTCCAGCTGGAGGCTGCTGCTGATATGGGAGCCTTGATGATTGATGGTCTTACCGATGGTATCTGGCTGATGAACAATGGAGACATCCCTGCCCTGACAATAGATGAAACCGCTTTCGGAATACTTCAGGCAGCCCGTCTGCGCACCAGCAAGACCGAGTATATCAGTTGTCCGGGATGCGGCAGAACCCTCTACGATCTTCGTGAAACCATCGCCAAGATCAAGGAGGCAACCAAGCATCTCAAGGGTCTGAAGATAGGTATCATGGGCTGTATCGTGAATGGTCCAGGCGAAATGGCGGATGCCGATTACGGCTATGTAGGTGCCGGTCCTAACCGAGTAAGCCTCTACCGCAAGCAGGTTTGCGTAGAAAAGAATATTCCGCAGGAGGTGGCAGTAGAGCATCTACTCGCCCTCATCGACTCGGACAAGCAATAATTCGGCTCTTCTGAATAAGAGCAATACCCCAGATAAAAGAGGAAATGCCGTTCCTGCATTTCCTCTTTTTTTAAAATAAATGACTCAGTGACTCAGTTTATTTCAAGCCCCTATTTGGTCTATTTTCTGCTTACAGATTGTAAGCATATATAATATATCTACTCACTGCTGTCCCGTTTAGAAATCATCGGGCCTG
>UMJM01043164.1_pt1 | contig 10890 bp, 5 predicted proteins | sample 1966031 | NCBI WGS metagenome assembly UMJM01 (sample SAMEA4836150, study PRJEB28245) | human gut metagenome | biome: gut microbiome; material: fecal sample | place: Denmark | collected 2008
TTCAAATGCCTCCAGGATTTTTTCGCCATTTTCACAGATGGTACACGCTGCACCCTCAATCTTTAACAGTTCCATCAGAATTTCCGCATTCTCATTATCCTCTGCACACAGGAAATGCATTCCCTGCAAAATATTGTCATCCGGCTCATCTGTTTCTGCCTGTGATGACAAAGAAACAGATCTGTCCCCGGCAATTTTCAGATCAATAAGAACCTCAAAACAGCTTCCCTGTCCCGGTTCACTCTCCACATCAATGGTGCCTCCCATGGCTTCAACCAGATTTCTGGTAATAGCCATTCCAAGCCCGGTCCCCTGTATCTTACTTGTCAGAGAATTTTCGGCACGGGTAAACGGATCAAAGATGGTATCTTTGAAATCGGCCGACATTCCCATACCATTATCACTGACTAAAAAGCGGTACTTTGCATAAACAGATGAATTTGATCCACATTCCTCTGCCAGAAGCAGGATTTCTCCACCTTCCTGTGTATATTTTATTGCATTGGACAACAGGTTGCTGAAAATCTGCATCAGATGAACCCGATCCCCATTCACCCACTCATGCCGGATGTTTTCTTTTGTAATTGTAAAAGTCTGCTTTTTTTCAGATATCTGAGAATGAAATATCGTGTCGAGTTCCTGTATAAAATCCAGAAGAGAAAAATCAGAATACTTGAAAACCGTTTTTCCGGCTTCAATCTTGCTCATATCCAGAACATCATTGATAATCCCTAACAGATGCTGTGAGGAAGTGTCGATTTTATCCGCATATTCTATTACCTTGCCTTTATTGCCGGCGTCATATCGGATTAATGACGTAATACCAATGATCGCATTCATCGGAGTACGGATATCGTGGGACATATTGGCAAGGAAACTGCTCTTTGACCTGCTCGCTTCCTGTGCCACCTGAAAAGCTTCCTCTGCCGCCTGTTTTGCCTGCCGCAGCTTTGTATTCACTGTTTCCAGCTTCGCATTATTTTCCTGTTCCACACGGATCGCTTCCTGCTGGTTTCTGTGCATAACAAAGGAAATCCCCAGTATAACGCAGGCTGCTACGATAACCGTAAAGATAACGATAAATATCGTGACAAAATTGACAAGTTTTAAGGTATTCGCAGCAACATATTCTGCCGGAACCAGAAAGATCAGGGTCCATTCGGCATTTTCCATTCTTTTTAACCCGTAAAAATATTCTATTCCATCCAGAACCGCATTCGAATAACTACATCCTTTTTCTTCCAGTTCCGCCTTTGTTTTGTCAAAAGAAGAATTGTGAAGATACTTCATGTTCTGCAAAACAGAAAATACATTATGCCCCTTGATCAGTTCCACCTGATTGCTGTTGAACAGTTTAAATCCATTGTCATCCAGCACATACACACTATTGTTCCCATCATATGCATCGCAGTTAAAATAAGGATTCAGCTGTTCCATATCCTGGGCAATTCCAAAATAACGGATTATTGTTTTCTTTTCTCCATTCTGAAGCTCTATTGGCTCTGGCAGATGATTCAGAAATACCATCTCTGACTGGTTATCCGTCATGGAATCAAAAACAAAACTGATCCGTTCGGGATTGCCTTCAAAATAATCCAGCTCACGGAAAAGTCCTCTGTTTCCGGATTCTGTATAATATCCGCCTTCTGAATCCACTGCCATCAACGTGATCTTATGATCTGCATATGCTGATAATTCATATTTCTTTTCCATATATCTGCAGAGTTCGTCTGTAGTCTGTATGTTTGCATTTCTCAGATAATTACATTCTTCCGTCACCCGGTCCCAGTGGGAATCGATCACATCCTCCAGATTTTGAAACATCTGACGGGTAATCTCTTCCATCTGGTTTAACCGTTCCTCATAGATAATATCCTGGATATAAGTCTGATACAGGAAAAAGAATGCAAAAAGCATCGCTATACCAGTTATACAACACCCCAATATTAAATTCCGGTAATTATTTCTCTTCTGCATTCTTCTCCCTCGATTATTTCCATTATTATTTCCATTCAGCGTCCGCTTCACTTAAAGTCTCAAATTGTCCAAAAAACTCTTTTGCCGCATCCATACCTACAATTCCGCTGTCTGTCACTTCCGCTTCTGATGCCAGTTTTTCACTGATTCCAGAAATTGCAACCTGATAAGTCTTCTCATCTTCCAGCTCCATCGGACTTACCAGTACATAAGGATAATTGTTTCCTGTACTGACTGCATCGTATCCTTCTTTATATAAATCCTGAATCTGTTTTCCTGTTAATCGGACCGTCTGGATTGTCTGTGACCAGCCTGTCGGAAGAATGGTACAGATGTCATAGTCTGTAATATTCTTTACATACAGTTTTCCGCTCACGCCACCATTGTTCTGGTTCGTGCCATTTCCACTGATCCATGTTCCAAGGGATATAATCGCAATGTCACTTCCGGTCGCCTCGGCAAAACATCTGCCCACCAGCTTTGCACAGCTTTCCTGTGAGATTTCCTCTGTAGCTGTTGTGAACACTTCCGGCTGATTATTTACCACGCTGTCCTGATCCTCATCCAGCTGATCTGCCACATCCTTTATGGATGCCTTATCCTGCATGAATTCCAGCATTTTGGTTCCGGTATTTACAATCGTATTTTCCCATCCAGAATAAATAAACGGTGTCGTATTCCCTGCATTGATAAAATCTGAAATATCTGCATAGTAGGTGTCATCCGCCTTCGCATCTTTGAAAGGAAGTAGTCCTGCTTTTAATGTGCTGTCCGGATACAGGGCACTGGTTCCTTCTACCGTAGACAGCACCCTCATAACTTTTAATGCATCTTCAAGTTTCTCCGGATTATTCTCCAGCTTTTTATTCAATCCGTAAAAACGGTTTACATTTAAAATAAATACATTCTTGCTTCCATCTTCAGACAGGTATGGCATCAGACCAAATTTGTCCATTGTATCTTCTGAGTCCATAATTCCATTCTGTGGTCCCAATAAAAACAATGATTTTCCCTTTATAAAAGCTTCTTTTGTTTTACCATCATCTGTCGGATCACTGTTGCTGCTGTCTAACATACCGATGTCTTTCCATTTTTGGATATATTCCATGCTGTCCATCATGCCTTCCGTGTCACTGACATTTGCCTTTCCTGACAGGTAATCTTTCTGCCACTGCTTTCCAGACATAGTACCAAGGAATCCCGCATCCGCAATATTACATATATACTGGAAGGCAGAACCCGGATACTGAATCTGTGCCATACATAACGTAACTCCTGCTTCTTTTGCTTTGCCTGCAAGTTCTTCAAGCTCTGTAAAAGATGTCGGCAGCTTCCAGCCATGTTGCTCAAGCAGTGTTTTATTGTAAGTGATTCCATAACAGTTGTACAAAGATGGAAGCATATAAAGTGCACCATCATCGGATACCTCTTTCAGACGTGATTCCACATAATTATCTGTAAAATCGTATCCGGAGAGATCAATCATCTTATCACTGACATCCACCACATCCGGCTTATAAAAAGTCTGTGTGCAGATATCCGGAAGATCATCTGCCTCTAGCATATTCTGCAGATAGGTTGTTGTATTTGACCCGCTATACGTGATTACTTCAAGATTAACCTCTGGATATGTTTTATGCACCTCTTCTATAAAGCTGTCCACCTCCAGATAAGGAGCCATAAACGTAATTGCTTCGTGTTTCTTTGATGTTTCATCTGTTTTCCCACATCCTGTAAGTCCTGTTGCTGCTATGCATGCCAAAATAAGACCTGCACTTTTTGCTTTTTTGATCTTCATATTTTTCTCCCGCTAAAATCATGATAGTTACATTTATGAAAGAACCTTATCCCACCAAACTTTTTACATTCGCTTTTCAAACGGAAGTTCTCTCTGCAAGATGACATTTCAGATTATTTTGCAGTGCACAGATCAGTTCTTCAATCACAATTGGTTTGGATAAGAAGCTGTCCATACCGCATTCCAGTGCTTTCTTTCTGTCCTCATCAAAAGCATTGGCTGTCATGGCAAGGATCGTAATTCCTGCCAGTGCCGGATCTGGCAGGGCACGGATCTGTCTGGTAGCCTCATATCCGTTCATTACCGGCATCTGCACATCCATCAGCACCAGATCATAATCCCCTGGCGTTGCATTTTTAACTTTTTCCACTGCTTCTGCTCCATTTTCTGCCGTATCAACTACAAAACCATATTCATTAAGGATCTCCACCGCAATTTCACTGTTCAGTTCATTGTCTTCCACAAGCAGTACAGACCTGCCTCTGAAATCCAGATCTGCTGCCGGAAAAATCGAAGTCTCTATTTCAGCCTTCTTCTGACCGATGGCAGTCAGCAACGTCTCTCTGATGTCTGACATAAAGAGAGGTTTCGCACAGAATGCCGTTACCCCTGCTGCCCTGGCTTCTGTTTCGATATCTGACCAGTCATAGGCCGTCAGGATAATGATCGGCGTATCATCACCAAGACTGCGAATCTGACGTGTAACCTCAATGCCATTCATATCCGGCAGACGCCAGTCAATGATATAAGCATGGAATGCATCTCCAAGTTCCAGAGACTGCCGTGCACGCAGAACAGCCTCCTTACCGGAAAGTGTCCATTCTGAACGCATCCCAACCTTCACAAGCATCTTCGTCACACTGTCACAGGTGTTAAAATCATCATCGACAACCAATGCCTTCAGACCTTCCAGCTCTGCGATTTTCTCTGTGCGGCGGTGCTCAGGCTGAATTCTCAATGCCAGGCGGACAATAAATTCGGTGCCTTTGCCCTGTTCTGTCTGAACTTCAATCGTTCCTCCCATCATATCCACAATGTTCTTAGTAATGGCCATACCAAGGCCTGTCCCCTGAGTCCTGCTGACGGTGGAAGTCCGCTCCCGTTCAAAAGGAGAAAAAATCTTCTGTACAAATTTCGGACTCATGCCGATTCCACTGTCTTTTACACGGATCTCATACAGACCACTGTCTTTTGTTTTTCCCGGGAACTGTTTCAGCCGAACGGAAACGGTTCCGCCTGCAGGCGTAAATTTGACCGCATTGGACAAAAGATTCAGCAGTACCTGATTCAGACGCGTCTTATCGCAATAGACGTCCTCATTCGTCACATCCATAGCATCCATATAAAGCTCCTGCTGCTTCGCATGGATCTGTCCACTGATAATGGTTTTCAGATCATGGAGCATTTCTGACAGACTGACCGCCGTTTCTTCCAGATGGATCTTTCCACTCTCGATACGGCTCATATCCAGTATATCATTGATCAGTGAAAGCAGATGATTGCTGGATGAAAGAATCTTGCCCAGATAATCCCTGACCTTTTTTTTTATTATCAATATTGCTTACAGCCAGGGTCGTAAAACCAATGATTGCATTCATCGGAGTCCGGATATCGTGAGACATATTGGAAAGAAATGTACTCTTTGCCTTGTTGGCATTTTCCGCAGCATGGACCGCCTCATAGAGTGCCTGATTCATCTTTTTATCAGAGGTACGGTCAGACATAACCAGGATGTATTTCTTTTTCCCGTTTACCTCACTGCACATTGCAATATTATGAAACCATCGTTGTTCCCCTGTTTTCTGATGAACACATTCAAAATCCCCTTCCTTCTGTTCATCAACCTGGATCTTCTCCAGATAATTTTTCTTAGGATCTTCCGATTTTTGAGGATGCAGTTTCCCCAGAACACAAATATCTTTGCGGATCTGTTCTATGGTAATTCCCAGCAGCTTTTCCACATTCGGACTGACATAATCTGTCTTATATGTTTTCGCATCCAGCATCAGGAAAACATCATCCACATTCATGGAAAGCTTCTGAAACAGCTCTTCCCTGTACAGGATCTCCGTATCTTTTTTCTTGAGCCTTACTCTGCTTTTCCTTAGTATCAGCCAGATAAAAAGACCGGCAACACTCAACGCTACTATACCTACAAGCATCATGGTACTGCGCTGCAGAACATTCATGCTGGCATTAACAATCTCAGCCTTTACAAGTCCCAGAAATACCCAGTCCTGAATTTCTGATTTTTCATAGACCAGATAATAGTTCTTTCCATCCAGGTTTACCAGCATCGCATCGGTATCTCCTGCTTTAAACTTCCCTGAAAGTTCAAGGATCTCTTTTTCCGGGATATTGGAATGCTCTCTGAGAATGCCAAAGAAATTATATGCATTTCCCCATTCCTTAAAAGAATGATCCACGACAACACGGCCATCTGGATGAACAACATAGCTCTTTGCATTTCCATGAAAAGCAGAAATATCCAGTACATTTACAATGTCAGAATTTTCATAGGCAATCGCGATCGCATCGTATCCAAATCCCTGATAGTTTCCATGAGCCCTGGGACTGGCAAAAACAAGCATCTGGGATTTTCCTGGAACTACTGCATTCGTTACGATATCATTCCCGTTTTGGATCTCATCTTCAAAATTTTCCTGTAAATCAAGATATCCCGTTTCTCCGGTCAGCATTTTGTAGTTACCGTCCGTTGACAGAAAATAAAAATTTAAAAATCCGGCGTCTTTTTGTGCGTTCTCTATATAATCACGAATTTTATCTTCATCGGAAGTCTCCTGCAGATACGCCCCCCACATATGAAGATAGGTCAGATTCTTATCTGTCAGTTCCCTTAACATATTATCAGACTGGTGAAAAACCTCCGTCAGGTGGGAAACACTTTCTTCATAAACTGTTTTCGACACAAGCTTGAAATATCGAAAAACAGTCAAAACAATTCCCGCAAAAAGAAGAAGAAAGACCGCTGTCCTGAACCGTTTTTTCATGACACGTTTTTCTCTGTTTGTATTATGGTTTTTAGCTTTCATTCTTCTCACCTCAAAGTCAGGTAGTCTTCAGGCTCTGCAAGGACTGTATTCCCATCAGAAAGATTTTCAATCCAGGTGTCTTTCACAGAGAACTCCCCAACATCAAATGCCATATTTTTGCCTGTCGGATAAGCTTCCATGTGTTGTGGTGTCGCCAGACAGGTTACCATAAAAGTATCCGTATCACGGATTTCTTTTCCATCCTTTGCAACTTTACTCAATGTATAACCATCCTCTGTTTCCCTGATTTCCACAGAAATACCACTGAAGACTGGAAGCGATCCACGGTTAAACGTAAGGAAGCCTCCCGGATAGCCTTCTGTAAAATTTCTGACCGTCTCTTTCAGTTGTGCTCCGTCCATCTTGCAGCTGTAAGCCAAAAGACCATTTGGCATGATCATGTTTCCCGCCATTTTTTCTGTATACCCTGCTTTCAGCACATTTCCAGTAAAGCTGTTTCCTGCTGCGATCAGCACATCCGCCCCATAAATACCACGCAGAGTGTTTGCCATAACGGAATATGCCGCATTCCCTCCACTGCTGTGAAAGCGGTTGGAATAGGATTTCTGTGAATCCAGCACGATATCCTCCGAAGTGGATTTTTCCTCAAGAAGCTGAGAATTAAATGAGCGGTATGCCTGCCCTGCATCGTATTCTCCTGAGATCATCTTCGAAACTACGTCCTTGGAAACAGAGAAAAAGTCATTTGACGCAATGCGGATATACATATGGTTTTCTTCGATCACCGGTTTCACATCTTTTAGATATTCCGTAAGATGAAGATCCACATCCTGGCTGTAGCTTAACAGATCCTGTCCATCATAAATAATCCTGTTCTGTGCATCCTCGGAAAGCATTGTGTCCAGTACCTTCATCGCTTTCTGCCGACGTGTTTCATTCTGCGTCAGATCACGGTTCAGTGCCACCTGGAAATATGGTGTGGTCATCAGCCATTTTTCTCCATTCTCCTGAAAGAACGGCAGAAATGTTGTGTTAATCCCCTGATCCTGAAACATTTTTACACCGGAAGAGCTGCCAAAATACATGGCAAGCCTGCCGCTTTGATACATCTCAACCACAGAATCATAGTTCATATCCAGATCATCCAGACCCAGCCCTGTATCCTTTATGAACTGTTCCAGACGTTCAAAAGCCTCCGGCCAGACTGTACTGTCCAGATCTTCTTTCTCTGTATTATCCGGGTCACTGTAGGCGGTACGCCACTTACGTCCCGCCGCAGAAGACAGCTCTGACGCAGACAGCCCCTGCAGTGTTTCCATACACGTATAATCATAAGAATAGTCTGCACTAAACCCACGGATTCCCACCTTGTCAAATGCCTGGCAGGCAGAAACGAAGCTTTCATAATCGGTTGGAAGAGGGATATCGTACTTCTCAAAAAGGTCTTTGTTGACTACAAAACCATGTGCATCCGCACACACCGGAAGCCATTTTACGCTTCCATCCTCATTCTTAAAATTGTTGAGATATGTATCATAGACAGCACCTGCCGCATTGGTTGTGGAAAGATCCATCAGACTGTCTTTCAGCGGACTTGCATCATGCAGTGAAAAACGACAGCAGGTTATAATATCCGGCAGTCCACCGTTTTCATTCAAAAATCTGTAGAAATCCAGATCATTATTCCCTACCACAAATTCAATATTAATATCCGGAAGCTGTTCCTGGATATATGGTGCATATTTTTCATACAGATTTGTACTCCATAAATACACCGTGATCGTTTCTTCATCTTCTTTTTCTGCACTCTTTTTGCTACAGCCTGACAGAAGTGACATGACTGCCATCATCACAAAAAGTACAGAAAATAATCGGTTCCATCTTTTCTTTTTCAATATAATTCCCTTTCTGAGATTGTTTTCCACTAATCCACTGATTCATAAATCACCTTTACCAATAATTCCGGATCCACAGGTTTTGCGATATGTTCATCCATTCCTGCTTCTTTTGCTTTCAGTCTGTCCTCCGTGAATGCATTTGCCGTCATTGCAATAATCGGTATTGTCTTTGCATCCTCCCGCTCCAGAGACCGGATCATCTTCGTGGCTCCATAACCATTCATGACCGGCATCATGATATCCATAAGGATGACATCAAATTCACCCGGTTCGCTCTTTCTGAATATCTCAACAGCTTCCCGTCCATTCCATGCTTTTGTCACGTCAGCTCCTTCATTCTGAAGCATAAATTCCGCAATTTCCATATTCAGCTCATTATCTTCTGCCAGAAGAATATGCAGTCCCTTTATAGAAACTTCTGGTTTTTCTTCCGTTTCAGCTCTGCCGCTCCTGCCTGTATCGATCCGGAACGGAACCCGGATCACAAATGTAGTCCCTGTGCCTTCTTCACTTTCAAAGGTAATAGTTCCTCCCATTTTTTCGATCAGCTTCTTTGTGATCGCCATTCCAAGTCCTGTTCCGGCATATTTTGTGCGGCTTCCTGTATGTTCCTGTGCAAATGGTTCAAAAATATGTTTCTGAAAGGTCTCTGTCATTCCGATTCCGGTATCCCGGCAGACAAATTCTATCGTTGTCCATTCCGACTGTTCTGATGGGATCTCACGACAGCTGATATAGATCTGTCCGTTTGCCCTGTTATATTTCACCGCATTTGACAGGATATTCATCATCACCCGTTTTACATGCCCCGGGCTTCCGATAAGATCCCAGTGTGTGACTTCTTTTTTCTTCCATACAATCTGGATATTCTGTTCGGCAGCCATCTGATCGATCACAACAAATACTTCCCTTGAAATACGGATCAGATTGAATGGAGTTTCTTCGAGCACCACTTCATCCGACTCAAGCTTACTCATGTCCAGCACTTCATTTACCAGTTCCAGCAGCAGATGGGATGCTTCTTTCACCTTTGCCCTGCATTCCGTCTGTTTCTCCATATCATCTGCATAATGGTCTGCCATATTGACCAGGCCTCGAATTCCATTGATCGGAGTCCGGATATCATGGCTCATCCGCTGGAGAAACTCTGTTTTTGCCTCATTGGCAGCCTCTGCCTTTTTTGCAGCTGTCAGAAGTTCTGCTTTATATTTTTCATCTTTTTCAAATTCTAGCTTCCGGTGCGCCAGATTGGTTCTGTATGACCAGAACCAGAACATCGTGAATATCAGAAAATAAAGAAAAATGACACCTGTCACACTTAATGGAAGGTTATGGAATACTTCCGTATCCGGGAGATATGCATAAATATAATAATCCCGCTGCTTCAGCATGATTCCGTAACATCCGCTTCCTTCATTCGTCACATGAAAAATATGCTGACTGTCTGTATGCTTTTTCATTGCCTGGACAACCTCGTTGTCGGCTGTATCTTCTCCCAGCAGACACTCATCGTTGCTGGCAACAACTTTCCCATTGTCTGCAACAATAATCGTTCCGTCACTCTGGACACTGTAACCATTTAAAAGCCCCTGTATCGTCAGGGTATAGTTCCTGGCAAATTCAGGAGATGTGTAATAGTAGATCGCAACGATACCCGGTTCATCTTTTCTGGCACAGGCTGCAATATCGACATGTGCCCCGTCTTCCCTTTCAAACCGTTCCGAATACGTTCTTTCTTCATATCCGGTAAAATCCATGATAATATCTTTTTGCAGATAGTCCGTGATCTCACTTGCCAGAGACTCATCCTCACTATATTCGCAGTCCGTCTTTCCTTCCTGATCCAGCACAATGATGCCATCCACCCAGAGAGTCTGCAGATTTTCTTTCAGGAATTCCCGGCTTAGCTGACCGCCGTTTTCTGTTTCCATGTTAATATTCGTGCTCATCTGTCTGGCACTTTCGATCGCACGGAGAAGACTTTTGGATTCCGAAGATTCATTATAGTGAGTGTAGGTTGAGCACTGCACTTTGACATAGTTTACGATCTCCACCATCCTTTTCTCTGCTTCCGCTTTTTCCGCATGAAAAAAATAAAACAACGAGACTGCAGCCACACAGATTCCAAGCAAAATCCCGACTATTTTTATTCCTTTTTCTTTTATTCTTTCCTACTACAATATATTTATGGTTAATATCCCTT
>UMJM01022380.1_pt1 | contig 10754 bp, 11 predicted proteins | sample 1966031 | NCBI WGS metagenome assembly UMJM01 (sample SAMEA4836150, study PRJEB28245) | human gut metagenome | biome: gut microbiome; material: fecal sample | place: Denmark | collected 2008
AAGGCGAATCCGAACAGGAGAACGCCGATGAACCGGAACAGCCGGAGGAAGAAACAGAGCCGGACACAGAGCAGCCGGACACAGAAACAGAACCGGACGAAACCGACGAGGCAGAGGACGAGGATGAACAGGAGGGAGGTGAATAATCATGCCAAAAAAGAGACGTTTTGATTTTACAAAGAAGAATAAACGCAGCGGGAAAGTTGAAAATGTCGGATATTTGGATTTAGAGCAGGACGAGGAGCAGAGCAGATGTTCCTTGTATTTCTACGGTGACATTGTATCAGCGACATGGGAATCCATGTGGTACGAGGAGGACAGATGTCCGCAGGACATCGCAGATTTCCTCAACCAGTTAGATGGATATGAGGACATTGACATCTATTTCAATTCCGGCGGTGGAGATGTATTTGCAGGACTGGCAATCTACAACCAGTTAAAGCGATATGACGGACACAAAGTCGGATATGTTGACGGAATGGCTGCATCCATTGCATCAGTCATCATGTTTGCATGTGACGAACTGCATTTTGCAACAGGTGCTCAAGCAATGATTCACAAACCGTTGTGCATGGCATACGGAAACGCAGATGATTTCAAGGCAGTCATAAAACAGTTGAATCTCTGCGAGGATTCAATTCTTGATGTCTACATGGAGCATGTGCAGGAGGGTGTCACAAGAGACAAAATTCAATCTCTCATGAGCAATGAGACATGGTTCGACAGTAAGAAGATGCAGCAGTATTTCAATGTTGAAATCGAGGAAAAGGCAGCAGTTGCAGCGTGTGCATCTGACTTTTTCGAGAAATACAACAATATTCCGGAGGCACTCAAGGGAATCGACACAAAGGACATTGTCGATGCGGTAATTGCGGAATTGGAAAACCGGAACAATGCAGCAGCAGAGGCAGAGAAACAGAGAATCGAGGCAGAAAAGCAGCAGATTCTTGATGATTTATACCTTTATGGTATGTAAGAAATGGAGGACAGAAAGTCATGAATAAGGAATTACAGAAGTTATTAAAGCAGATTAACGACAAGAAAAATGAAGTCAAGAGCCTTGTGAACGATGGAAAACTCGACAAGGCAAGAGCAGCAAAGGAGGAACTCGTAGAATTACAGAACAGATTCGACCTCCTCTATGATTTGGACGAGGACGAGCAGGACGGCATCGAGAACAAGGTCAAGGATGGAACTGCAAAGCAGGTCGGCGAGGATGTCAAGCCGGACAAAAAGAACATCGTGAAATCATTTGTCAACATTGTCAAAGCCGGATTCCTGCACAAAGAGGCAGACGAGGCAGACATCAAGGTGTACAAGGATGCACTCACATCCGACACAACCGCAGGAAGTGAGGGAGAGGTCGGAATCGGCGTGACAATTCCGGAGGACATCAGAACAGACATCATCGAGTTGCGTCGTTCATCCGACAACCTTGAACAGTATGTCAATGTCGAGGGCGTAACAACTAAGACAGGAACACGAAACATTGAGGTTGATGCAGAATCAACACCATTTGACAATGTTGACGAGGCTGCGGATTTTCCGGAGATGGACGAACCGGAATTTTTACCGATTGAGTACAAGGTAAAGAAAAAGGGTGGAATCCTCAAGATGACAGCAGAGTTACTTGAGGACACAGCATCCAACATCATGGCATACATCAACAAATGGATTGCCAAGAAAACAAAGGCAACCCGTAACGCAATGATTCTCAAGGTACTCAACGAGATGACAAAAGGGAAAGAGGTCACAGTCGAGAACCTTGACAGCCTCAAGGACATTTTCAATGAGCAGTTAGACCCTGCAATCGCTGACAATGCAGTTGTTATCACAAATCAGAGCGGTTTCAACTACCTTGACAAGTTAAAGGATAAAGACGGCAACTATATTTTACAGAAAGACCCGACACAGCAGACAAAGGGAAAGATGCTTTTCGGTGAATATCCTATCATCAAATTATCAAAGAAAACTCTTGCATCCGAGAAGATTATGAACACCGATGGTCACACAATCGACGGGTACAAGCATCCTATTTTCTGCGGTGACTTAAAAGAGGCAGTCACACTCTTTGACAGAAATGTCCTCACAATCGACCTCAATGACAAAGGTGCGGGTTTATGGGATAAGGACATGACCGGAATCAAGGTGCGTGACCGTTTCGATGTGCAGCCTGTTGACAAGGGAGCAGTCATCAAGGGTCAGATTACAGAAGTTATCAACGGGTAATATGGCAGCAGGGCGGTGAATCCGTCCTGCTATTGAAAGCAGGTGAGAACATGACGGATGAAGAAAAAGAGAAGTACAGAGGCGGTCTGATTGCTACATGCAAGACATATTGTCACATCGACTATGATGACGACATCGAAATCCTTGAATTGATGTTTGACACGACACTGGATGAAATGACGGAACTGATTCCGAATTTCGACCGGAACAACCTCACAAGCCGTCAAAAACTGCTTGCATTTATGTCCGTGAAAGAACTGTACGACAACCGTGACAAGTACCGGAGCGACACGAAAACGCTCTCTGCTGCCGTTTCCTCCATGCTATTGAAAGAAATATACGGAGGTGCAGCAGAATGACAGGCAGAATCAAGATAATTCGCAAGACAACAAGCGTTGTTGATGGCAGACGGCAGCAGGAGGAACAGGATTTTTTCTCATGTTGGTGCGATGTCAAGAGTTTGGGAACAAACGAGAAATACAATGCGTTGCAGATAGGTCTTGAGAACACGATTGTGTTTGAAACAAGAGCCTGCGACAAGATGGAGGAAATCAGATTGAATCTGAAAGAGTTCTATGCAGTGTATAAAGGCGTTGAGTTCAAGATATATGATGCGTGTCCGATGTTCACAGACGACAGGAAATATCAGTTGAAATGCAGAGCGGGAGCGTAGTGTCATAATCTGACACCGGAGGTGATGCAGTGAAAATTGAGATGGAATTTCAAGGCTTGAAAGAACTCATGAAAGCATTTGAGGACGCAGCAAGCGACGAGGACATAAAAGAGGTCAATCAAAAGATTGTAAAGCAAAGCGAACCAGTCGTGAAAAACATCATGTCCGGCAAGATTCCGAAATCTGCGGACATTAAATTGTCCGGTCGAGGATTTGGTTCAAAGTCATCCGTGACATCACATGCAGCGGACAGCATACCACTAGGAGCGGTCAAGGTGAAAGACACCGGAGCGTCTGCGGATGTTGGATGGGAAAAGTCGGACAACAGCGAACATTTTTATGTGAAATTCATAAACTGGGGAACTATCTATCGCCCGCCTCAAGAATTTATCTATGCAACAGGGCGTGAGGCAGATGCGGAACTGCAAAAAATCGCAGAACAGGAATATCAATCATATTTAGACAACACATTGAAATGAGGTGAGAGCATGAGCAGCAGTCCGGACATCATCAAAGATGCATCCGACGCATTGAAACCAATATCAGACAGGAGAATCATTGTGATGCAAGGATGGTATAACAAAAACATCCATGACAGACATGTGACATTGTGGGATTTGGGAGAAAACGACGAGAATTTTTCGGACGACGATGCAGAGGGAGTGACGCTGTCAGTGCAGGTCACTATATTTTCAGAGAATGACGAGGTTGAACTTGCGAGGGAAATCAAGTCACTCATGAAAGAAAATGATTTCTCATTTGACGGCAGGAATGGAGACGATTCAAAGCCGGAGGACGGAATCTATATGAAAGCACAAAGGTTTTCAAAGTTTTATGAAATGGAGGAATAGACATGAGCGAAACAGTAACACAGGTCAGCGAAACAGAACAGAAGATTGTCAGAAGTAGAACTTGCGGTTGTAGAGATTTCTACATCGCAAAACTCACACAGAACGATGCGAAAGCATACGTTGCAGAAACTCCGGTCAAACTGGCAAGAGCAATCAAAGCAAAAGTTGATGAAAAATGGAGTTCGGAGAAAATCTACTCTGACGACGGAACAGAGGAGGTCATCAATTCATATGAGGGAACTGAAATCGAACTTGAGGTCAACGCCCTTGCACCACAGGACAGACAGATTCTTTTCGGTCAGTTGTATGAGAATGGTTTCCTCGTAAAGACGGCAGACGACAAAGCACCGGAGGTCGCTGTCGGATGGAGAGAAAGAAAACTCAACGGAAAGTATGATTTCAAGTGGTTGTATGCCGGAAAGTTTGCAGAGGGAATCAGCGAGGAGGCAAGCACAAAAGAGGGAAAACTGTCTCCGACAACAAAGAGCGTCAAGGGTTCATTCTATGAGAGAAGTCTTGACAATGCATATGAGATTTCTGTTGATGAATCAAACCTTGTAACAGAAGATACAAAGGCAGCAGAGGCAATCAAGAATTGGTTCAGCAAAGTGCAGGAGAAAAACGGCGGTTTAGGCTAATAAGAGGATATATAACAGGAGGATAAATCATGAAAAGAAAAATTATAGTCAATAACAAAGAGTTTACAATGCCGAAAATGTCAATCGACACATACACGGAATATCTCGAACTTGCAGAGGTTATCGACGCAAAACAGAGATATTCAAAGCAGGACATTGAGGCGATGGGTCTTTTTATCTGCAAAGCATACGGAGACCAGTTCACCGTTGAGGAATTAAAGAATCCGGAGACCGGACTTGATGCAGCAGGTTTGATTCTTGAGTTCCAGTTCATCGACATGGGAATCGCCGACGACCTCACCAAACGTATGGAGAAGATAGAGAAAAATTTTCAGAGTGGCAAGTGATACCGGAAATCGAGGTCACTTGCAGAGGTGAGAGACTTTTCATCAATTCCGTAACGGTAGAACAGTATAAAAAATACATCAGTCTCATGGAAAAGAATGACACGGAGAAATTCTCCGGAGTGATGTTTTTCAACAAAAAGATAATGCAGGAGATGTTCGGGAATGAATTGTCGCTTGCAGCAGTTGGGGAGATTGATGCAGTTGAATTTCTGACGGCAATCAAGACGGTTCATTTCATCATGCAGAACATTGTTGCAGAGAAGATGTTGAGCATTGTCGAGGTTGAACAGGTAGAAAAAGAGGCATCCGCATTCGATGACTATGACCGTGAAAACGGATATGAGGACGAGGATGAACAACCGGAGGAAAATCAATGGAAAGTCTGCGGGGAAATTGTTGACCGTGTTGTGAAAATTGCGATTCGGCTATTGAAAAACTCATACAGTCAATGCATGAAAGAGAACATTGTCACGTTGTTGGACTACTTAAAATTTGAATTAGATACAATCAACGAAAATCAGTAAGAGAGGAGGCGACCGAATGGCTTATACAAGCGTCAAAATATCGGCAGATTCGAGCAGTTATCAATCACAAATGAAATCGGCAGCATCGCAGATGAAAGTCTTGTCTGCGGAATATACGACGGCAGCGACGAAAGCAAAGTTGTTCGGGTCAGAAACAGACAGCCTCAAGGCAAAAGCCGAATCGCTCACTCAAAAAATCACGGTGCAAAAGAACATCGTGCAGTTGAACAGTGAGCAGCAGGAGAAGTTGACAAAGAAACTGTCAGACCAAAAGACAAAGCAGGAGGAACTCAAAACAAAGATTGATGCTGCGAAAGAGGCTTATGAGAAATCAACGGCAGAGACCGGAAAGAACTCCGAGCAGTCAAAAGCACTCAAGGATGAACTCGACAAGTTAGAGAAAGAGTTCACCGCAAATGAGACAGCAATCGGAAAGACAGAGACCGCACTTGCAAATCAGACGGTAAAGACGGAAAAGTCAAAGACTGCCCTCATGAACATGGAGGCAGAACTGAAAAATGTTAATGACCAGTTAAAAGATAATAAACTTGAAAAATTTGCGACCGCTTGCGATACGGCGGGAACAAAGATGGAGAGTTTCGGAAAGAAAATGTCGGTTGTCTCTGCCGGAATTGCGGGTATTGGTGCAGCATCAATCAAAGCATTCACGGAACTCGACGAGGGTTATGACACCATAGTGACAAAGACCGGAGCAACCGGAGAGGCACTTGAGGGATTGACAAAGTCTGCGGATAATGTTTTCGGAACAATGCCGGAGGATATGTCAACGGTAGGAGAGGCAATCGGAGAAGTCAACACAAGATTCCATACAACCGGAACGGAACTTGAAAAGACCTCTAAACAGTTCATACAGTTTGCAACAATCAACGGAACAAACGTCACACAGTCAGTTGACCAAGTTGACAAAATCATGAAAGCGTGGAACGTCGATGCATCACAGACAGGGAATCTATTAGGATTGCTCACGGCAAAGGCACAGGAAACCGGAATCTCTGTTGATACATTAGAGGGATATGTCCTCGACAACAACGCTCAATTCAAAGAAATGGGATTGTCATTGCCTCAAGCAATCAATTTGATGGCTCAATTCGACGCAAACGGTGTTGATTCAACTCAAGCAATGGCGGGTCTGAAAAAAGCATTACAGAACGCCACATCAGAGGGAAAATCAATGGACGAGGCGTTGTCAGATACTATCGGCAGCATCAAGAACGCAAAGACAGAGACCGAGGCGATGCAGATTGCAACGGAATTGTTTGGAAAAAAAGGTGCTGCGGAAATGACAAAGGCAATTCGTGAAAACAGAATTGACCTCACCAGTCTTTCGTCATCAATGGAGGAATACGGTTCAACAGTCGAGGACACCTACAACGGAACACTCGACCCGATTGACAATGCAAAGGTTGCGATGAACAACGCAAAACTGGCGTTGTCGACACTGGCATCCACAGCACAGACATCCGCAGCACCTATGATTAAAAAATTGACCGGAAAGATTCAAGAGTTGACACAATGGTTCACGTCGCTCTCTCCGGCACAGCAAGAAACAGTTCTCAAAGTTGGTCTTGTGGTCGCTGCTATCGGTCCGTTGTCAATCGGATTCGGAAAAGTGGCAAAGGGAATCTCTGACACGGTAACGACCGGACAGAAATTTGTGTCCGGAGCTGCAAAGATAATTGCAAAGATTACGGCAAAGACAGCAGCCACGGCAGCAGGAACGGCAGCAGATACGGCAGGAACAGCAGCCACGGCAACAACCGGAGGAATGACGGTGGCACAAACGGCACTCAATGCAGTTATGAAATTGTGTCCGATTATTTTAATTGTAACACTGATTGCCGGACTGATTGCAGCAGGTGTCGCACTATATAAAAATTGGGATAAGGTCAAAGAAAAACTGTCCGAATTGTGGGGCAACATCAAAGAAAAATTCAATGCAATCAAAGAGACTATCACGGGAGCATTCACGAAAGCGAAAGAGGCGGTCACGAATAAGGTCAAGGAAATCGGTGACAACATAAAAAATAGCACAATAGGACAAGCTGCATCGAAAGTATTCAACGGCGTAAAGGACACGGTTCACAATGTCATGTCGGCAGCGACCGAAACGGCAAAGGAAAAACTGGGGAACATGAAAACCGCCTATGAAGAAAACGGAGGCGGTATCAAGGGCGTTGTTGCTGCCGGATGGGAGGGAATCAAAGGATATTATTCAGCAGGATTCACATTCGTTGATAATTTATCCGGAGGGAAACTCTCTGAAATCAAATCAAAATTCTCTGAAAAGACATCGGAAATCAAAACAAAGGTTTCCGAGGGTTGGGAGAACATGAAAACCACTGTCACCACAAAAATGACGGAATGGAAAACCAACGCATCAAACAAACTGAATGAAATAAAGACGAATTTCTCAACAAAGGTTTCAGACATCAAGTCAAATGTTTCAACAGGTTGGGAGAACATGAAAACCACCGTCACCACAAAAATGACGGAATGGAAAAATAATGCATCGAATAAATTGACAGAAATCAAATCCGGATTTTCCTCAAAGGTTTCGGAGATAAAAACGAAATGGTCGACGGATTTCACGAACATAAAGGACAAGGCAACCTCACTCATGGAGACAGCAAAGTCCAATGTTTCAACGAAACTCAATAATATGAAATCCGCATACAGTGAAAAAGGCGGGGGAATCAAGGGAATCGTGTCTGCTACGTTCACAGGCGTAAAGGACACAATGAACTCTCTCATGAGTACGGCGAACACTCTGACAGGCGGGAAACTTGACAGCATCAAATCGGCGTTCTCAAGCAAATTAGCGAGTGCAAAATCGACCGCATCGTCTGCGATGGAGAATATCAAATCATCATTCTCCTCAAAGATGGAATCCGCACACGGAGCGGTGACAGGTGCATTGTCAAGAATCAAATCGGCGTTCAATTTCAAATGGTCATTGCCACATTTGAACTTGCCACACATCAGCGTGTCCGGAGGCGTTGCACCGTTCGGAATTGGAGGAAAAGGTTCACTCCCGTCATTCTCGATTCAGTGGTACAAATCCGGTGGTATTATGACAAATCCGACCGTGTTCGGAATCAACGGCAACAGCCTCATGGTAGGAGGCGAGGCGGGTGACGAGGCAATCTTGCCACTTGCAGAGTTTTACAACAAATTAAACAGCATACTTGACAAGAAACTTGATGCAGTTCAGAAATCGCAAGTTGTATATGTGACAAATCACACATACATTGACGGCGACGAAATCGCAAGCAGAACCGTGTCAAAGGTAGATGCGGAAATGGTAACAAATAAACGAAAAGGGAGGTAAAACAGGGCGATGAAAATAAACGGAATAGACATCAGAAAATATGATGCAAAGCAGTTGACCGCCGATGTGCAGCCTCCCTCTTTTGCTAATTCATACGAATGGTTGACGGGTGCAGCACTGCCGACGGAATTTGAGACAAAGGTTCAGATGGGTCATTTGAAACTGTCAATATATTTCAAAGGCAAGGACAGGAACAACATCATCCGTGCTGCATCGGAGTTCATGAGTAATTTCACAAAGGCTTGCAAGATGGAACTTGACGGCTACAAAGGAACATATATCGGATTCATCACATCAAATGACTATGAAAAAAAGAATGTGAAACAGAGGTACGTTGTAAACCTTGAATTTGACGGCTTTTTCGTCGATGACGACCTCTCAATCACATTCGACGGGAAAACCTCTGCATCGTTCTATAAAGTGGGTACAAGAGACACTCCGTGCGTTGTGGAGGTATATGCAAAGAGTGCCTTGACGAATTACACAATCACCGGACTGGGAGAGGATGACATCATCATTGAGAGTTTGGCAGCAGGAAAGACGGTTGTGATAGATGCAAAGACAGGACTTGTGACAATCGACGGGGCAAATGCATTCGACAAGGTGAACATGTGGACGTTTCCGGTATTAAAGACTGGAGAAACAGCACTCACATTCTCCAACACAAAGGCGAGAGTGACTATCAGATACACGCCTATGTGGATTTAGGAGGTGAGAGCATTGCAGATTTTTAACGACAAAAAGAAAAGAATCGGAACATTGTCCGGATTCAAGGACAGGGAAATCACCACGACACTGGATTCCGGAGACAAAGAGTTGTCGTTCAGTTATCCGGCAGCGGGAGCGTTGGTTGACCTGTTAAAAGAAGAATATTATATACACACCAAAACGGACGAATATGTCATCAAAGCGGTTGAAAAGGGAGAACAATTCAACAAATACACAGCAGTTCTCAATGTCGAGGAGTTGGAGGGAACAGCGTTCCCGTATGGTTTTGAATCACAGGAGCAGACAATCAAGGCATGTCTTGAGTTTGCATTTGAGGGTACGGGATGGCATGTCGGAATATGTACCGTCACAAAGAAAAGAACCATCGACGAGCAGGAGAGTGTCACCGCATGGGATGTCCTGCAAAAGTGCCTCACAACATACCGCTGCGAGTGCATCATCCATTCACTGACAAAGACAATCGACATATATGACCGGATAGGCAGCGACAAAGGGTGTTATTTCATGGAGGGGTTGAACCTCCGGAAAATATCATTGAAGTCGGACACATACGATTTTTACACAAGAATCTATCCGATAGGCAAGGACGGCATCACACCGGAATGGTTGACCGGAAAAGATTACATCGACAATTTTCAGTACAGTTCCAAAATCAAGGCGTATGTTTGGAAAGACGAAAGATATACCAATACCACAAGTCTGATTGAGGATGCGACAGCAAAGATTGAGGAAATGTCAAGACCATACAAGGCATACACCGCAGAGGTGGTCGACCTTGCGAAAGCGTCAGAGGAATACAAAGACATTCTCTCATACGGAATCGGAGACACGGTCACACTTGTGTCAAAGAAAACGAGGACGAGGGAAAAGCAGAGGATTGTCAAAATCACAGAATATCCGGAATCGCCGGAAAAGAACACGGTTGAGATTTCCAATGCGAGAAAGACATTCGCAGAGATTCAGAAAGAGGAGACGGCAGCAGCCACAGAGGAGGCGGTCTCCATCTCCAACAGGGCAACCAAGAAAGTCCTTGAGAACTATTCGACCACGGAGGAGATTGAAACCAAAATCACGGCATCGAAAGAGGCAGTCGAGGCAGGTGTTGCCTACACTCTGAAAAATTATTATACATCCGTGCAGATGGATTCCTTGATAAAAGCCACGAAAGAGGAGATTTCTCAAGAGGTAAAGCATGTTGAGGAAAACTCAATGCACAACTATGTTGTGAATGGAGACTTTTCAAACGGACTTGATGATAATTGGTACAACAGCAATGAGACGAACAATGCCGTGATGGATGTGTCCGGATTGGGAACGGTTGCGAAGATTTTGAAAACATCAACGACCAGTTCCTATATACGGCAAACACTGGGAAAGTTACCTGCGGGAACGTACCGTGTGAGATATAAGGCAG
>UMJM01001749.1_pt1 | contig 10557 bp, 8 predicted proteins | sample 1966031 | NCBI WGS metagenome assembly UMJM01 (sample SAMEA4836150, study PRJEB28245) | human gut metagenome | biome: gut microbiome; material: fecal sample | place: Denmark | collected 2008
ATTTTGGCATTTTATAAAACAAATCTTACCTGCCGGCGTTATATCATTGAGCAACAAGCCACAAGCTGTAAACAAAACAATTATGCGAAAAATAAACACCCATATCCTCAGACATATCATGTCATGCTGTCTGCCGTGCCTTTTTCTGCTATTATCAGTGCCGGCCAATGCAATAAGCGGCGGCAGCACAGACGGCTGGACCCTCTATCCAAGCTACGGCAACATAACAGAAATAGAGCCCACGGGCAAGGAGGTGTACGTGCTGGCATCCAACAGTCTGTTTTCGTATAACCCCGCAGACGGACTTGTTGCCACCTACGACAAGACAAATATGCTGTCGGACATCGAGATATCGCACATAGCATGGTCAAAATCGGCCGGCAGACTTATCGTTACCTACACAAACTCTAACATCGACCTGCTTTCAAGAAACGGCAATGTGATCAACGTGCCCGACCTCTACATGAAGGAAGCTACCTACGACAAGACAATAAACAACATTTATATATATAACCAATACGCCTATCTGTCGACAGCCTTCGGCATAGTGAAGATGAACGTCAGCAACGGAAGCATTGCCGACTCGTATCAGCTCGGATTCCAGGTTGACTACTGCTACATCGAGGGCAACTACATCTATGCTGCATCGAGCACGCAGGGCATCTACCGCGGCAACATGCAGGACAACCTGCTCGACAAAGGCAACTGGAGCCGCACGGGCGACTATGTGGCGCAGAACATAGACCGCACAAAGGTGTACGACCAGACCGACGGCACATGGTGGACCAAGACCGAAGACGGAAAGCTAACAGGATATAAGATAAACAGCGACAACGTGCCCGTGTATGTAACCGAAGGCGTTGCACCCGACGGCCCCGCATCCAACAACTTCTACCGCATATACATCAACAACGGAAGCCTCTACGGCGTGGGCGGCCTGTGGTCGCAGGAGACCGACGGCAACCGACCGGGCGAAGTTCACGTGTGGAACGGCGACAGCTGGTCGGAGTTTGAAAAGGTTACAACCGACAAGATAGGCCACAGCTACGTTGACGTGCTGTGCCTCGACTTCGACCCAACAATAAGCGGACACGTCATGGTGGGCGCCAAGAGCGGCATGTATGAGTTTCAGGACGGCAAGTTCGTGAAGCACTACAATTATGACAACAGCGACTTAAAATCAGCTGTAAATCCGGTGTCAAAAGATTACACAATTGTAAGTTCAGTTAAATATGATGCTGCCGGTAATCTGTGGATACTCAACTCCCAAGTTGGAAACAGTATTAAAAGCATTTCCAAGACAGACGGCAAATGGACAACATACCAACATTCAGAATTTTCACCAGAAAATAGTTTTGACCTTGAAAAAGCCTTTATCAGCAATACCAACGGCAAGATGTGGTTTGTCAACAACTATTACAACAACACCATACTTTACTCATACGACTATGCCAACGACGTGCTGACAAAATACGGACCGAGCATAATAAACCAAGACGGAACAAGCCTCGGCGCAAACTACATATTCAGTCCGGTTGAAGACAGGGAAGGAAACGTATGGGTAGGCACCAACGCCGGACCTGTTTATCTCTCGGCAAGCGCCATACAGAACGGCTCCACTTACTTCACGCAACATAAAGTGCCGCGCAACGACGGCACCAACTATGCCGACTATCTGCTATCGGGCATCGACGTGCGCGCCATAGCCATCGACGGCGGCAACCGCAAATGGATAGGCACCAACTCTAACGGAGTGTTCCTCATCAGCGACGACAACAACACGCAGATAAGCCACTTCACCACGGACAACTCGCCGCTGCCGTCAAACCTTGTGCAGGACATAGCCATCGACGGCAACACGGGCCGCGTGTATTTCGCCACAGACAAGGGCTTATGCTCTTATCAGAGCGACGCAACAGAGCCGACAGACGAGATGACCAAGGACAACGTCTACGCATATCCCAATCCCGTGAGACCCGACTACACGGGCCTGATAACCATCACAGGCCTTACCTACGACGCCGACGTGAAGATAGTAACGTCGAGCGGAGCACTGGTAAACAAGGGAAGAAGCACGGGCGGATCATACACATGGGACGGCTGCGACCTCAACGGCAAGCGTGTGGCATCGGGCGTGTATATGGTTCAGACGGCCACATCGTCGGGCGACAAGGGCACCGTGTGCAAGATTGCCATAGTGAACTGACGGATGTATAAAACAAAAACAGATAAACGTTTTCATTATAAAACATAATAATAAAGATAATTTTTGTCGCATAAAATGATTTCAGTCTGCATAGCCACATACAACGGTGAGAGATTTATCAGAGAGCAAATCAGCTCGATAATAAATCAACTCGGTAACGAAGACGAAATCATTATATCTGACAACGGATCTACCGATTCAACCATAGACATTATAAAAGAAATCGACGACAAAAGGATAAAGCTGATTAAAGGTCCTGAAAAAAAATCACCCACATCAAACTTTGAAAACGCATTGATGCATGCCAAAGGCGGATATATATTTCTATCAGATCAAGACGATGTCTGGAAAGATAATAAAATAAGCATTTGCATGCAGTATCTCAAACATTACGACTGCGTGATAAGTGATGCAGAAATGGTAGACGAGAATCTCAACATTATTGAAAAATCATATTATAAAGTACACAACACCAAGCAGTCACGCATTTATAACACCCTTATTAAAAACGGTTATATGGGCTGCTGCATGGCCTTTACAAAGAGGGTGCTCAAGGCATCTCTACCATTTCCGAAAGACATACCTATGCACGACATCTGGATAGGCAACATTGCCGCCTACAGATTCAATGTAAAGTTTATCCCAAACAAACTTATTCAGTTTCGTTGTCACGGCAGAAACAGTTCATTCACAGCATCAGTAAAGAGCGGAAATTCATTATTCCGGATGCTGATGATAAGATGGACGGTGATAAAATGTCTGTCTTTTAAATTCATTTTTTCATGAAATTAAGCATTATTATTCCGGTATATAACGTAGAAAAGACATTCCGGCGCTGCATCGACAGCGTGCTGTCACAGGGCATCGACAATTATGAAATACTTATAATTGACGACGGCTCGACCGACAACAGCGGAAATCTGGCTGACAAGGCAGCATCACTAAACAATAACATAAAAGTTTTTCATAAACCTAACGGAGGACTTTCTGACGCGCGCAACTATGGAATAAGCCGGTCAACGGGAGATTACATAACATTTGTCGACAGCGACGATTTTGTAGAAAATAATACTTATGCCAAACTTATGCCTATATTAGACGGACATAAGGAATACGACATATTGGAATATCCTGTGCTGCAAAATCCCGGATGCAAAAACGAACGGATGTTTAATCCCGGTACTACTGTATACGACAACGCCCTTGACTGGCTGTCGACAAATGGCCTTGAACATTGCTGGGCATGGAACAAGATATACAGGAAAGAGCTTTTCAGCAATGTGCGTTTCCCAAAAGGAAAAATTTATGAAGACGTATATAACATTGCAAGCCTTATAAAGCTCAACCCAGTTATAGCCACAACAGACAAAGGCATGTACAACTATTGCTGGAACAAAAGCGGAATAGCTGCCAAAGAAGCCCTCAACGGACTTACGTCTCTGCTTGAAGCGCAAATAAGCCTGACAAAGGAATTAAACCTCAACACACGGGAGAAGCGCTGGCACAGGCTTTATCTCAACATGCTGACATCGCAACTTTACTCTTACAGAAAAACAGGAAAAATATTACTCTGGCCACAACGGATACAGATTAAAAGTTATGCAGGAAACAAGGACTGGATAAAAGCCGTAATGCTAAATTTATTTGGTCTGAAACTATCTTGTAAAATTTTCAAACTCATTTCAAGACAATGAAAATAGCATATATTATTGAAGATTTCTATATAGGTGGCGGTGTTGAGCGCATAATATCTGAGAAGGCAAACATAATGTCGGAAGAATGGGGAAACGAAGTAACCATCGTTTCTATATATCGCGACACACCACGCCAGACATATTACCTCAACAAGAACGTCAGGCTGCTGTTTCTTGATGTTCCGATGGCAAAGAAAAGTAATAACACTATAACAAGAACCGTTAATCGAATAAAGACATTAGCTGATGCGGCAATAAAGTTAAACAGCACACTTTCAGAACTTAACCCTGACATAATATTCTTTGCAACCACGCTTAGCGCACTGCTTTTGCCGCTTTGCAATATAAAGTCAAAAAAGATATTTGAGTCGCACTCGGCACGCAGGTTCACGCCTTACAGCCGTATGTTCGGGCTAATGGAGCGAAAGGCCGACGCCGTGGTGTGCCTTACGGCCGACGACGCACGTGAATATAAGGCGGCAAAGAGGGTGGAGGTGATACCAAACTTTGTGAACACACCCGACAAATATGTGGCCGACTATGGCGTGAAAAAGGCGATAGCCGTAGGCAGACTGGAACACGTTAAGGGCTTCGACCTGCTGATAGACTGCTGGAAGGATGTTGCCAAGGCATGCCCCGACTGGCAACTCGACATCTACGGCGAAGGCTCGCTGCACGACGAACTGCAACGGCAGATAACAAGGTGCGGACTCGACGGCAGGGTGGTGCTGCGCGGAAGGTGCGAAGACATGAACGAGGCTTACGCAAACCACAGCATGCAGATTGTAACCTCGCGATACGAAGGACTGTCGCTCGTGCTTGCCGAAGGACAGGCCTGCGGACTGCCTTGCGTTACGGTTGACTATATCTATGGTGCGAGAGACATCGCAGAAGACGGCTACAACGGCATTATTGTGCCTCAGAACAACCCGGAGGCTCTCACGCGGGCAATTATCCGCATGGCGGGCGACGAGGCTCTCAGAGCGAAATATGGGGCAAATGCGAGGCTCACAATCAACAAGTTTGACCGAGACAACATCATGAACAAATGGAAAGAGCTGATTGGCTCGATTTGCGACAAGAAATAAGACGCTTTTAGGCAAGAAATAAGGCATAAATAATGACAAGCCGATTTAATCTGAACAAAAGAATATTATTTACAGACACAGAATATAAACAAAAATAAGCTGACAGACAACAACACGGTTCTGTCAGCTTATTTTTTTATTATTTATCCCAAAATCCGGCTGAAAGCGTCAGCCTGTGTACATTGATTTGGGCTTGATGTATCTTTTTAATAGATATCAAATTCTCCGGCAAGCAGCCGTTCATACAGATGCTCATACTGTCGCGCCACTTTGCGGTAGTCGTGATACTTCTTTACGAAATCAATGCTCTGCTGCGACATCTTCTCCAGCAACTTGCGGTCGGTCAGCGTCCGGCGCAGCGTGTTCAGGTTGTCTTCATCGCGCCCCGGCCTTACATTTATTATAGGCCGCAGCTCGTCCTCGCCGATAAACTTATAGAACTCTTCCTCGCCGCCGCCTATCACCACCGTTCCGCGCGCCATGGCAGCCAGCGAATTCATAGACGGCGTGTAGCTGTAGAGCTGATCCACCAGCACGTCGGTCTCACTGAGCATACGGCAATATTCGTCGTAGGGCACGCCCTCAACCGTGTTAACCTCAATCAGTCCGTCGTTCTCCTTCGCCACCTGCTCAACCAACCGCCCTATATAAGCGGCACCTTTAAGATAGTCGCGCTTGGGCTGTATGCCCACGAGCACCTTCAGCTTACGGCCGTCGGCGATGTGCTTTGCGCATGCCCCCTCAGGAATTTCTATCGGCAGGGGTATGTAGTGCAGCTTGCCGTGGCTGAGCCATGAGCGGTAGCACAGATAATATTCGTAAAGGCACGCAACAAGAGCGTCAGACTCGCGGTTGGCAAAGCCGCTGCAATGGCGCACCGGCACCATATTCATCTCAGCCGTGCGCTCCCTGTTAAGCTCAACGTTCTGCGGCCGTCCGTCCCAGTATGTATCCGAATATTCGGGTACTCCTTCAGCCTGACTGTCTAATACCACGGGGTCGTCGCCGAAGCAGCCCTTGACCATATACCTGTTATGCCGTTTAAGAAAGCTGATAAGATGTCTGTTCCACCCCATCTTCAGCGGCACAAACTGATAGTTGTGTATCTGCACGATGTCGTTGCCCACAAGACATTTATAATGCCTCAAGAGCTGCCACAGCACTTTCAGTCCGCTCAGCTTTCCCCAGCGCATGTCTCTTTTCAGGTCGATGTCCCTCGGAGAGTTGTGCCAGTTGTTACCGTCAGACATCAGCACCACCTGATGACCGTCTTCAATAAGTCCCTTCTTCAAAGTGTTGTGCAGATAGCTTGCCTCACCAATTAATAATATACGCACGGATTTTTTGGAATTAAAAATTAAAAAGTAAAAATTAAAAAATTAAGGAGCAAAAATTAAAAGGCGGGAAAGAACGGAATGTCAGGAAACTAACGGCTTTGCGGCTTGCATGAAATAGCCGGCTAAAGTTTTCCGCTTTTTATTATCCCTTCATTCTTCCCAGCCTTTTAATTTTTACTTTTTAATTTTTAATTATGAACAGTCTCTAGCTCATCTCCAGCATGCGGTTTATCGGCTTCACTGCCTCGACTGCTATGTCGGCAGGAACGTCTACGCTGGGCCATTCATATTTAAGGGCGTTGTAAACTTTGAGCAGAGTGTTCATCTTCATGTATTCACACTCGTTGCAAGAGCAGCCTGCGGAGCCTTCGCTCACTTCGGGAGGCACGGGCAGGAACACCGTGTCGGGGCACTGGCGCTGCATCTCGAACAGTATGCCCGGCTCTGTTGCCACGATATACTCCTTGTCGGGATGTGCCACGGCATAGTCGAGCAGCACTGCCGTTGAGCCTACCACGTCGGCAAGCTTCACTACGGGACCCTTGCACTCGGGGTGAACCAGCACGATGGCGTCGGGGTGTTCCTTCTTCATCTCAACGATGGCCTGAGGCGAGAAGCGCTCATGCACATGGCATCCGCCGTTCCAGAGCAGCATCTCGCGGCCCGTAACGGCGTTGATGTAGCTGCCCAGGTTGTGGTCGGGTCCGAAGATAATCTTCTCGTCCTTCGGCAGCTGGTCTACTATCTTCTTCGCGTTGCCGCTCGTAACCACCACGTCGGTCAGCGCCTTCACGGCAGCCGTAGTGTTGACATAGCTCACCACGGTGTAGCCCGGGTGCTCCTGCTTAAACTTCTTGAGGTCTTCGGCGCGGCATGAGTCGGCCAGCGAGCATCCGGCGTTGAGGTCAGGACAGATCACCAGCTTTTCGGGGCAAAGTATCTTGCACGTCTCTGCCATGAAGTGAACGCCGCACATCACGATAATCTTGGCGTCGGTCTTGGCAGCCTTGCGCGCCAGGGCCAGCGAGTCGCCAATGAAGTCGGCCACCTTCTGCACCGATCCGTCGGTGTAGTAATGGGCCAGTATTATGGCGTCTTTCTCCTTGCACATTCTTCTTATCTCGGCGGCCAGGTCGGTGCCGTTGTCAGCAGGCTCATCTATGTAGCCCTTCTCTGTCCATTCTTCTTTAACCATAGTGTTTGTTTCTTTTGCCGTGTGTGCTTGTCCTGCTTTCAGGTTACCCTCAGGTTTCCACACCCACATAATTATTCTTATCCTTTGTTTTCCTTTTTTAAAAAAGAGAATGAGTTGTATGATATGCCGTTGATTTGTTCAAAACTTTAGGGCTGAAAGTTTGCTTATTTCGTTATCAACCCGTGGTTATGTGTTTTCAACATGTGCCATTAATATCTTCTGTCTGACTGTCAGGCGTTAAGGCATCTTATCCACAATTCTCCTGTCAGACTGCAAATTTAATAAGTTTATATCTTTTTTCGCCATTTATCTGTTGAAAACTTGCTTATTTTGTCTGTATAAAGGTGTTGATATACACGTGTATAATGTCGTGCCTGCGTGGCGTGTTGATATCCACATATTTTTCCAACGGTTTTCCACATGGTTTTCCACATGGTTATCAACAGGGTTTTCAACAGTGTCTCGGTGTTCTTTGTCCGCTGTGGCGTTTGTGCTTGTTTTCATGGCGTTTTCTGCGTTGTTTTCGGTCTGTGGCGTGGCTTTATCCCGGTTTTGGTGTTGCTTTATGCGTTTTTCGTGTTGTGATATGCCGTCTTTTGCCTTGCAACAGGTGGCTTTTTGCCTTGCAACAGGTGGCTTTTTGCATTGCGATATGTGGCTTTTCGTGTGCTGAAAGATGTGCTTTCGGCTTGTTGATAAATGGTATTTATTTTGTTGATAAGTTTTGTAACGGCCTTAGGCTCACGCTTTTATGATATGTTGAAATCTTGTTGAAAAGTGCCGTTATGCTTATTCTTTTCGGTGTGTTTTTCTGATGTGCCTATCTCTTGTGAAGTTTTTTCAGCCGTTCCTTCAAGCTGTTCCAAAGCGACGTCTTTTTATATATGATAAAGAGCGAGGCGGCTGTGCTGACCATGGTGAGCATTATGCCGAGGCAGGCGCTCAGCAGAGTGTTGCCGATAAGTGTTGAAAGATATGCCGCTATGCCTATCGGCAGATGTATGGCGGCATAGGTGCATACGCCTTTCGAGGGGCGGTAGGCGTAGCGTGTGTGGGCATAGGTGTATATCAGCGTCAGCTCGAAGAGATACGATACGAGCAGTCCGGCGCCCGTGCCCGTCAGTCCCATCAGGCGGTATCCGCCCATCACGGCTGCCACCTGCATGGCTGCCGACAGCGTTTCGAGCACGAAGAAGGCCTTAGAGTGGCTCTTGGCGAGCGTCATGTAGGCTATGGGCAGCGTTATGGCCCTGAGGTACATCGACATGACGGCTATCTGAGCCATGGGCACCACGGGCGTAAACTTGCTGCTGTAGAGCATCGGCACCACCAGCGGCAGAGCCACGATGAGCAGCGTGAGCATCGGTGCCACGATGAGCAGCGACACCTCTATCTGTCGGTTGGCCGTGAGCTTCATGGCCTGGTTGTCGTGGTTGACGGCCGACAGGCGCGGAAAGTAGTCGGTCTCCATCGCCGAGAACACCATGCCCGAGTAGGTTATCGTAAGCACGAATCCCGCGTTGTATAGTCCCACTATGTCGAGGTCGGCTTCGGCGTTGAGCAGCGCGCGCAGCAGCATCTCGGCTCCGCTTGCCATTATGCCCGACATGATGAAGGCTATGCCCAGCCTTACCATCTCCATGCCTTCGCCCAGCAGGCCCTTGGTTCCGCTGAGCCGCAGCGGATAAGCCCTGTAAGAATACACCACCGTTATTATCATCGTGGCAAGCGCCATGAGTATTATCACGGGCACGATGCCGGTCCATCTGAACATCCAGTATATGGGCACGGATATCAGCAGCGAGGCTATGACCGACCATATCTGCACCACGGCGAGCGCCCTTAGCCGTCGTGTGGCCTTCAGTATGGCCGTCTCGCCGCCCGTTATGGCCATCAGCGCCACGGCAGGCGAGAGCAGCATGAAGTGGAGCGTGTGGTCGCCCCACGAGAAGGCGAGGCTGTTGAGCAGCGGTCCGGCGGCTATGCACACGAGCATGCCGAGCAGTGCAGCCACGAGGCTCCATGCCCTGACAATCCTGATGAAGCGCTCCATGCCTTCTGTGTCGCCCTGATCGTAGAGTTCTGATATGTGCTTTATCGCACTGAAGGATATTCCGAGGTTGGTGGCCTGCGAGATAAAGTTGACCGAAGAGTTGAGCAGCGACGCCAGTCCCATGCCGGCAGGGCCGAGCAGCAGGGCCGTAATCTTGTTGCGTACAAGGCCGATGATGATGTTGAGTCCCTGTACGCCGCCGAATATTCCAGTATATTTCAGCACATGTCCGTAGCTGTCTTTACTTTCGTCTTTATCCATTTAAGATATAGAACGGCGGAATTGGGGAAATATTGTTTGGTTTAGTAGTTAAAGGAGTTAGAGTAGTTAAAGTAGTTAAAGTCAAATGCATTGTTGTTTTAGGAGTCAAGGAGTTATGTAGTTAAGGAGTTAAGACGAATGTTTTTGGTTTAGTAGTTAAAGGAGTTAGAGTAGTTAAAGTAGTTAAAGTCAAATGCATTGTTGTTTTAGGAGTCAAGGAGTTATGTAGTTAAGGAGTTAAGACGAATGTTTTTGGTTTAGTAGTTAAAGGAGTTAGAGTAGTTAAAGTAGTTAAAGTCAAATGCATTGTTGTTTTAGGAGTCAAGGAGTTATGTAGTTAAGGAGTTAAGACGAATGTTTTTGGTTTAGTAGTTAAAGGAGTTAGAGTAGTTAAAGTAGTTAAAGTCAAATGCATTGTTGGTTTTAGGAGTTAAAGTAGTTAGAGTAATTAAATCCGAATACATTATTTGTTCTTTTCGCAAGCACTACGTTTGCTATTGTTCCGGCGGATCTGCGCTCCGCCGGAATTTATTATAAGGATCTCCTGATCCGCTTAAAATACCGCTTTTAAGTTAAAAATGAAAAGCAGGCGCAAAAGCGCAATTAAAAATGAAAAATTAAAAATGAAAAACGCCTGACGGAAGCGAACGGTTAAGAGTGAAAAATCCAAATGTTTTGTGGTCAGATGTTGACAAACAAAAGAAGAACGTCCCGTTGCAATAA
>UMJM01023929.1_pt1 | contig 10515 bp, 6 predicted proteins | sample 1966031 | NCBI WGS metagenome assembly UMJM01 (sample SAMEA4836150, study PRJEB28245) | human gut metagenome | biome: gut microbiome; material: fecal sample | place: Denmark | collected 2008
CTGCATGGTCGGCTTCCGTACTCGGCAGCCACTGGAACAGGCAACAGGGGTTGGAGTTGTTCAATGTTTCAAAGCAGATTGGAAGGTACTGCTTATGCCCCTCTTCATCGGCTTCGAGATAATTCAGTGTGTCGCCCTCTCCCCATGTTTCCTCGCCTATGGTCTTGTCCTGCCCGAATATCGGATAACTATCACTCTTCTCATTGTTGGTGTTGTACTGCCCGTAATAGGTCAAATCATCATCCACAGATTTCGCAACAAAGAGGTCGCACGGCATACCGTCTATAGCCGAGCGGATGTCGTCCGTAATTCCGTGATCTTGTGCATACCTCTGTGCAGGAGTAAGAAGCCCCATTTCCTTTAGTCCGTCATGTATGAATTTAGCACCACCAGTGTTGGTAGTCATGGACGAATCGGAGAAATCGCACTTCGGGCACGCCAGTTTCGCACCGATAGAATTTTTACGCAGTTTGAAAAGATTCTTTTTACCCTCAGTGGTTATAGGATTGCTTTGGTTACCGTTTCCATCTATCTCACCATAGCTCAAACTTACAGTCTCACCCGGTGCTGTTTTCTGGAAGTAGAAACGAAGATTCTTCCTCGCATAGTTCACGGATGACGTTCCCTGTATTCTTGCATAAGCATTCTTCAGGATAAAATCCAAATTTCTATCCTCACCATTATAGAAACGAATTTCTCTCACCAATTTATTCGCCTTCTTGTTATTTAACTGCGCCAACGCATCCATAACATTAAGCGTATCGCTTTCGCTCGGTACCTCGCTTCCTACGCTACCTGTACCTATAAGCATCAGTATCGAATTCTTGCGTTTCGCCATCATTCCCATAAGTTTATCCATGCTCACGGTATCACCCTCACTTAACACCCTGTTATCCTCGTCAAGCGAACGTACCCCTTGTTCGTTCTCCGTATCTTCCAAGTGGTTGCGGTCTACTATGTAGTTATTCAAGACTTCATCCGAAGCCAAAGCCTTATCATAGATGCGGATACTCTTGATAAAAAGGTCTGCACCGTCCGATTTGAAACGTAATTGTTCCGTTATGTCGAAATTCACCTTATCCAACCATTTCGATGCAGCACTTTCCTCACCATTCACATAAAAACCTATCAATCCTCTCTGTTCGTTAGCTTCTATATCCGGATAAAACACATAAGTTATCTTTATATTCGTACCCGGCTCGAATTTTGTACCTACACTATCTTCGTAACGGATTATCTCACCGCTATCCATTGCTTCGGTTACCACACCTGTAAGGAACTTGGCTTCTTCCGGTGTTACTACAAGACCGTAACGGTTTCCATTATTCAATTTGCCAAGACAGGTTATCAACTCCGCTTTCGTATCTGTTACGTTAGCTGTGCTGTATTCGATTTCAATCGTCATTCCAACTTCACGGATAGAGTAGCCTATAGGTTTATCAGCTTCGTTGAACGGATGATAACCGCCATCGGCCGTAAGTGTCATGGATGCACCGTTACTTAAAAGAAGCCTATCCTTATACCATCCGCTTCCTGCACCATTATTATTTACACTCCAAAGCACTTCCTCAAATTCCATATACTTGCTGCCACTCGTCCACGAAGCTGCATTATTTTCCGTATTACTTCTTCCGAAAGCATCAAACGCGCATACTGCATCGGGCGACAGAATAGCTTCTATGTCCGGATGGGATGAAGTGTTTACATCCAGTATTGCCTGTGCTGTTCCACAAGATAGTATATAACTTTGAGGCTCAACATTTACATTTGTCTTTCCATAGCTTCCTATCCCTCCCCTCGGCAACCTATCCTCTTTAACAAGCGTTTTTCCGCTTTCTATCCTCACCGTAGCGGTATTCGATTTTTGGTCATACGCTGCATAAGTGAAGTCCCATGCCGTAAACTGTTCAGCGTTCAATATCGGTTTTTTCCACTCCTTTTGAAAGCCTGTCGCCTTATGGACAAACATTGTTCCAACATATTCTTTCACCGTATCCCCGGCTTTCAGTAGCGTAATGTAATACACCTCACTCATTACACCGGAATTTTCATGCAATGCGTATGCTTCCACTACGTTTACCCCCTCTACCATATCGGATAAAGGAACGGTTATATTCTTTGATTGAATACCGGAACCCGAAGAAAGACCGAGCGTATAAGGTGCTCCTCCGTTCAAGCGATAATGGATATTCTTCTCACCGGTAGTACCCTTAACCGTGAAAGGAATATTCACATCATTTTTATATCCCCCGTCAGCCAGTCCGTTACCTACCGAATAAGTGGTGCTTAATTCCATAGCCACCATCGTTACCCTTGCCGCCGATGTTTTCATAAGGCTTTCTCCGTTATAGGTAGCCTGCGCTTCTACCTGTACTGTATAGGCTGTTGCATCTTTCAGATAAGGAGAAGCGTCAAAAGTATAAGTTTGTCCGGCTACCACTCCCACAAATTCCGCTTTCTGAAATTCAGAAAGCACAGTAGAACCTCTCTTTATAATCACTCTTGCCTTCAGATCAGAGTAACCATCTACATCACTTCCTCCGGCAGTAGCAACACCCACCGAGTATTTCACTGTAAATCCACTTCCTAAAGCAAGATATTGTGATGGTGGAAGAATGGAGCCGGATGTATCAGTAAGGTCAATGCTTACCACCACCTTATCATCATCCGTATATTTCGAAAAACGCACCTCTTTGGTTTCCTCACCGCCTTCCTTGGCTTTTTGCGTCACGGTCATTACATACTGCGTGCCATCCTCACTATCTGTCACGTCGATATCCGTTACCGTTCCCACCATTGCATCGAACACCGTTCCGGATGTAGGAGGTTTCGTCTCGCCGCTCACCAGTTCCTCGGTAGGGGTACGGTTTGACAGTTCCTTCTTTAGAAACGCTTCGATGTCATCGCCTGCATAGGCATGATATGTACCGTCAGGTTGTTTTTGGTTCCATGGTGTTTCAAGATTCATCGGATGCTCGGAAGCATCAATAATACCGCTTATTTTTCTTTTTGCCATAATATTATCTCTTTTATATTATCAAAATTATTCGTTAATTGTTGCTACCGTTCCATGCGTCCGCTCCGTTCCACGGCTCGTCACCTTTCCAATAACCAATTCCAAAGCAACTGCTTATGGCAGACCATACTAGCCTTGCCCCAACATAAACAGCCGATAGAGCACGTTTTCCCACGTATACAGCCGTTATTTCCTTTCCATGTATGCTTATCATATTTAATCCTCCTCGTAGATAAGGTACAATATATTATCATCCTTTTCAGGTAATGCCTCAAAATCATCCTCACTTATAGGCTCATGACGATATGCCAATACCTTTAAATCGCCAGCATCAAGCACATACAAAGAAGTGCCTTGCATATACAGCTTATCCGCAAGCGGTATGCCGTTCTTTTGGAACATAGCAGATGACGGTATGCCATCGGATTCCCAATCACCATGCAGTGAACCTTCTACTCTGTAGGCAAACCTTTTCGCATTCCTTACCCATACGATTTCCCCACCCGGCACGGTACTTTTATCCGCCTTAATCTCTCCTTCCTCAATAATACCGGAGAAACGAGCCGTAGCTCCCTGTAAGGATGCTGTCGTGGTATTCTCCACTAATTCTACAGCATCTTCGGCCTTGGCTGCTGCATCGTTTGCGTCTTTGGTAGCATCAATAGCATCTTGCGTCTTGTCTTCCAATCCGGCAATGGATTCTTCCGCCTCTTTTGCTGCTGCATTTGCACGGGTAGCCGCATCATTCGCGACCTTACTTATCAGTTCAAAAGGAACATTTACCAGTTTATCCCCTTTCTGGCCGGGAAGTGATTTCACTCCGGTAAGCGAGGTTACAGTCTCCATATCCTCCACACCGGTAGAAGATTGGAGTATACGGTCCAATACCTCCTGAACAATCTGTTCGATATTTATTCCTTCTGCCATAAGCCTATTTTTCTATTAGTTTTACAACTTGCGAATAGCAACCAGGAGTAAGACCGGAAACTGCTTCTTTTATTATTACAGCATCTTCCGCCGTTATATCAATTTCCCCTTCTGCATCCATTATCTGCATACACAAGCGATACGCCCGTAACTTTTTATCAGTATCTGTCTGCTGGTTACCACTCGGACGAATGCTCGTCCCATTAAATAGGCATTGCGCTACAATATGACCAACAATTTGCGGCTCATTATTTATCCGCAACGGCTGGCCGTCAAAATCCTTGAAATAGTCATTAAGATTCACTTTCATATCCTTAAACTTTTAAATATATGTCATCTTTACAACAATACCATTAACAACCTCAAGGGTATATTTATAAGTTGCAAAATCACTCTTTACAGTCCACTGGAAGGTACCAGAAACACCCTTCCGGTAACTGTAGGTTCCATCGCTGGCCAGACTCCATCCCGTACCGTAATTATTCGACAGGATATCGTTACAATACACCGACCCGTTCACATGTACACCACCATCAAAATAGCCGGCATAAGTATTGGCACTGATAGGATAGCTCTGTCCAGAAGACTTGCTGGAAGCATAAATGGCAGCCCCGCCAGAATTGGAACCTACGGTCTTTACCCCAAATTTTCCCTGTGTAGCCGCATTAAAAGACACGTCCACAATGCCTTCCATATCTGACTGCGACACACCGAGTTTCAGGCTGCGCGAGTCATTGCCGAAGTAATCTCTTGCTTTCCAGTATAATCTTCCGGATTCAATAGTAAAACCACCGATTTTACCTTCGTAGGCATATACCGTTCCATAAATTTTAGCATTACGTGTTTCAATACTTCCGTCAGGCAATATTTTAAAATTATTATTCGCTGTTACCAGTCCTTCTAAAGTGATGTAATCTCCCTTTATCTTGACACCTTCAACGCTGGCGCCTATGAGGGATTTAAGATTTCCGTCACTGTCAATAGCAAACATTCCAGCCATATCACTCTTCGTAATCAATCCCGCTCCAGAAACAAGATTCCCTTTTCCATCAAAAAGGCCGGAAGCCAACAAGTTCATATCAGCCTTGGTCACTATTTGGGAAGATTCAAGAATGTTACCATCCTTGTCAAAATTACTGGCTGCTATTTTCACCAGAAGATCACTTTGTTCAAACAGTGTCCGATATTTGTAGGTAAGTGCATCCACTTTATTTGTGGAGAATACCAACAAAGAAATATAAATGACACCTGTGAAAGAAAGCTTGAAATCGCCTGTACCATTCCACAATCCATCAAGCGTAAACATCCTCTCGGTATTGGATACTGGAAGTTCTTCCTCATATCCGAACATGGCAAAATCTTCAAATCCGGTTTTATCGGCATTAACAAACTCAATCTTCAAACTACCTGCTTTGACTACACGATATGTAAAAGACAAATACACAACTCCTGGTACTTTCAGCCCCTCACTATTGGTTTGCTTATATTCTGGCACTAAGCGAAAATCTTCCAACCGTTGCATAATGTAACTGTTTCGGATATATGCGTATGGTATCTTTCCGTCTGTGCGTATTTCAGCATGACCTCCCGGTTTTGTCGACAAAGGACCATTATTCGCCCATATCCACTTTCCACCCAATGTCAGCAAAGTTGCATTCTTCCCTGTTGTCCATTTCTCCATACCGTTAGCGAAAGAAGTGTTATCAAAATAACTCTGCTCCTCACGTATTTCTTGGCGCAAGCCTTCTACCGCTGAATGTATTTTCCCCTCTGTAATCTCAAAGCGTGTCAATATATCCTCACCAGTCATTAAGACAAATGTACCTTTCAAATATACGTTATCGCCATAAAGCCCATTTCCTTTAGGTTGTTTGTCGGCGGGAAAGGAACTATCTTTAATACCATCCAAATTACCGAAACGACAGCGCAAACATCCGTTGAAGTTCTTGGCTTTTACTCCGTCCAAAATATCGATACGAGGCTGTCCGTCTTCTGTAGCCGATATACTGATAAGATTCTGACGTAACTTATTCTCTGTATTACCCATCAATACACACTCATCGCCTACAGTTGGGGCTACACCACCAAATTCGGAAACAGGTACTGTAACGCCGTTTACATCGGCCGAAGCAATTTCCACCCAATAAGCCTTGCGAGACGCACCACTAGTAACAGCGCAACGCATCAAGTCATGGACCATAAAATCACATTCCTGCTCAAAAAGAATGCGGTAGTTATTACCTTGGCGAATAACATCCTTTATTTTTCCGTTAGCTGCAGAAACGATAAACTGACCGCCTATGCTACGCACTTTCTGTATTAGTAGTTCAAGGGCTACCAATGATTGCCGGATGGTAGCTTTATCTATAGTGAGATGACTTAATCCGGTAAGTTGGTCTATCCATATCTGCCAGCCTTCACCAATCAATCCATCTACAAACTTGGTACTGCGAAGCAGCTCCCGAATAACAGCTGTAAGGAATTCAGCATTCCCTAAATCATCAATATTGGCTCCTGATTTACCTTGAACGAAATCTCCAAGTTTTATACCTTTTAAAAATGTTATTAACCCCGCTGCTGTATCGTTTAACTTTTTGCTTACTGCATTGTCCGCTATTTCCTTCAACGTACGAAGCGATGAGAGTACATTCTTATCTGTAAAAGGTCTTTCATCATACTTTTCCAGAACCGTAACACTACCATTTCCACCACCGCCGTTTATAGTGGCCTGCATAGAACTTATCTGTCCTTCTATCTTATCTTCCCATTTCTCTGTTAGATAGTTTGATACGACACACGACAGCTTTCCGGTTTTCAGATTCTTTTCTGTGGAAACAATACGAATGATTCTACTGATATTACGAGACGGTATGCTTACAGTTATCAAATCCCCACACTCTAAGCCACCTTTTTCCCTCATATAACGATAATCCACATCAAGAGTAAACTTTACCCTTTTTTGCGAATTAAAAGCAAGCCAATCCGTAGCTTTCTCACGCAACTTTGATATTGCAGCTTGCTTGTATGCCTCTCCGAGACGAATACCGGTAAAATTAAACTCCTCACCACCTCTCAAATGTTTGGCCGCTGATGGGATAAGAGGTCTGCTTTGAGTCTCCGGGTCAATGGGAGCCAATTCATCTTCTTGGTAGATTAGAGTTATTTTCTTATTAGAATTATCCCACTTAAATTCAAAGGATTTTCCCATTAAATCTCCTGTGAGAAAATTAATACGCGCATCATCGCCAATAGCCAATTCGTCGATATTAAAATCAATATCACGGCATATAAACTCACGATAATTCTCCCCCGTAGGATTCTCAACAAAACCAGTAAAAGAGGGATGAATATCATCAAAGACAATCTTTTTCTCAACTGCCCGATTGGTCTCTGAAAAGTTTTCCAAATACTTTTCGGGCAACATCAAACGTCCTTCTTCATCGCCTTCCCCTGGAGCCATATTCTTTGTTCCACCAACTGGATATACACGGGTAGTAACATCACCACTATCCACGTTACTTTGCTCTACCTCATACAATCCGCCACCTTGCCATTGTGTAAATGTCAGATTTCTTTCATTTTCAATGCGTGATACATAATTTATCGTATGGTCATGTACATAATACTCATAGCCATACGCCGAAGCCAACTCTGATAATAAACTACGGCAATCTATCCCGTCAAAAGACAATGTCATATATTCTGTATCAGGAATATTGCCAAGCTGCCACCCTGTATCTACCCCTAAAGGATTGTCATTTGTCTTGTTGACATTCCATATCAACAACTCCAACCAATCTCTCAATTTTCCCGTAAGAGTAACGCGGACGCTTTTGGTTATCTTATTGGTGAGAATCTTATCTATTAAAGTATATTCCGGTGCTTCAAATAGGTATGTTGTAGTATGATTAACAGAACTTTTATCGGCAAATTCAGATGCACGATTAATTTTATATTTTATTCCGCCAACCCTTATAAAATCCCCCTCTTGAATATCAGGAATGGTATCAGTTACCACAGTTACCGATACTTCATTCTTACTCATTATGCCATTAGCCAATATAGCATCATCAGATGCAATACTGGCTACCTTGGTATCAATTCCAGAAACTACACGATATACCTCTAAGATGTCAATCATTGCTGCATTACTCTACATTTTAAATCGAATTCCAATACATGCTTAGTCCGCACTGTAACGGTTATTCCATCTTTAAAATATATTCTCATGCGCTCATTATCTTTCAGAGTCAAATTTCTAAGACCAGGACTAATACACAAAGCTGAAAACCTGCTCATGCTTGAGTATAACCTTTCCAAGCTGCTCCCCAGCATAGTACACTTTAATGTCAATGTGGTAGGCTCACGATATTTATTTTGCATATATGGCAAAGTCGTACCTATCTCTATCCGCTTTCCAATAGCCTCAACACCAGAACGAGAAGATACATAAATCCCAAAATCAGCACTTAAAGAATAGCCATCCATTACGTAGTTATTCCCACCTGACGGATTAATGTCTATTTCTGCCGGAATATAGCTTTGTTGCCAAAATTTTACTTGCACAATAGCCATATTCAAAGTAACATATTCTTCTACAGAAATCTCATCCTTACAGATAACATTAAAGCTACCAAATCTAGTCGATAAACGCCTGCATGAAATACAAGCCTTCTTTAGCTTATCTAATTGGGATTTTACATTTTCAGAGCGAACCACCAAAGATAGAAGTAAAGTCCGGCCATCCAGTTCAATATCTTCTGCATCAACAAACGGTTCAATACCGGTTCCCCAATTATATTCCGTTATTCCTTTACGCTTAGGAAGGTCAAATACTCCTGATATGGCAATACAATCTTTTGTCTGACCTACATAGGGAAAAGCATCGTAAGAAGATATATCTATATCGTCAAGTTTATAACTCATAAGTGGCTCCTTTCCGAACTATTAAATCAGCTCCCGTACAAGTTGCATTGCCATATAGATAAACCGTAACATGAGCACCACTACATTCATCTACGATTATATCTGCATTATCCAAAGCATCTATAATCAAGCGTGCCCCATTGGAAGCCCGAAGATTCAGCTTTGTACTATCAGCAGCCCATATTCGGCACATCATTCGTTCTGTTATTTCCACTACGGCATAACACTTCCCCACAAAGGCTACTTCCTTTTGATTTTTCACATTTACTGTTTCATCGGCATACAATCCTTGTCCGTGCATCATATCTCCAAAATTAGAGCGAATAAATACACTTGATGGGGTATGTCTTGAAAGACAAAACTTAATATTATCAAAAAAGCATCTGAGCATATCAACCCTAGACTTTGTAGCTGCTAATTCTTGTAGTCCTTCATTGCAGGCTCCAGCAGCACCCGCTAATAATGCAATTCGTTCTTTCAGTTCCATACTATCCTCTACCATTATAGTTTTTAGTGTTTTTTCTTATTTCATCAAGCTTTGTTTCCAATGATTTGATACCCGTTTTCAGTTCTTCAACAAGAGTTCCGGTATTATCTGCCGTTGCTTTGGTATTATTGTTTATTTCAACAATCTGCACATAAATATTAGCTATATTGGCAAGCTGCGTCCGGCATTCTATAAAATGCTCATGGCTCAAATTAAGCAAAGAACGTATATCTAAAGCAGACATATTCCATAGACCTACAAGCTGGGAAGCGGTGCCCTCAGTTACCGCAGCCTGCAGCTCACCAGTAACACCATTCTCTATTTCATCTTCAACTTCGCTATTTACAAGTCCCAACTTCTTCAACAATTCCTGATAACGCCCCAACTGTCCCAATATCTGATCTTTTCCCTGCTGACCCGCTGCAACAATTTGGTCTATTTCCCAGTTGGTAAGTTCAAAACCGCCGGCACTGTTTTCATTAAAAGCATCTGCCATTTTTTGAAACATATCGGACATCGATTTTTGGATTACAAAAACGTCCAGTTGCTTAGATATGACATTCTTCATCAAGTCATTTATCTTTTCTTGTATAGCTTCTTTGCCGTTATCAAGACCATTACATAATCCGTCAACAATACTCGAAGCCATATCATTGGAAAATGAATACAAATCAGTCGTTGATAATTCATCTATAATTCCCTGTCTGAGTTCTTCTATCTTATCCCTATAATCCTCTATTTGGCTTTCCCAATCAGCAATCTTCCCGTCGTCACGTTTTTTAGACCTTTTGCTTTGCTCTGCAGCTATCATACCCTCAGTTTCCGCTATCTTTTGATACAAGTTATTTACCTGCTCTATCTGCTTGCTATATTTCTCACTGCCGATAGCTTTGGCTGTTTCACGTTCCAACTGCCGGTATTGCTTTTCCAAGTTTTTCACATTCTCTTGATGCTGTTTAATTTCCCGATTAGCCTTACGACTTCTTCGGTCAAAGACATCAAATGCAGAAGATATAAGCCCAACGGCACCTGAAATCATAGCAGCCGGATTCATGGAAGCAATACCGCCGGCCAGCTTACCTGCCGACCCAACCATATTGGATATACTTCCAAGTAACTTTTGGGTTTCTTCATCCCCAGCCAATCCCATGTTCTTTAA
>UMJM01032290.1_pt1 | contig 10388 bp, 8 predicted proteins | sample 1966031 | NCBI WGS metagenome assembly UMJM01 (sample SAMEA4836150, study PRJEB28245) | human gut metagenome | biome: gut microbiome; material: fecal sample | place: Denmark | collected 2008
GGCGGTGAGACCGCAGAGCATCCCGGACTGATGCCCGAGGATGAGTATGATCTGGCAGGATTTGCAGTAGGCGTGGTAGAACGTAAGGATCTGATCACCGGTGAGAATATCAAGTCCGGTGATGTACTGGTGGGCATTGCTTCCTCCGGTGTACATTCCAATGGTTTTTCTCTGGTGAGAAAAGTATTCAATATGACAAAAGAGAGCCTGGATACCTATTATGACGAGCTGGGCAAGACTCTTGGTGAGGCACTGCTTGCTCCCACCAGAATCTACGTGAAGGCTATGAAGTCTGTGAAGAACGCAGGCGTTAAGGTAAAGGGCTGCAGCCATATCACCGGTGGTGGTTTCTATGAGAACATCCCCAGAATGCTTCCCGACGGCATCCGTGCAGTTGTGAAGAAAGACAGCTACGAAGTACCTGCTATTTTCCGCCTGATGCAGAAGAAAGGCAATATCACAGACGAGATGATGTATAATACTTACAACATGGGTCTGGGCATGGTACTGGCACTGGATCCCGCAGATGTGGATAAGACTCTGGAAGCTCTGAAGGCAGCAGGAGAGACTGCTTATGTGGTAGGTACCTGCGAAGCCGGTGAAAAGGGTGTGACCATATGTTAAGAGTAGTCGTACTGGTATCCGGCGGCGGCACGAATTTACAGGCAATCATTGATGCCATTGCAGCCGGTAAGGTTAAAAACGCACAGATCGTGGGTGTCATCAGCAATAACAAGACGGTGAAGAGCTTAGAGAGAGCACGCAATGCGGGAATTCCCGCGGTCTGTGTGTCTCCGAAGGATTATGAGAGCAGAGAGGTATTTAATGAGGCACTGCTTGCAAAGGTGAAGGAATTCACTCCGGACTTAATCGTACTGGCAGGTTTCCTGGTGAAGATCCCGGAGGCAATGGTACACGAATACAGCAACAGGATCATCAATATCCACCCGTCCCTGATCCCTTCTTTTTGCGGCGTGGGATACTACGGACTACATGTGCATGAAAAGGCACTGGAGCGCGGTGTGAAAGTCACCGGAGCTACGGTACATTTTGTGAATGAAGGCATGGACGAGGGTCCCATCATTGCACAGAAGGCAGTGGCAGTGGAAGATGATGATACCCCGGAGATCTTACAGAGACGTGTCATGGAGCAGGCAGAGTGGCTGCTTCTGCCGAAGGCGATAGATGATATTGCCAACGGACGGATCTGCGTGGCAGACGGCAAAGTAAAGCATACAAACAGCAAAAAATAAGGAAGGCAGAAGATATGGGTATGAAAGTATTGATCGTAGGCGGTGGTGGCAGAGAGCATGCTATTGCAGCCTGTGTGGCAAAAAGTCCTAAAGTGGATAAGATCTATTGTGCTCCGGGCAATGCCGGAATCGGTCAGATCGCAGAGTGTGTTCCCATCGGAGCCATGGAATTCGACAAGATCGTGGCATTTGCGAAGGAACAGGCAATTGACCTGACCATCGTAGGTATGGATGATCCCCTGGTCGGCGGACTGGTGGATGCACTGGAGGCAGAGGGCCTGCGTGCTTTCGGACCCCGTAAAAATGCAGCCATCCTGGAAGGAAGCAAAGCTTTTTCCAAGGATCTGATGAAGAAATACAACATTCCCACTGCGGCTTATGAGAATTTCGATAACGCGGAGGATGCTGTTAAGTACCTGAAGGAGCAGGCAAGCTTCCCCATCGTGCTGAAGGCGGACGGTCTGGCACTGGGCAAGGGCGTATTGATCTGCAATACTTTAGAAGAAGCACTGGCAGGCGTGGATGAGATCATGTTGGATAAAAAGTTTGGCGCAGCCGGCAACCGTATGGTCATCGAAGAGTTCATGACCGGCAGAGAAGTCAGTGTTCTTTCTTTTGTAGATGGCAAGACTATCCGCATCATGACTTCCGCGCAGGATCATAAGAGAGCGAAGGACGGTGATCAGGGTCTGAACACCGGTGGTATGGGAACCTTTTCTCCCAGCCCCTTCTATACCGGGGAAGTGGATGCATTCTGTAAGAAATACATCTACCAGGCTACCGTGGATGCCATGGCAGCGGAAGGCAGACCTTTCAAGGGAGTCATCTTCTTCGGACTGATGCTGACAAAAAACGGTCCCAAGGTACTGGAATACAATGCCAGATTCGGCGACCCGGAGGCGCAGGTGGTACTGCCCCGTATGAAGAACGATATCATCGAAGTGATGGAGGCCTGTGTGGATGGCACACTGGATCAGATCGACCTTCAGTTTGAAGACAATGCTGCGGTATGTGTGGTTCTGGCAAGCGACGGCTATCCCGTATCCTATGAGAAGGGATTCGTGATAAACGGTCTGGAGAACTTCGACGGAAAAGACGGTTATTATTGTTTCCATGCCGGAACGAAGCTTACGGACAAGGGAATCGTCACAAACGGTGGTCGCGTTCTGGGAGTGACAGCAAAGGGAGCTACCCTGAAGGAGGCACGTGCCAATGCCTATGCGGCAACGGAATGGATCTCTTTCGAGAATAAATACATGCGTCATGACATTGGCAAGGCAATTGATGAAGCGTAAGGCAAGGTCAGGATACAAAAGGAGTTGCAGATGAAAAAGACAGTACAGAGAATAAGTAAATGTAAAGCTTTCTGGGGAATGCTTGCACTGGTACTTGTGTTGGGAGCAGGACTTTTTGCGGGGGATCTGGCAATCGTCAGTCATGCGGAGAGTGCGGCCAAGGTAACGGCATCCAGTGCCAAGATCCGTAAGAGTGCGGACTCTTCCAGTGAAGTCATCGGAAGTGCGTCCAAGGATAAGACAATCTCCATCAAGAGTCAGACCAAGGGTGCAGACGGTTATACCTGGTATGAAGTATATGTGGATGCGAATACGCTGGGATATATTCGTTCCGACCTGGTAAGCATTACCGACGGATCTACCCCGTCGTCTTCTTCAGGTACAACAACGACTACAACGACTACGACCACAGCGACACCGGCGCCTGCTGTGAATGAGACCCCTGTGGAGGTTACAGCAGTGGAGCCTCTGAGTGCTACCGTAACCGGCGGACAGTCCGTACGTGTGCGCAGCAATGCTTCTACTACCAGCCAGATTGTGACTACTGCGGAGAACGGAATGGCGCTGACCGTCACCGGTCAGGCTACCGGTACCGATGGCAAGACATGGTATCAGATAACCTTTATATCCAACAGTATTGAGGTGACCGGATTTATCCGTTCCGATTATGTGGCATTGTCCGGAGAATTGCAGGCACCTGTGGAAGAACAGCCCACAGAGGAACAGCCTGTGGAAGAACAGCCCGAGGATACCCAGACGACATCAAAGGATTGGGATACCCAGTTACAGGGAGATGCCTGGTATCTGTTAGATATGGCAGGACAGAAGCAGTACAAGATCGAAGACCTGTTCAATTCCATAGATCAGATCACGGAGATCAACGCACAGTTTGACACAGATCAGAAGAAATTAAAGAGCCAGAAGGCGGTCATCATTGTACTGGTGATACTGTTAGTATTTCTGGCAGCGGCAGTAACACTGCTGATCTTTAAAATCAAGGATATGATGGATGCGGCTGACTTCTCTGATGCGGAGGAAAGCGTCCGCAGAAGAAGAGTGGACAGACCGAAAACCGGTAGACCTCAGGGCGGCAGACCGGCGGGACAGAGTAGCAGACCCCAGGGCTCACAGAAGGTAATGCATGAAGTAGGTGCAGAGAGAAGACCCACGGGACAGGGACAGAGATCCGTAACAGGGCAGCAGACAAGACCTGTAGGACAGGGAGCAAGACCTATGGCAGGGCAGCAGGCAAGACCCGCAGGGCAGGGAGCAAGACCTGTAGGACAGGGAGCAAGACCTGCAGGGCAGCAGGCAAGACCCGTAGGACAGGGAGCAAGACCTGTAGGGCAGCAGGCAAGACCCGCAGGACAGAGCAGCAGACCTGTGGCAGATCAGCAGGCAAGACCCGCAGGACAGGGAGCAAGACCCGTAGCACCCCAGAGCCAGCGTTCCGTGGCGCCCCAGGTAGACCGACCGACCAGACCTGTACAGAAGGAAGGCAATCAGGATCCCGGCTGGAAGTCCAAGAACTTCATGTCCGATGATGACGAATTTGAATTCGAATTCCTTAACTGGGACGGTGACGAAGAACAATAAAAATCTGAGTAATCATAAAAGAGAACGGTATCTTACGAAAGTGGGATGCCGCTTTCTTTTTAAAATTTTGATAAACTTTCCGGGTCTACGGTTGACAGTATCGCCTTCACTGTTATAATAAACGTATAACAATCGGTGACATGGGAAGGGAGTGATTTTGATGATAATAGAGATAGATTTCAACAGTGATGAAGCGCTCTATATGCAACTGCGCAATCAGATCATCATGGGAATTGCCACGTCACAATTTCATGAAGGAGATTCCCTGCCAAGTGTAAGGCAGCTGGCGGATACCATCGGGATCAATATGCATACTGTAAATAAGGCATACACGGTCCTGAAGCAGGAAGGCTATGTCAAGGTAGACAGACGAAAGGGCGCAGTGATCGCTCTGGATGTGGACCGGATGCGTGCAGTGGATGAATTACGGAAGGAACTGCAGGTAATACTGGCTAAGAGCAGCTGTAAAAATATTTCCAGGCAGGAAGTGCATGAGCTGATTGATGAAATATATGAAGAATATGGAGGACTGAATTGATGCAGTCACAGTTTACGGATAAAGCGCAGAACGCGCTTGCCCAGGCAGGCAGATGTGCCAGAAGCCTGAAACAGGGCTATATCGGAACCGAACACATTCTGGTGGGACTTTTAAAGGAAGAGTCCGGTGTAGCAGCCAAAGTATTAATGGATAACGGCGTGGAAATAGACCAGGTCATGGAAATGATACGGGATCTGATCGCTTTTGAAAACGGTGTGGCAGTGAAGGACAGAGAAGGGTATTCTCCCAGAGCGGCGAGAATCCTGGAGGAAGCACACCGTCAGGCAGCCCGTTTCGGACAGAAACAGACCGGCACAGAGCATCTGCTGCTGGCACTGATCAAAGAAGGCGAGAATGTTGCTGTACGTCTGTTGAACACGTTGGGGGCCAATGTACAGAAAATATATGTGGATACCCTGATCGCTATCGGACAGGATGGCAATCTGTATAAGGAAGATCTGGGGAAAAAGGGCGACCGCAAGGCAAAGCAGTCTACACTGGAACAATACAGCAGAGATCTGACGGCTTTGGCAAGAGAGGGCAGGCTGGATCCTGTCGTGGGCAGAGAAGAAGAGATCCGCAGAGTCGTACAGATCTTAAGCCGCCGCACGAAGAACAATCCCTGTCTCGTCGGAGAACCCGGTGTAGGTAAGACCGCTGTGGTAGAAGGGCTGGCAGCCCGGATCGTAGCGGGAGATGTGCCTTTTACCGTACAGAATAAGAGAGTACTGACCTTGGATCTGTCGGGAATGGTAGCGGGCAGTAAGTACCGCGGTGAGTTCGAGGAACGGATCAAGAAAGTATTAAAAGAAGTAACGGAGGACGGGAATATTATTTTATTCCTGGATGAACTGCATACGATCATCGGAGCCGGAGGGGCAGAGGGTGCCATTGATGCATCCAACATCATGAAGCCTTCCCTGGCGAGAGGTGAAATCCAGTTAATCGGTGCAACCACCATTGCAGAATATCGCAAATACATTGAGAAGGATGCAGCGCTGGAGCGCAGATTCCAGCCGGTGACTGTCGAAGAACCCACAGAGGAAGAGGCTGTCCGCATTCTGGAAGGCATCAAGGGAAAATATGAAGATCACCATCATGTGGAGATTACCCCGGAAGCCATCGAAGCTGCAGTCAGACTGTCCAGCCGTTATATTAACGATCGTAATCTGCCGGATAAGGCCATCGATCTGATCGATGAGGCGGCAGCCAGTGCCAGACTGCATGCGCTGGACGTGCCGGATAAGGCAAAGGAGATTTCTGACCGGATCCATGAGATGGATCAGGAGATGGAGAGAGCCATCCGCATGGAAGCTTTTGACCAGATGGCAGAGATTAAAAAGAAGCAGGATGCTCTGGTGAAAAAGCAGGAGCGCCTGATGAAGAAACGGGAAAAACAGGAAGCAGGCAGCACTTTAAGTATCGGCGAGAACGAGATTGCCGAGGTTGTTGCCCAGTGGACCAAGATTCCCGTACAGAAGCTGGCGGAAAAAGAGAGCGAGCGGCTGTTAAAGCTGGAGAAGACCCTGCACAAGCGTGTCATCGGTCAGGAAGAAGCAGTGAGTGCAGTGGCTAAGGCAATGCGCAGAGGCCGTGTGGGCCTGAAGGATCCCAACCGTCCCATTGGTTCTTTCCTGTTCTTAGGACCTACCGGTGTGGGTAAGACAGAGCTGTCCAAAGCACTGGCAGAGGCAATGTTCGGTTCCGAGGATGCCATGATCCGTGTCGATATGTCCGAATATATGGAAGGACATTCAGTCTCCAAGATGATCGGGTCACCGCCCGGATATGTGGGATTCGAAGAAGGCGGACAATTAAGCGAGAAGGTACGCCGCAATCCCTACTCCGTCGTGCTGTTCGATGAGATCGAGAAAGCTCATCCCGATGTATTTAACGTACTTTTACAGGTGCTGGATGACGGTCATATCACGGACTCCAAGGGACGTAAGGTCAGCTTCAAAAATACCGTACTGATCATGACTTCCAACGCGGGTGCACAGCGTATCGTGGATCCCAAGAATCTGGGCTTTGCCACAGAGAAGAGCGAGACCAAAGATTACGAGAAGATGAAAGCGGGTGTCATGGAAGAGGTAAAGCACAGCTTTAAGCCGGAATTCATCAACCGTATTGATGACATTATCGTGTTCCATCAGCTGAATAATGAGAACATGAAGGAGATCGTGAATCTGCTGGCAGCCAATCTCTATAAGAGATGTGAGAACCAGCTGGGAATTCATCTGACCATCACCGCGGCGCTGAAGGAACATCTGGTATCCAAATATGCGGATAACAAGATGGGGGCAAGACCTTTAAAGCGTGCGATCCAGTCGGTGGTAGAGGATGCTCTGGCAGAGGAGATACTGCAGAAAAAGGTGGTACCGGGAGATAAAGTATCCGCCGGATTTAAGGACGGAAAAGTGGTATTTACGGTTAAAAATAAATAAAATTTTTTGTAGAAAAACAGTGTGAGATATATTATACTGTAACTATTCAAAACCCCATTCGCAAAGGACAAAAGAGAAAGATTGCGGATGCAGTTACTTTCAGGAGGACAGACAGATGGCAGTAGTGGAAGAAATACTTCGCAGTGAAGCAGACGGATCTATCAGCTTTGGTAATCACAAGCTGGCCAAGAAGGCAAAGGTAGAAGATTATGAGCATGCAGGAGATCTGCTGAAGGTTAAGACCTACAATGAGATGACAAAGTTAGAGAAGAATGGCATGTTTTTATATGAATCTGTTCCCGGAACCAGTGTGCTGGAGTTTAAGGAATCTGACAACAGCGTGGAGTTCATCGTAGAGGGTGATGAGGATTCCCAGATCACCGTAGGTCTGAAGGATGATACCGAGTACGAAGTATTGATCGACGGCAAGAACGTAGGAACCATGAAGACCGGACTTGGCGGCAAGCTGAGCTTAAGCGTAGAACTGGAAGCAGCAGGTGAAGTACCTGTTAAGATCGTAGAAGCGTAAGGACGCACTGCAAAGGAGTCCAGGCACGGAGGATATTGTAGTACTTCGTGACTGGGCTCTTTTTTATAACGATTGGGGAGAGAGCATGGCAAAAGGTAAGACAGCCACCGTTTTTTTCTGTCAGAACTGTGGCTATGAATCCACGAAATGGCTGGGACAATGCCCCGGTTGCAGAGAGTGGAATACTTTCGTGGAAGAGACGATAGATAAAACAGAATTAAAGAATACCGGAAACGGTGCGAAGAGAGACAGAAGAGAGGCATCAGAACCCTGTGTACTGTCCGAGATCGCCATCCGGGAGGAGAATAAGACCCTCACCGGGATCAAAGAACTGGACCGGGTGCTGGGAGGCGGTATCGTGCAGGGATCCCTGACACTGGTAGGCGGAGACCCCGGAATCGGTAAGTCCACACTGTTATTGCAGGTCTGTCATAATCTGTCTGCGGCGGGACATAAGGTACTGTATATCTCCGGAGAGGAATCCAAGGTACAGATCAAGATGCGGGCGGATCGCCTGGGCACTTTTTCGGAGCATATGCTCCTACTGTGCGAGACGAATCTGGACATTATCAGTGAAGTGATCCGCAGGAGTAAACCGGAGGTCGTGATCATTGACTCTATTCAGACCATGTACAACGAAAATGTGTCGGCGGCACCGGGAAGCGTATCCCAGGTGAGGGAATCCACAGGCATCCTGTTGCAGCTGGCGAAAGGACTGGGAATCTCGATCTTCATTGTAGGTCATGTGACCAAGGAAGGTACGGTGGCAGGTCCCAGAGTGTTGGAACATATGGTGGACACGGTACTTTATTTTGAAGGGGACAGACATGCGTCCTACCGTATTCTGCGGGGCGTGAAGAACCGTTTTGGATCCACGAATGAGATCGGTGTCTTCGAGATGCGGGAGACGGGGCTGGCAGAGGTCAAGAATCCTTCGGAATATATGTTGAACGGTCGACCGGAGAATGCCAGCGGTTCTGTGGTGGCATGTACCATGGAGGGCACCAGACCGCTTCTGATCGAGCTACAGGCGCTGGTGTGCCACAGTAATTTCGGCATTCCCAGAAGACAGACCACCGGTACGGATTTTAATCGCGTAAATCTCCTGATGGCAGTATTGGAGAAGCGTTCGGGAGTACAGTTATCCTCCTGTGATGCCTATGTGAATATCACCGGCGGTATCAAGATCCAGGAGCCGGCGATTGACTTAGGGATCGTGCTGGCGATTCTGTCCAGCTTCCGGAATAAGGCATTGAACCCGAAGATGGTTGCCTTCGGAGAAGTAGGCTTAAGCGGTGAAGTCCGTGCAGTCAGCATGGCAAAACAACGTGTGGCAGAGGCGGAGAAGCTGGGCTTCGAGGAATGCGTGGTGCCTTACGTGTCACTGGAAGAGTGCAAAAAGGGAAGTAAGATCCGGGTCATCGGCGTAAGCTCCGTGCAGGATGCGGTCGATAAAGTATTTGGCTGATGATTCTAAACTGTAAAATGCATTTGAAAAAGAGACCAGGAATGGTCAAAAGATATGAGGAGGGCAAAACATGCCTGTAAAAATAGGAATTGATATCGGCAGCAGCACAACGAAGATCGTAGCTTTTGAAGGGAAACATATGCTTCCGCCCATGGCGGTCAAGGCAGACAGCCAGGTGGCATCTCTCTATGGCGCATTCGGCAGATACCTGTACGAGAACAACCTGGAACTGTCGGACGTAGAAGGTGTTTACATCACCGGCGTTGGAAGCAAGTATGTGGAGAAAGCGGTATATGATCGTCCTACCTATAAGGTAGACGAATTCATAGCCACCGGAACCGGCGGTTATTACCTCACGGATAAAAAGGAAGTCATTGTCATCAGCATGGGCACCGGAAGCTTCTTCGTCAAAGTAACTGAAAATGAGATGAAGCATTTAGGCGGTGTCGGCTTGGGTGGCGGAACCATCTGCGGACTGTCCACAATCATGCTGAACACCGGAGACATCCATGAGATCGTACCCCTGTCCCGCAAGGGTGATGTGACGAAGATCGATCTGCGGATCGGCGATCTCGCCAAGGAAAAGCTCCCGGGTCTGAACCTGGATGTGACTGCATCCAACTTCGGCAAAGCAGATGCCCAGTCCAAGCCCGAAGATATTGCAGCCGGTATTGTACATATGGTCATCGAGAACATCTGTCAGGCAGGAATCTTAGCCTCCGTGAATACCGGCATCAAGGATTACATCCTCATCGGTGGTCTGACCAGATTCTTCGAGTGCCGCCAGATCATCGAGGACTTCAAGAGCCTGTGGGACGTGAAAATCAGTATTCCGGAGTACTCCGATTACGCTACCGCGATAGGGTCCGTGATCGCGCCGGATTCGGAGAAAGAGGAGATCTGATAATATAGCTGCAAAGACAACACCCCGGCATGGCGCGGGTCTATAAATCGCGTCGTGCCGGGGTGAAATCGTATCCAATAGTATCCAAAACAGAAACAAAAAAAGCCGATAACATCGACTTTTTAAAGCAGGGGAAGAGGGGATCGAACCCCCGTTAACGGTTTTGGAGACCGCCGCACTACCGCTGTACTATTCCCCTATGAAATTGTATCAGTTGAATCACTGACGAAAACTATTATAGCATAGATGTTTACTATTTAGCAAGTGAAAATTTCAAATTTTTGCAAAAACTTTTGCAATTCCAAAGGAAACCACAAAAAATAACTTATAACACAATTAAAGCAGCCGCAGGCGGGAAACC
>UMJM01038485.1_pt1 | contig 10379 bp, 8 predicted proteins | sample 1966031 | NCBI WGS metagenome assembly UMJM01 (sample SAMEA4836150, study PRJEB28245) | human gut metagenome | biome: gut microbiome; material: fecal sample | place: Denmark | collected 2008
TACGCCTTATGTTCCTGAAAGGAGACTACCTTATCACTCATCATATCATTATTATCCGTCCAAAGCTCGCACTGCGTCATTACGGTCTGAACAGCATCCGCCATCCCTTCCGGTGGGTATTTATGTTTTTTCAACAGGCGCTTAATAAGGGTACGCATTTTGGCACGGGCAGATTCTTTGCGCTGCCAGTCAATCGTTTTATTTCTACGAAGTGTATCCGCCAATTCCTTGGTAATCGCAATCAGTTCTTCATTTTTGTAAAAGTCCTTGATTGCTTGCGGTTTTGTAAGTGCATCGTAGAATGCCAATTCATCGGCTGTAAGGCCGAGCTGTTCGCCCTCTTTGTGGGCTTCAGCCAGCTGCTTAGCAAGCTTCAGCATTTCTGCGATGACTTCTTCATTGGTGAGCATACCATTCAGATATGCATTGATTGCTCGCTGCATGATTTCGCTGAACTTTTCAGACTTAACCACATTCGTTCTTCGATAAACAGATACCTGTTCCGCTATCAGTTTTTTCAGCAGCTCAATTGCCAGATTCTTCTCCTTCATTTTGCTGATTTCCTCAAGGAACTTCGGATCAAACAAGGAGAATTCCTCTTGCATATCAGAAAACAGGTTAATAACGCCCTCGCTCTTGATGCTTTGCTTCAAAAGCTCATTGATACGAGCGTTCATTTCAGGCAGAGAGATTTTCTTGCCGCTTCCCGCATTGGTCAGTCGCAGCACCAGAACACGCACCGATTCAAAGAACGCAGCTTCAAAGCGGTCAGCTTCGCACACCATGGAAGAACAAAGAGAAAGAGCCTGGTGAAGCATAAGCGCTTCCTTAATAAAGGTATCTTTTTCTTTGTCCTTTTCGCGGGCGATGATATAGTTTACCGCACCGCTGATGGTCTTTGCTCTTTCTAAATCTGTTCCGGTCGTGAACTTGGTGTAGTCAAATCCATGGAACATGTCACGGCAAACACCGAGCTTTTCAATAAACTTCGGATAAGCAACCTTAGCAACATCCGTATCACCATAGTTTTTCTTATCACGGGTGGTGTAGTCATTCATCGCCTGCTTTAATGCGCTAGCAATGCCTACATAATCAACTACCAGACCGCCTTCCTTGTCACGGAACACACGATTGACACGGGCGATTGCCTGCATCAGATTGTATCCGCTCATCGGCTTATATACATACATGGTAGCCAGAGACGGAACATCAAATCCTGTCAGCCACATATCAACGACAATGGCAATCTTCATCGAGCTGTTATTGTCCTTGAATTTTTTCGCCAGCTCGTCCTTGTGCCGCTTATTGCCGATAATATCATGCCATTCTTCAGGGTCGTTATTTCCGCCGGTCATAACAATACCGACTTTTTCCGTCCAGTCAGGGCGCAGCTCCAGAATCCGCTTATAAATCTTCATTGCAATCGGGCGGGAATATGCCACGATCATCGCTTTGCCTGTAAGCAGACCTTCACGGTAATTCTCGTAATGGTCAAGAATATCGCAGACAAGAGAGTTGATGGTGTTGTCGTTGCCCAATATAGCTTCCATCTGTCCCAGTGTTTTCTTGCTCTTTTCAATAACCTCAGGATCGGCATTGTGCGCCATGATTTCATACTCTGCATCAATCATGTGCAGCGTAGCTTCATCCAGGTTGAGCTTAATGACACGGCTTTCGTAATAAACCGGGCGGGTTGCACCATCTTCAACAGCCTGCGTCATATCATAAATGTCGATGTAGTCACCGAACACTTCACGAGTGCTGCGGTCTTTCGAGGAAATCGGTGTTCCGGTAAAACCGATGTATGTAGCGTTCGGCAGGCTGTTTCGGATAATTCGTGCAGTACCTACAACACGCTTGGCGATCTCTTCACCGTCCTCATTCTTGGTCAGCTTAATCTTTTCGGTTAAGCCGTACTGTCCACGATGGGCTTCGTCTGCCATAACGATGATATTTCTGCGCTCAGAAAGAGCTTCGTGAGATTCCTCAAACTTCTGCATAGTCGTAAAGATAATACCGTTAGCTTGTCTACCTTCCAACCAATCTTTTAATCCAACATCATTTTTACTCGAAGTCTCTGTCAGTTTTCTACAAGTGGCGTGTACCGGTTCCTGACGCAAGAAATCTTTGCACTTTGCAAACTGTCCGAAAAGCTGATCGTCCAAATCGTTTCTGTCTGTCAGCACAACTATCGTTGGACTATCCAAGGCTTCTTGGAGCAGATGAGCATAGAATACCATCGACAGCGACTTGCCGCTGCCCTGCGTATGCCAGAACACACCGCCTTTACCATCGGTAACGGTAGCTCGTTTAGTCGATTCGATTGCTTTTCTTACAGCAAAATACTGATGATAACCAGCCAATATTTTGAAGGAGTTCACACCCTCGTTAGAAAAGCAGATAAAGTTCTTTATCAGGTCAAGCAGGCGTTCCTTTTGGAACATTCCCTCAAAGAAGGTATCAAACTGTGCGTACTGCGTGTTCTCATAGCTTCCATCGACTGTTTTCCATTCCATGAAGCGATCTTCGCCGGAAGTAATTGTACCGGCTTTTGAGGTCATCTGGTCGCTCATAACGCAGATGGCATTATAGATGAACATGGAAGGTATTTCCTTCATGTAGTTGCGAAGCTGCCGGTATGCAGCAGAAGCATCGGTTTCTTCTCTGGAAGGAGATTTCAGTTCCACAATAACGACCGGAATGCCATTTAGGAAAAGCAGAATATCCGGGCGTTTGTTGCTGTTTTCGATGAAAGTCCATTGATTTGCTACAATAAAGGAGTTATTGTCGGGATTTTTATAGTCAACAAGATAGACGATGGAGGAGCGTTCCTCGCCTTTTTCAAAATAGCGCACAGGAATGCCGTTTTGCAGATAATCCATAAAGACAGTGTTTTTCTGCACCAGTTCGCCGTTTTCAAAGTTCTTCAGCTTAAATAATGCGTCCTGAATGGCATCATCGGGCAACCCTCTGTTCAAACGGTCCAGAGAATCAAGCAGAACTTCTTCATATAACGGACTGTAAAAATCTCTTTCTATATCTGGACCGTATGCATACTCGTATCCCAAATCATTTCTGAACAGCTCGATTACTGAATTTTCATAATCGGCTTCGGTATATAATCCCGGCATTTTCAATTCTCCTTTTTACAGTTTGGATATTTCTATTGTATATCCGTTCTTGTTCATTTCTTTTGCAAGTGAAATGGCAGCATCTTCGACATTGTCTTTGAAGGGAATGTATATGAGACCATTAATATCCGAAGGTGATTCCATATCTTCTGCTTGTGATAATAAAATTGCCACCTTTGAACGACCTTTTGCAGCGAGCAACATTCCTAATTCTAAGACTACATTTTGTCTTACACGATACTTCTTATTTGCTTCATTGTTTTTTGCATATCCAATATCATCAGGTGTGGCAAGAACGATACCAAAATCAGCTTGATTTGTATATTTCTCCAGCTTTTCAATTATAGTACTTCCGTCGGATGGGAGTTGGTCTAAAATTAATGGTTTCAAATCCCATCTGCGAAGCATTGCTTCCAATTGTGTTCTCGCATTTTTATCGTGCCCATAAACAACAAAAACTTTGTTGTTTTGTGGCACTCCTATTGTTTGTAAAGACAATAATTTCTCGATTTCAGATGAATTTTTCCCTTGACAATTTACTGTTCCTTTGTCCCAGCAATTCACGTTGCAACCATTGGTAAGTTTTAATACAGTTCCCAAATCATTTCCTGTTCGATTTTCACTTGAAATAGTTTGTCCTGCCCTTTTAAGTAAATTTTTTACTTGTTCGATGGATAAGTTAATAGCCATAATTAAAATCCTTTCTGTTTTGTAGTTAAAACGAAAATTTAGTGGCTTAAAGGTTAATGACGGAGACGTCAAGTTCGCCAGACATCAGTTTTGGTAAAAGAGTGTTACGGAGCTGTGCCAATCGTTGATTCTCGATCTGGTTGTTCATTATAACTTCAAACATAGGTGAAGTAATTTCAGAAAAAGTATTATTTACTTCTTCTGAAGGTAAAACAGTTTGCGAAGCCTTAATCTCAGAAGAGGATAGATTTACTTGTACTCCACTATTTGCTCTGCTACGGAGGTCAACGAGAAAATCTTTGCTATTAGTAAGTAAATAGATGAACGGAGATGTTACTCCTTTGTATCCATTTGCTCTGAGGTGTCCAACTCGCTGATTGACAATGTACTCATCATCAAGTGGCATAATGGCTGTATTACCTAATATTGCTACATTGTCTTTCATATCTGTCATTGCCATAAGTATATCGCCTTTTTTGAGAACGAATTTCTCTAACTTTGATGTAAGGCTCTTTGGATACCAGCTTTTTGTTCCATCAGTAATAAATCCACCGCCACGAGCAATATGCCCTTGTTTGAACACTTGATAACAGTCTGATCCTGGCTCATTAAGAAGCTCTTTACTCTTAAACGCATAGCCATTTTGAAAATCAGCAATCTTTTCAAGAGGAACTATCTCCCAGTCAGAAGGCATGGTTCCATTGAACGGCTCAAAATCTACAAACCAAGACTTAAATAGCGCTTTGGCTTGCTGCTCTAAATTTTCGTTTACCGCATTATTACAATAAATTTTCTTTTGTATATCATTTAAAACTGCAACAATTTTCTGTTGTTCTTCAACCGTAGGCAATTCCAATTCCAAATTGTTAACCATATCTTTTGTAAGCGCATTCCTCGTTGCACCTCCGGATGCCAATTGCAGTAGATATTCTTTGTTTAGTTGTAAATAGTACAATAGATAACTTGGTATAACTTTCGAAGAATCTGCTCGTATAATGCAGACGTGCTGATTTACTCTCGCAGGCAAATAATTTTTATCCACTATACACGCTCGCGCAACAGAGTCTCCAGTGATATTGAGTAATACATCATCTTCTTCGACAATCACATTTTTTAATTTTTCTGCCTGCAATTCGTTTATGTAAACCAAGCCACCAGCAGAAAAAGTAAAATCCAAAACATTCTGGCTGCGAATTAGAGAAATACCATCTTCACAATATGCCTCCTTGCCACCTCTCGGTGTTGCGCCGCTACCAATTTTAGTACATATATCCTTAAATTTTGCCACAACAGTTCACGCTCCTAACCTATGTATTTGCGGTGAGCAATCTTAACATTGCTCTGCTTGACCATTGCATACTGCAAGGTCGTATCTATTCGTTGATGCCCCAGAAGCCGTTGCAGCTGCTCAACGGGCATTCCTTTGTCTATAGCCATTGTAGCGAGGGTTCGTCTGAATTTATGCGGATGCACTCTTGGAAGTGCAAGCCGCTTGCCAAGCTCACGCAATCTTAACTCTACACCGCCAATATGCAATCTATCGTATGGCGCTTTTAGCGATACAAACAGCGCATTATTGCTGTCCGTTCTTTGTGCAAGGTAGTTCTGAAGGTGGATTTTGGTTCTGGCATCAAAGTAGACCATTCTCTCCTTGCTGCCTTTACCAAATACCACGCACTCTCGCTCTTCGAAGTTTATGTCATCCCGATTGAGAAGCACCAATTCGCCAACACGCATTCCGGTTGATGCCAGCATATCAATCAAAGCCAGATCACGCAGAGAATCACAATGGTCACGCATGGTTTCCAATGCTTCGTCTGTATACGTTTCTTTGATGGTCACAGCTGTTTTCACCTTATGAATCCTGCGTACCGGGCTTTTCAAGATGTAATCTTCATCTTCAAGCCAGGAAAAGAAACTGGATAAGATTCTGCGGATATTGTCAATTGTCACCTTGCTGGATTTTCGTTCTGACTGATAGTCAGTCAAATAGGAGCGTAGATCATTGGTTGTAATATGCGTGATTCCTTTTCCTATCTTCTCATACATGGTTTCGATTGTCTTTCGGTAGTAGGATAGTGACTTTTCAGAACATCCCTCTATTCTCTTTGCCGAAAGAAACGCACCTGTCAATCGTGCATTTTCTGTACTTGCATCCTCATCTGTACTATCCGTTTTTTGCTGAATCTCATATCCGGAAAGATTATGCTGCAGCACTCGCCGTAGCTGCTCTGCCTGTCCATTATCAAGATAGGCCAGCATATCTCGCAGCACATCATTTACAAATTCATCATTCATAGTCTATTCTCCTTTAATAATCAGGGAATGACTATGGAGTGGCAATCCTCAGTATAAACATCTGCCACTCGCAGAAGTTATGGGGTAGGTCGTAAACGAAAATTTAGAGCAGCAGATTCGTTCACTCTTTAGATTACAATTCACGGATAATCCGGCACTCGAAAAAATGAAACAAGTCCCGTTATCTGATTTGTGTCAGATTGTAACTAAAGGCACAACACCTACTACGCTTGGCAAACCTTTTGTTAAGAGTGGTATCAACTTCATAAAAGCGGAATCTATTTTAGACAGCCACGCTATAGACAAAAATAAGTTTTCGTTTATTGATAATGAAACAAATGCACTATTGAAACGATCGGTTATAAAAGCTGGGGATATAGTTTTTACTATTGCTGGAACTCTTGGACGCTTTGCATTAATAGATAAGAATGTCCTCCCTGCAAATACCAATCAAGCAGTAGCAATAATTCGTGTGGATGCAGAAAAGGTCTTGCCAGAGTATATTTACGCTTGCTTTATTGGAGGGTGGCACAACCATTATTACAAAAAACGAGTTCAGCAAGCAGTCCAAGCAAATTTAAGCCTCACGACAATCAAATCTTTGCCAATACCGCTGCTTGATGAATCAGAAATGGTCAATTTTACAAAACTTATTATACCGCTTATTAAAATAATCAAGCAACATGAAGTTCAAAATGAAATATTAACATCAATGCGTGATACTCTGCTATCTAAACTTATGTCTGGCGAGATTGATGTTTCTAAACTTGACATTTAAGCCGCTAAATTTTCGTTTATCTTCTTGTTTATCTCTATCTTATTTGAAAAAGCCATATAATAATTTCCAATTATCTTCTGAATATCAAGAGGCGGTACAGGAATCATTATTCTGTCAAAAAAACTTTTTTTGAAATGCGGAATAACATCACCCACACTAGTATTAGTAATTTGCAACTGAATCTCTCTGCTTCTTAATACTGCCAAGAGAAAGTAATTATATATAATGTCCTGATTTGCTCTAAGAGCCACCATATCTTGAGCGATACAAAAATCTAAGGGATCAGGTACTAAACAGCATCTACCTGGTGTTCCTTTACAAACGAATAAAATATCTCCTGGTAACGGATGTGCTCTAAACCAAGTCTGATAAGTTTCTTCCGAAAGAAATCGTATCTTCTCGTATGAAGGATATAGGTTTTCATTCCTTACACAATTCGTTGCAATCAATATATGTCCATTCTCTGTAGTAGGAACTGTTTTCCCTCTATTATCCACAATAAATGAAAGTACATCTGGCAGTGGCATTTTAGGATAATCTTTCCAAATATTAAATTTCATATCCAATCGCCCCCAGCTTCTTACGGATTTCTGCTTCGAGTTCATGAGACTTGGCAAACATATCAGAAAGCTCCGAAGTCAAGCGAGCCATTTTTTCATCAAACGGTTCACTATCTTCTTCCTGTTCTTCAATGCCAACATAGCGCCCAGGAGTCAGAATATAGTCCTGCTTTTCGATAGTCTGCAAATCGGCCACCGCACAGAATCCCTTCACATCTTCCAGAGTTCCGTTTTGGAATGCTTCAAAGGTGTCTGCCAGTTTCTGAATATCTTCATCCGTGAAGTCTCTGTGCTTGCGGTCAACCATATAACCCATCTTGCGGGCATCAATAAACAGCGTTTTTCCTTTCTGCTTTTTGTTTTTGCTAATAAACCAGAGCGTAACCGGAATCGTCACGCTATAAAACAGCTGCGTAGGCAGGGCAACGATACCTTCCACCAAATCAGCGTTGATAATATTCTTTCTGATCTCACCCTCACCGGAGGACTGCGTAGACAGTGCACCGTTCGCAAGCACCAAACCAATCTTGCCGTTCGGTGCAAGGTGGTGAATCATGTGCTGAATCCATGCGTAGTTGGCATTACCGGCAGGCGGTGTTCCGTACTTCCAGCGAACATCATCCTGCAATTTGTCCTGCCCCCAGTTGGACAGATTAAAAGGCGGGTTTGCCATAATGAAATCTGCACGAAGATTAGCATGGAGGTCATTAAAGAATGTATCAGCATGATAAGGGCCGAAGTTTGCATCAATGCCACGAATCGCCATATTCATCTTTGCCATTTTCCAGGTATCCGCATTGGATTCCTGACCATAAACAGAAATGCTTTGACGATTGCCGCTGTGTGCTTGAATAAACTTCACACTCTGCACAAACATACCACCGGAGCCGCAGCACGGGTCATACACACGACAGTTATTGAACGGCTTCAGGATTGCAACGATTGTCTTAACGATGCTGGACGGAGTGTAGAATTCGCCGCCCTTCACACCTTCGTAAGCAGCAAACTGTGCGATACAATACTCGTAAGTTCTGCCTAGAAGATCTTTGCCTGCCTCCGTATTAGACATATCCATATTGGTAAACAGATCAACGACATCACCCAAAACTCGCTTGTCCAAATCCGGGCTTGCGTAATTTTTCGGAAGCACATTTTTCAGCGATTTGTTCTCCGCTTCAATCCCTCTCATTGCTTCATCAATGACTGTGCCGATTTCCGGAGTGTGAGCCGCAGCTGCAACCGTAGACCACCTTGCTTTTTCAGGGACAAAGAAAATATTCTCACCCAAATACTCGTCACGATCTTCTTCAAAGCCCTCGCCTTCTGCAACAAGCTCGTTATATTTTCTCTCAAATGCACTGGAAATATAGCGAAGGAAAATCAATCCGATGATTACCTTTCTATATTCAGCTGCAGGAATGTGCCCCCATAACACACAGGCAGCATCCCAAATTTGTTTTTCAAAGCCAATATTGGCATTATTCTTTTCAGCCATTGTTTGTCCCTCTTTCTTACTTGTTATTCAAATCAATAATTTTCCATATCTCTTCCCGCCCACTATGCGGATATAGTCCTTTTTCTGCAAGGATTCCTTGATGCGCTTTATAGTACTGAGCGATTTTCCTGCCTCTGTCACAAGATCTTTTTGCTTAATAGAAGGATTCTTGTAGAGCAGTTTCAAGATTGCCAGTTCTTTTCTTCTGACATAGCTACACCTCGTTTGCTGCTCAATATGCAATCCTGAAATAATCAAGATATGCCTTATATCTATCCTGCGCAGCAAGGCAGGTATCCATTAGATAACCATTTTCCTTGCCCCACTCTTTTAAGCCGCGATAGTAAAACATTTTCAGATTATCCTCTATAATAAACGGAACAATATGATACTTCAGGCACTCTTTAAACATAATCAGCCTGCCAACGCGTCCGTTGCCATCCTGAAACGGATGAATCCTTTCAAAACACACATGAAAATCCAAAATATCTTTAAACGTCTTACTCTTTTTCGCATTATATTTTGCCAAAAGTGCTTCCATCTGCTCGCTAACCTCTTCCGGCAAAGCCGTATCTCTGCCACCAACCTCGTTCGGAAGCTTTTTATAATCACCGACAGCAAACCAATCCTTACGCGCATCACTCGTACCGGTTTTCAAAATAAAGTGCAATTCCTTTATCAGCTTTTCGGATAAAGCAGTCTTTGCCTTATCTATAAGCAAATCAATACAGCGAAAGTGATTAGCAGTTTCAATAACATCATCCACGTTCAAAACTTCATTTTCCACACCAATCGTATTCGTTTCAAAAATATAACGCGTCTGCTCATGTGTCAGTCTGCTGCCTTCCATATGATTAGAGTTATAGGTCAACTCAATTTGCGTTTTATGATAGATACCGCCTGCATATCTGCTTGCTTTTTCTTCCTGCAGAACATTTAACAAGCTACGCTCGCTCTGCTTAATCTTATTAACACGCTCCGGTTTTACTGCCGTTTCCGGAATACTCCATACTCTGCCATGCAGCTCTGCTCCCTGCACACGTCCCTGTGCGCAATAATTACGCACGCTGCGCTCGGATATCTGCCACTTTTCCGCTGTTTCAGCTACTGAAAGATACTTCATCATCTCACCTCCGTTACGTTATATCTAAGAATAGTATAGCATGTTGACGGCAAAAACTTCAATTAATTTGTTTTTATAGCCAATTATTTTTGCCGTCAACAAGCGCTCTGCAATTTTTTTATTATTGCTTTTGGCCTATTTACATATTCTCACACATAGAAAAAATAACCAAGGGACTGTCACCGCAAGTAAGTTTTACTTACGCTACAGTCCCTTTTAGCTTATCAATATTACTTCAGCAGTTCCTTTTCTTCCAGATACCCAGCCAACAACTGCGCCACCTTATTCACCAGCTTCAGGCAAT
>UMJM01018669.1_pt1 | contig 10363 bp, 7 predicted proteins | sample 1966031 | NCBI WGS metagenome assembly UMJM01 (sample SAMEA4836150, study PRJEB28245) | human gut metagenome | biome: gut microbiome; material: fecal sample | place: Denmark | collected 2008
ATGTGCTGCACCTGCAAGCCCGGGCAGCGCTGCGAGACGGCAGCGGCGCAAGTTTTGACCCAACAAAAAACGCCTGCCCGCAATTGCGGACAGACGTGCATTTCATGCTGTATTAAGAGGCAGTGGGGAAGGTAACGGTGATGGTGGTTCCAACGTCTACCTGACTTTCCAGCTTGATGCGGGCATTGTGGATGCGGGCAATGTGCTTGACGATGGCAAGCCCAAGTCCGGTGCCGCCGGTGGCTTTGCTGCGGCTCTTATCCACCCGGTAGAAGCGCTCGAACACGCTGGACTGTGCCTCCCGCGGGATGCCGATGCCGTTATCTGTTACGGTCAGGGAGCAGTGCCCGTCCCGGCTGCAAGCGGTAATGATCTGCACCTTGCCGCCCGGACGGTTGTAGCGGATGGCGTTGTCGCACAGGTTCTGGCACAGCTCATCCAGCAGCGCGCGGCTGCCCAGCACCGGGGCGCTCTCGCCCAGATAGGTCAGGGAGATATAGGCGCGGCGTGCGTTCAGTTTCTGGCGCTCCACGCACTCTTTGGCAACATCCAAAAGGTCTACCGTTTCCATCACCGGGGCGTCCCCGGTCTCGCTTACGGTATCCAGTTTGGAAAGCTGCAAAATGTCGTTGACCAGCTGGATCATGCGGGTGGCTTCGCTGTGGATCTTGCGGCCGAAATCCGGCACATCCTCCGGCTTTGCAATGCCGGTCTCGATCAGCTCTGCATAGCCGGAAATACTGGTCAGCGGGGTCTTGAGCTCGTGGCTGACATTGGCGGTAAACTCCTGCCGCATCTTCTCGTTGTTTTCCCGCAGGATGCGGTCAGAATGGATGCTCTCCGCAAAGGGAATCAGCTCCCGGTAGGGCACGTTTTCCTGAATATGATCCAGATCTTCGGTCATGTTCAGCACCGGCTGTACCAATGCCTTGGTCAGCAGAGCAGCCAGCACCGCAGCGGCCAGCATCAGCGCTACACAGCTCAGTACAATGGCCGGGATAGTGGAGTCGTAGATAGACCATACGGTCTCGGCGTCCTGCGCCACGCGCAGCACATCCCCGCCGGAAAGCCGGAGCGCGTAGTAATAGGTCTCGTAGCCCATGGTCTGGGAATCGCGGATGTTCCGTCCCTCGCCGTTTGCAATGGCATCGCGGATCTCCGGGCGGGTCAGATGATTTTCCATAGGCTGGTCGGTGGCAGATTCAAACAATACGCTGCCGTCCTGACTGATCAGCGTCACGCGCAGATCATCGGTCACAAAGGCACTCAGCTGCGCGGGGTCTCCGGTCTGCTCGTACCCGGCGCGCACAAGGTCGCTCTCGCGCTCCAGCCCCGACCACGCCTGCGCCGTGAAGGCTTTATGGAATACAAAAATGCACAGCGCTGCGGTGAATATAAGCCCCAGAAAGCCCATCAGGAACAACCGGTAGCTGATTTTTTCTTCCATGCTGCGCAGCTTCATTCTTCTTCGGCCTCCTCATCGGTCAGCTTGTAGCCCACCTTGCGCACGGTGCAGATGTAACGCCCCGCGTCGCCCAGCTTTTTGCGCAGGGTGCGGATGTGCATATCCACGGTACGGCTCTCCACCGAGATGTCGGTGCCCCACACCACCTGCAAAATGGTCTCGCGGGTCACTACCAGACTGGTGTTTTCCAGCAACAGCCGCAGCAGGCAGTATTCCTTGTAGGTCAGCTCCACAGGGGTGCTGTTTACCGTAACGCTGTGGCGGGCATTATCCAGCTGGATCTCATGAAAAAACAGCACGTCCGGCCTTACCTCCGGGGCAGAGCGCCGCAGCGCCACACGCACTCGGCTGAGAAATTCCATAATGCCAAAGGGCTTTGCAATGTAATCATCTGCGCCGCAGTCCAGCCCGCGCACGGTGTCCAGCTCGCTGGATTTTGCAGTGACCATAATGATGGGCAGTTTGCGCAGGGAAGGGGTATTGCGCAGCTTTTTCAGGATGGAAAAGCCATCCTCGCCGGGCAGCATCACGTCTAAGATCACAAGTTCCGGCTCGGCGGCACGCATAGCCTGCCAGAAGGGCTCGGCGCTTTCAAAGCCCTGCACCTCGTAGCCGTTGGATTGCAGGGCATACTGCTCCAGTTCGCGGATGGAAGCGTCGTCCTCTACAATATAGATCATAACTCAATCCTCCTCAGCAGTCTGTCCGTCCGGGAACAGATACCGCTCACGGTAGCGGTCCAGACGGCGATGGAATTCTTCACTTTCCTTGGTGTCGTTGCCGTGGCGCAGGTCGTTCAGGTAGGCGTGGGTGTCAAAGCTGTCCTGCGCCACCTCGATCTGTGCAACCGCCACATTGCTGCAATGGTCGCACACACGCTCGTAGTTGGTCAGCAAATCGTCCAGCACAAAGCCGTACTCGATGGAGCAACTGCCGGCCTGCAGGCGGGCAACGTGCCGCGCTTTGATGGCGCGCACCAGCTCATTGACCACAGCCTCCAGTGGCTCAACCTTAGAGGCGAGGTGCAGATCTCCCTTGCGGAAGGCATCGGTGGTGCGGCTCAGGGTATCTTGCACTGCGTCCTCCAGCACTTGCAGCTCCTCCTGTGCATCTTTGGAGAAGTGGATATCCTTCTGGTGCATCTCCTCGGCGGATTCCAGTAGGTTGACGGAATGGTCACTGATGCGCTCAAAATCGCTGATGGTGTGCAGCAGGGTGTTCACGCTCTGGCTGTCGGCGTGGTTCAGTTCCCGGCTGGACAGCTTGACCAGATAAGTGCCCAGTGCGTCCTCGTACCGGTCCACCCGGCACTCCTCGTCCCGCACCTTCTGGGCAAGCTCGTCGTTCCATTCGTGGGTCAGGCTCATGGCCTGCACTACGCCCACCCGGGCAAGTTCCGCCATTTCGGCGGTAGCGGCGCGGGCACGCTCCACAGCCATAGCAGGAGTGTTCAGCAGACGGTCATCCAGCAGAGCAAACTCCTCTTTTTCCGGGGAATCGGGAATAGTCAGGATAGCCAGCTTTTCCAGCCCAGTGGCAAAGGGCAGCAGAATGACAGTGGCCAGAATGTTGAACACCGAGTGCACGATTGCGATGCCCCAGGCCTCAATGGTGGTATTCACAAAGGCAAAGTGGCAGACAGCGTTGAGCCCGTAGAACCCGAACAGGAAGATGGTCACACCGATGATGTTGAAGTACAGGTGCACCATGGCCGCCCGGCGGGCGTTTTTGTTGGCACCCACCGAGGACAGCAGTGCGGTCACACAGGTACCGATGTTCTGACCCATGATGATGGGGATGGCACTGCCGTAGGTGATGACACCGGTGGCGCTCAGTGCTTGCAGGATGCCCACGCTGGCGCTGGAGCTCTGGATGATGCCGGTGACCAGTGCGCCCACCAGAACGCCCAGCAGAGGGTTGGAGAAGCGGGTGAACAGGCTGGTGAACCATGCCTCGTTCTGCAGCGGCAGCACCGCGTTGGACATGGTGGTCATGCCGGTCATCAGCACGGCAAAGCCGATAAGGATAGTGCCCACGCCTTTTTTCTTCTCACTCTTACACATATACAGCAAAATGCCGATAAATGCAAGCACCGGGCTGAAAGAAGTAGGTTTGAGCAGCTGGATGAACAGGCTGTCGCCCTGCAAACCGGAAAGGCTCAAGATCCAGCTGGTCACGGTGGTGCCCACGTTGCTGCCCATGATCACGCCAATGGCCTGATGCAGCTCCATGATGCCGCTGTTGACAAAGCCCACCACCATAACGGTGGTAGCGCTGGAGCTCTGGATGACGGCGGTCACGCACAGACCCAGAAAAAAGCCCTTGAGGGGGTTATCGGTCAGTTTGCTGAGAATTTTTTGCAGCTGGCCGCCGGCCTGCTTTTCCAGTGCCTTGCCCATGATGTCCATGCCGAACAAAAACAGAGCCAGACCTCCCAGCAGCGAAAAGACATTAAAAATGGTCATAAGTGTTTTCCTCACTTTATCTTGACGTGTTTTTCTCCTGTGCTTTAAGTATAGAAAAATAATGTAAAATTTGAAATCGACGAAATGTAAAACCCATGTAAAGTAAGAAAAATGTAAAAATCCTGTGCACGGGCAGCGATGCAGCGTCGGTTTCCTGCCTGCAGTACAAAAACAGCGCCCCGGGCGTTGTATTTGACGCCAAATTTTATTATAATAAGAATAAGAGTGCCCGCAGCACGGCGCGGCAATAGGATACAGGAGGAACCAGGATGGGTACGTTCAATGTTTCGCTTAAAACGCTGACCGACCGCGTCAGCATGGAAGTAGTATACACCCCCCGGGAGCTGGATGAGATCAGTGTGGAGATCGCTGAGGTCAACCGCCCGGGTCTGTTTCTGGCGGGCTACTATGATTACTTCGATAAGCTCCGCCTGCAGATCATGGGTCTGGCAGAGATGAACTTTCTGTCCGGTCTGACGGCAGAAAAGCGCTACGAAGCGCTGGAGCAGCTGTTCCGGCAGCAGCCCCCGGCGGTCATCGTCTGCCGCAGCGAGGAGCTGGCGCCCTTCCCGGAGATGCAGGAACTGGCGCAGAAGCACGCGGTTGCCCTGCTGCGTTCCAACGAGACGACCTGCACCCTGATGGGCAGCCTGATCAGCGTGCTGAATCTGGAGCTTGCGCCCCGCATCACCCGGCACGGCGTGCTGGTGGAGGTGTACGGCGAGGGCATCCTGATCCTTGGCGACAGCGGCATCGGCAAAAGCGAGCTGGCCATTGAGCTGGTCAAGCGTGGCCACCGTCTGGTGGCAGATGACGCCGTGGAGCTGCGCAAGGTGTCCAACCGTCAGATCATGGGCACTGCACCGGAAAATATCCGCCACTTCATCGAGCTGCGCGGCATCGGCATCGTCAACGTGGCCCGCGTGTACGGTGTGGGTGCCGTCAAGCTGAGCGAAAGCTTGGATCTGGTGGTGCAGCTGGAAGCGTGGGACCCCACCAAGAACTACCAGCGCACCGGTCTGGAAAGCGAATACTACGACATTCTGGGCGTTAGCATCCCCAGCACCAGCATCCCGGTCTCTCCCGGCCGTAATCTGGCTGTGGTGCTGGAGACCGCAGCCATCAATAACCGCCAGAAGAAGATGGGCTATAACGCAGCCAAGGAGCTGCTGATCCGGCTGGGACTGGATGACAAAATGGACTGAAACTCTCTATAAAAAGGAGCCTGACCCTATGGAACAACTCAAGCAGCTGCTGACCGCAGCAGGCATTGCTTATAAAGAAAATGAGCCGCTGGCGGCGCATTGTACCTTTAAAATCGGCGGCCCGGCGCGGCTGTTCGTGCAGCCGACAGACCGGGCGCAGCTTTGCCGCGCCGTTGCCTTGTGCAAGGCGCAGGGCGTCCGGTATTATCTGCTGGGCAATGGCAGTAATATCCTGTTTGCCGACGAAGGCTACAACGGCGCAGTGTTGGATATTTCCTCCATGCAGGACGCTGTGGAGGTGCACGGCACACAGCTCACCGCCGGGGCGGGCGTGCGGCTTTCGGCACTGTGCAAAACGGCGCTGGAACACGGCCTGACCGGACTGGAATTTGCTTATGGCATCCCCGGCACGGTGGGCGGCGCAGTCTACATGAACGCCGGTGCCTACGGCGGTGAGATGAAGAACGTGCTGACCACGGTGCAGTACCTTACCTCCGAAGGCGAAGTGAAAGAGTCGGCGGCATCGGAGCTTGACCTGCGCTACCGCCACAGCATTTTTGAAGAAAACGGCGGCTGCATCCTTTCAGCGCAGTTTGCCCTGACCCAGGGCGAGCCGGAAGCCATCCGCGCTAAAATGGACGAGCTGATGGCAAAACGGCTGGACAAGCAGCCGCTGGATAAGCCCAGCGCCGGCAGCACTTTCAAGCGCCCGGTGGGTGCTTTTGCCGCTGCCCTCATCGACCAGTGCGGTCTGCGGGGCTACCGGCACGGCGGTGCCGCCGTCAGCGAGAAGCACTGCGGCTTTGTGGTGAACCTTGGCGGCGCGAGCTGCGCTGATGTGCTGGCACTGTGCGAGAAAGTACGCACCATCGTAAAAGAAAAGACCGGCTATGATCTGGAAAAAGAGATCCGCGTAGTGCGCTGAGCTGCGGGAATAGAGGGAGTGGGGAACACAGATGGAGCTGTTGATCGTCAGCGGACTTTCCGGCGCGGGAAAGTCAGTGGCTATGAATGCGCTGGAGGATATCGGATTTTTCTGCATTGATAACGTCCCGGCGGGGCTGCTGCCCAGCATTACGGCGTTTTCCAAGGCGGGCGACAACCAGTTGGAGCGGGTGGCGCTTTCCATGGATGTGCGCGGCTGCCGCAGCAGGGAACAGATCGAGACTGCCCTGCAGCAGCTGGATGACCAGAAAACACCCTATAAGATCCTGTTTCTGGATGCACCGGACGATGTGCTGATGCGCCGTTACAGCGAGACCCGCCGCCGCCACCCCATCAGCATTGCAGAGGGCATCTCCACCCGGGATGCCTTTTTGAAGGAGCGGCAGATCCTGCAGCCCTTAAAGGAACGTGCAAACTATACCATCAATACCGGCCTGCTCTCCACCTCCCAGAATAAAGAGCGTATCTGCGATCTGTTCATGAAAAACGGCGGGGCAAAAAATGCCATGCGGCTCACCATCATGTCCTTCGGGTTCAAGTTTGGTCTGCCGCCGGAAGCCGACCTTGTGCTGGATGTGCGCTGCCTGCCCAACCCCTTCTATGTGCCGGAACTGAAGCACAAGACCGGACTGGATCAGGAAGTGGTGGATTTTGTCATGAGCCACCCCGAAGCACAGGAGCTGCTGCACCGGTACGAGAACTTTTTGCAGTACGCCCTGCCACTCTATGTCAAGGAAGGCAAAAGCCAGCTGACTATTGCGGTGGGCTGCACGGGCGGCAAGCACCGCTCCATCACATTCGCACGCAAGCTTGCGGAATACTGCACCGCTCTAGGGTATGAGCCCGGGGTGCAGCACCGGGATGCCGTGCGCTGAAAACAGAGGAACTACTATGAGTTTTGCATCCAGTGCGCGGGAGGAGATCGCGCAGCGCAGCCCTACCAAGGAATGCTGTGTGCGTGCAGCTGCCTATGGCATTGCCTGCTTTGCCAAATACTTTGATGCCCGCGGCCTTGTGCTGCAAACCGAGCAGCCCCATACGGTGCAGCTGGCACAGCAGCTGTTTGCCCGCTGCGGCATCCGGGGCGAGATCTTGGAAAAGCCCCGCGCCAGCGGTGTGCTGTACGAGTTCAATATCCGCGATGCGGAGCAGGTCACCCGCCTGCACGAGCTGTTCGGCACCACCGGCAGGGAGACCAGTCTGCAGATCGACCCCGGGCTTATCCGCTGCCAGACCTGCGTCAGTGCCTATATCGCCATGGCGTTTTTGTGCAGCGGCACGGTCACCGACCCGCAAAAGGAATATAATCTGGAATTTCTTACCTCCCGGACGAACCTCGCCCGGGATTTTGAAGCGCTGCTCGCCGAGCACGAGTTTGCGCCCCACCGCACCCGCCGCAACGGCGTGAACCTGATCTACGTTAAGACCGGTGCCAACGTGGAGCGCTTGCTCCGCTTTATGGGCGCTGCGGATGCAGCAACACAGATCAGCGTGCTCAAGGCGTTCAAGCAGGTGCGCAACCAGACCAACCGGCAGACGAACTGCGATACCGCAAACCTTGGCAAAACGGCGCGGGCAAACGCCCAGACCTTGAAAGCTATCCGCTATTTGCAGGAGCAGCACGCACTGGAGACTTTGCCGGAAGTATTGCAGCAGGCAGCGGAAAAGCGTCTGCAATACCCGGATCTCTCGCTTACCGCGCTGTGCGGCTGCTTTGACCCGGCGGTGAGCAAATCCGGCTTATCACACCGGATGAAAAAACTGGAGGCACTGGCGGAAAATCTGCGCCAGCGCCAGCAGGAGGGACAGGAGGCAGTACAATGAGTGAACCCACCGCAAATACCCGTCCCTTTGCCCACCTGCATATCCATACGGAATACAGCCTGCTGGACGGTGCCTGCCGCATCGACCAGCTGATGGAGCAGGTGAAGGAGTGCGGACAGACCGCCATTGCCTGCACCGACCACGGCGTAATGTACGGTTGTGTGCAGTTTTATAAAGCCGCTAAAAAGGCGGGCATCAAGCCCATCATCGGCTGCGAAGTGTATGTTGCCACCCGCACCCGCTTTGATAAGGTAAATAAGATAGACGGCAATAACCACCTGATCTTATTGTGCAAAAACGAGACCGGCTATAAGAACCTGATTAAAATGGTCTCTGCCGGTTTCGTGGAGGGCTTTTACTCCAAACCCCGCGTGGATAAGCAGCTTTTGGAGCAATACCACGAGGGGCTTATCTGCCTTTCGGCCTGTCTGGCGGGCGAGATCCCGCAAGCCATTCTGGCAGGGGACTACGAACGCGCAAAGGCAACGGCGTTGTGGTACCGGGATCTGTTCGGTGCAGAGAATTACTACATCGAATTGCAGGATCACGGCTTGAAGGAGGATACCACCGTTCTGCCGCAGCTTATCAAGCTTTCCCGGGAGACGGGCATCCCCATGGCAGCCACCAACGACGCCCATTATCTGCGCAAAGAGGACGCCAAGATGCAGAGCATTCTGCTGTGCATCCAGACCGGCAAGACCATTCAGGATGCCGACCGCATGGAGTTCCAGACTGATGAATTCTACGTCAAGACCACAGACGAGATGTACGAGCTGTTCTCCATGGTGCCGGAAGCCTGTGCCAACACGGCAAAGATCGCCGAGCAGTGCAATTTTGACTTTGAGTTCGGTCACACCAAGATCCCTTACTACAAAGCCCCGGACGGCATGGACAATCAGGCCTACTTTGAAAAACTCTGCTGGGACGGCTTGGAGCGCCGCTACGGCCCGGATGTGCCGCAGGCCAACATCGACCGCCTGAAATACGAGATCGGTGTGGTCAAGACCATGGGGTATACCAACTACTACCTCATCGTGTGGGACTATATCAATTTTGCAAAAAGTCAGGGCATCCCGGTAGGGCCGGGACGTGGTTCCGGCGCGGGCAGTATTGCCGCTTACTGTGTGGGCATCACAGATATCGACCCCATCCGCTATAACCTGATTTTCGAGCGCTTTTTGAACCCCGAGCGCGTCAGTATGCCGGATTTTGACGTGGACTTCTGTTACGAGCGCCGACAGGAGGTCATCGACTACGTCAACCGCAAATACGGTGCGGACCATGTGGCGCAGATCGTTACCTTTGGTACTATGGCCGCACGCAACGCCATCCGGGACGTGGGACGGGTGATGGGTATCCCGTACCAGCAGGTGGATGTGGTAGCAAAGCTTGTGCCCATGGAACTGAAGATGACCCTGAAACGGGCGTTGGAAGTTTCCAGCGAGCTGAAAAAGCTTTATGACACTGACCCGCAGGTGACCGAGCTCATCGATACCGCTTTAAAGGTAGAGGGAATGCCCCGGCACGCCTCCACCCACGCGGCGGGCGTGGTCATCACGCCGGAGCCGACCGATTATTATCTACCGCTTGCCACCAACGATGGCCTGCCGGTGACCCAGTTCAACATGACCGAGATCGAGGAACTGGGTCTTTTGAAGATGGACTTTCTGGGTCTGCGCACCCTGACCGTCATCCGGGACGCAGAGGTTGCGGTGCAAAAGCGGCACCCGGAGTTCTCCATCCGCGATCTGGATTATGATGACCCGGACACCTATAAAATGCTGGGTCAGGGCGATACCGAGGGTGTGTTCCAGCTGGAATCCTCCGGCATGAAGCAGGTGCTTGTGGGGTTGCAGCCCCAGAACCTTGAAGATGTCATCGCTCTGATCAGTCTGTACCGCCCGGGCCCCATGGACTCCATTCCCACCTATCTGCGCAACCGGCACGAGCCGGACAAAATCAGCTACAAGACCCCGCAGCTGGCGCACATTCTGGATGTGACCAACGGCTGCATCGTCTATCAGGAGCAGGTCATGCAGATCTTCCGGGAGCTGGCAGGCTTTTCCTTCGGGCAGGCAGATAACGTCCGCCGCGCCATGAGCAAAAAGAAGCACGCTGTCATGGAAGCAGAGCGGGAGCACTTTGTGCACGGCTGTACCGAACCCGGTCACGAGTGTCCGGGCTGCGTTGCCAACGGCATCCCGGAGCAGGTGGCAAACCAGATCTACGACGAGATGTCCAGCTTTGCGTCCTACGCTTTCAATAAGAGCCATGCGGCCTGCTACGCCTATGTGGCTTTCCAGACGGCTTATCTCAAGTGCCATTATCCCAGCCAGTTCATGGCAGCATTGCTCACCAGCGTGCTGGATAATACGGATAAGGTCATTGAGTATTCCGGCGAGTGCGCCCGTTTGGGCATCAAGGTGCTGCCGCCGGACGTGAACATCTCCAACGGCGGC
>UMJM01005615.1_pt1 | contig 10360 bp, 5 predicted proteins | sample 1966031 | NCBI WGS metagenome assembly UMJM01 (sample SAMEA4836150, study PRJEB28245) | human gut metagenome | biome: gut microbiome; material: fecal sample | place: Denmark | collected 2008
AAAACAGGATATTATCCTAGAGAGTGGTTTTCATAGGTTTTCATAGTTTGTCAGGATCGCGTAGCTTGCAAAGTCTACAAACTTACTTATAGCTTTCGTAGGTTTTCATAGTTTGTCAGGATCCCGGAAGTCTGCTCTGAATATCAGTGTGGCTACCATGATGAACAGGAAACATACTACCCAAGTCACCGGTTCACATACGCACACGGCAACGTAGCCGTAGACTGGAACGAGAAATACTGCAAATATTATCTTGCCGATCATCTCCAGTGCGCTGCACAGCAGCGGCGCCACTGAGTGGCACATTCCCTGAAGGGCATTTCGTACTATTACGAGAACCGCCATAGGCGGTATCATCGGTATGCTGATTCTGAGATACATGAGACCATTGGATATAACTGTATTGTCTGAGCTTCCGGTTATCAGCACTAGAATAGATCTTGCAATGGTGAAGGTGCAGATCATAGCAAGCACCCACCACACTCCATACATGGTAATGGCGGCAAATATTCCTTTCTTGATTCTGGAATTTTTGTGAGCACCATAGTTCTGGCTGGCAAATGTGGCAGCACTTGTTCCAAGGGCAATTCCCGGTGTGTAGAAGAACTCGGCAAGCCTTCTGCCGCCCACCTGGGCTGCGATGTAGACATTTCCGAGTGCGTTTATACTTCCCTGAAGAATAACACTTCCTATATTATATATGGCACTCATAAGAGCCATGCTGAGACCTGTCCAAAACATTTCAAATACAAAGTGGATAGAAACTTTCATATCCTGTTTTCCAAATCTGAGCTCAGGATATCCTCGAAGGATACAGAATAATCCGAGTATGGCACTTATTCCCTGGGAGGTGACGGTGGCAATGGCAGCACCGCGGACGCCCATGGAGAAAGGTCCCATGAACAGGTAGTCCAGAATTACGTTGAGCACGCTGCTGAACACGAGAAAGATAAGAGGTGTCACACTGTTGCCGATGGATCTCAGAAGGCTTGATTCAAGATTATAAGCCATGGTGAGAGGTATTCCGGCGAGGATGACAGTAAGATAACTCAGTGCCCCATCCATAGTATCGGCAGGCACCTGAAGAAGTGTCAACAGAGGCCGTCTAAAGACTAGAAATGATGTGGTGAGTAGTATTGTAGATATGGCCGACAACAGGACAGCCCAGCACACGGAGCGTTTCATCTCAATTTTATTGTCCGCACCGAAGCTTCTGCTGACGAACAGGGCAAAGCCATTATTAAGTCCGAAAGCTACATTTGTGATGAGGCTGTACAGTGCGGCGGTGGCACCTATCTGTGCAAGGGCGGTATCTCCGAGAAGGTGTCCTGCCAGGGAGGTGTCAGCCAGATTGTAAAACTGCTGAAGTATATTTCCGATAAAAAGAGGCATGGCAAAATAAAACAAAAGCTTTGCCGGGCTTCCTGTTGTCATGTCGGTTGTGCGTTTGCTCCGTTTTGTTTTTCCTGGTTTATCAATATCTAAGGCAGCGTTCATAAAAATTTCCCTCCTTTAAAATTTTGTATTGTAAACAATGCGACAGAGGTTCGGAGACAGCCGGAATGCTCTGCCTTGTTCGCCATCTATTGATTCTTATGATTTAATCTGTATACATAATAGCGAAATAAACGACTTGATTCTGTAACAAATACGGCCCATAATATAACAAAAACGACATATATTGGTTCTTAACAGTTATAAGCAGGCGGTTTGGCTTGTCTGCAGGTGAACATAGAGAAAACGTAGAGAAAACATAGAGAGGAGCCAGGTATGATACTTCACAGGACCACGGTCATGGTTGACACACATGGAAGGGAAAGCCGTGACGACGATGTACATCAGTTTGATTTTGCGGCATATGATGCTGACATGCACCAGTTTATATCGGGATGCATACCGCCACACTGGCACGACGAGCTGGAGGTGTTTGTTTTGCTCAGCGGACAGGTGGAGGTTGTCACTGGAGATATTTCATGCATTGTGAATGCAGGTGAGGGATGTTTTATAAACGGTGGTGTACTTCACACTTTCCGGGCGCTGTCGCTGGGAGAGTGCCGTTATCATTCGTTTGTATTCGAAAGTTCCATAGTTGCCGGGGCGCCGGGAAGCATATTTGACACCAAATATATGAAGCCGTTTGTGGAGAAAGGGCATTCGTTTGTGCATATGAAGAGAGATGAGGGCATGGAGCCATTCTTTGAGGAATTTGACAGATGTTTTGATGCCTGCGCGGGCGAGGGTTATGCATATGAATTTGCCATCAGGGATAGCCTAACCAGAATGATATTATGTATAGCACAGAATATGAATGCACCGGGAGACTCAGACATGCCGCATCTTGCGGAGGTCAGGATAAAGGATATGCTTGGCTGGATAGACAGAAATCTAAAAGATGAGATAACCGTCAGCGGTATAGCAGGAAGTGCAAATATCTGCGTCAGGGAGTGCCAGAGGATATTCAGCCAGTATGTGCATTACAGACCGATGGAATATGTCCAACGGCGCCGCATAACACTGGCGGCCGAATTGCTCCGGACCACCCATAGACAGGTAACGGATATTGCACTTGAGTGTGGCTTCAGCAGTGTGAGTTACTTCATAAAACAATTCAAAAATATTGTGGGATGTACCCCTACGGGCTATAGAAAGAAGGGTGGAGACAGTGAGAAATGATATACAGTGTTTTGGCAAAATTCCTTCAACGGAATAAACATTTTAGTTGGACATATAACGTATAAAATGCTACCATTATACTATGTATATGAACAACAAGGTAAATTTGCCGTGAGACAGATAAATTTTGATCAGATTTAACACAGGAGGAGAGCAGCATGGACGAGAATAACACGAATGGATTTGGGAATACGGACGATGAATACGAAGACGAGGGAACTACAGTTCTCACAACTCCCGGCGTAAGTGCATTTGCAAATGCGCAAGGGGCTGGACAGAGTGGAGATGCAAGTGACGGACAGCCTCATCCGTCAGGACAGCCTGAACAGCAGAATATGTATGGGGGATTTGGACAGTTTCAGCAGCCAGGCCAGCCAGAACAGCAGAATATGTATAGCGGATTTGGACAGTTCCAGCAGCCAGAGCAGCAGAATCAGTATGGTGGATTTAACCAGTTCCAGCAACCGGGCCAGCCAGAGCAGCAGAACAACCAGTACGGCGGTTTCAACCAGTTCCAGCAGCCAGGCCAGCCAGGACAGCAGAACAACCAGTACGGAGGCTTTAATCAGTCCCAGCAGCCAGGCCAGCCAGAACAGCAGAACAACCAGTACGGAGGATTTAACCAGTCCCAGCAGCCAGGCCAGCCAGAACAGCAGAACAACCAGTACGGAGGATTTAACCAGTTCCAGCAGCCAGGCCAGCCAGAACAGCAGAACAACCAGTACGGAGGCTTTAATCAGTTCCAGCAGCCAGGTCAGCAGAACCAGTATGGACAGCCAGGACCACAGGCTGGTGTCCCTCAGGGCGCAGACATGAAGCCGGGCATGAAACTCAACAAAAAGCTTGTTGCGATAATTGGTGGAATAGTCGCAGTAGTAATCATCGTGATTATTGTGCTGGTGTTAGCACTTTCTGGTGGTAAGGGACAGAGAAGTGCGACAAAGATCGGTGATGAGCTTGCGAAGGCATACGAAAATGGCGATGCAGATGCCATGATTGAGCTGATGAAAGATGACTACTATGAGCTTTATAACGAGACATGGGGCGATAACTTTGTCGAGGATCAGTTCAACGAGGACGTTCAGGATATGAAGGAAGAAGTTGGAACAGTAAAGAGCATCAAGATAGAGGATAGATCAGAGGAGAAGTATGAAAAAGACGAGATAGAAGATGTAAATAAGACACTTGATAGGCTTAATGTTGATATGAAAGTGGATGATTGTCTTGAAATCGATATGGATGTCGAGATAAAAGGTTCAGAAGATGACGCAGATGGCAAGATAACATACACTGTAGTGAAGTCAGGCAGCAAGTGGTATCTCGTGGACTACGATCTTTATGTATATTAAGATAAGAAAGGCCGTTGCAGTGATTTTAAAGTTAAGAAAGCACTGTGATGGCTTATAATAAGTACATATTTTTATTCTTCGGATGCAACAGGTTCATTTGATGTATGTGTTGAGAAAAAGCCAAAGCCAATGAGCATGGAGCACAGCCAAAAGTGCGGTCGTAAAGAAATAGTGGTTAAAAACAGGTCAACATAAAGTTGAGTCTACAGCAAATATAGCGATTGACAAACCACAAATACTTGCTATACTAAGGAATGGATAGATGATAAAAACGATGACAGAGACAGTACGGAGTCTGCGAGATCAGCAGCGAGCCGGGGGCGGTGCGAGCCCGGTGACAGTAGAGACTTTCGGAATATCACTCTGGAGTTGCAGACCAAAAGAGCTGCGGTGTTAAAGCGGTGATAATCGGTGAGGCATTTGTGGCATATCAAGTAGGCTCTGACGTATTTCCTGCGTTAAGGGGAGCGCATATGTTAGTATGTAAGTAATAGGTGGTATAACGAACTCAAAGCCCTTCGTCCTGATTACGACGAAGGGCTTTTTTATATTTATCACAGAAAGGAAAGACGACATGTACGACAAGGTTTCGACTAAACTGGAATTCGTGAACAGAGAGCAGAAGGTATTGGACTTCTGGAAAGAAAATCAGGTATTTGAGAAGAGTGTTGAAGAGACAAAGGATCTGCCAACATACACATTCTACGATGGCCCTCCAACAGCAAATGGTAAGCCACATATCGGACACGTTCTTACACGTGTAATCAAGGATATGATCCCTAGATATCAGACAATGAAGGGACATAACGTAGTCAGAAAGGCCGGATGGGATACACACGGTCTGCCTGTTGAGCTCGAGGTTGAAAAGCTCTTGGGAATCGACGGCAAGGAGCAGATAGAGGAGTACGGACTGGAGCCATTTATCCAGAAATGTAAGGAGTCCGTATGGAAATATAAAGGCATGTGGGAAGAGTTCTCAGGCAAGGTAGGTTTCTGGGCTGATATGGACAACCCATATGTAACATATCATGATGACTTCATCGAGTCAGAGTGGTGGGCGCTGAAGAAGATCTGGGATCAGGGACTTCTGTACAAGGGCTTCAAGATCGTGCCTTACTGCCCAAGATGTGGTACACCTCTTTCAAGCCATGAGGTTGCACAGGGATACAAGACAGTCAAGGAGCGTTCAGCAGTAGTAAGATTCAAGGTTATCGGAGAGGACGCATATTTCCTCGCATGGACAACAACACCTTGGACACTTCCTTCAAACGTAGCACTCTGTGTAAATCCAGATGAGACATACGTGAAGGTTAAGGCAGCAGACGGCTACACATATTATCTTGCACAGGCGCTTGCAGACAAGGTTCTCGGCGGTCTTGCAAAGGAAGCAGCAGACGATCAGGCAGCAGTTCCTGCATACGAGGTTCTTGAGACATATGTCGGTAAGGATCTTGAGTACAAGGAGTATGAGCCGCTCTATGAGTGCGTAAAGCCTGTATGTGAAAAGCAGCACAAGAAGGGCCACTTCATCACATGTGACACTTATGTAACTATGACAGATGGTACCGGTATCGTTCATATCGCACCTGCATTTGGTGAGGACGATGCAAATGTCGGAAGAAACTACGATCTTCCATTTGTACAGTTTGTAGATGGCAAGGGTGACCTCACTGAGGAGACTCCATTTGCCGGAATGTTCGTAAAGGATGCAGACCCTGAGGTACTCAAGGATCTGGACGCAAGAGGACTTCTCTTCGATGCGCCTAAGTTCGAGCATGAGTATCCACACTGCTGGAGATGTGACACACCACTTATTTACTACGCAAGAGATACATGGTTCATCAAGATGACAGCGGTAAGAGACAAGCTGGTTAAGAATAATGACACTGTAAACTGGATCCCGGAGAGCATCGGTAAGGGACGTTTCGGCGACTGGCTGAAGAACGTTCAGGACTGGGGACTTTCAAGAAATCGTTACTGGGGTACTCCGCTGAACATCTGGGAGTGTGAGTGCGGCTGCAGACATGCCATCGGATCAAAGGAAGAGCTCCGCTCAATGAGCGACAACTGCCCTGAGAACATCGAGCTTCACCGTCCGTTCATCGACGCTGTAACCATCAAGTGTCCTGAGTGTGGCAAGCAGATGCACAGAGTTACAGAAGTTATCGACTGCTGGTTCGATTCAGGATCAATGCCATTTGCACAGTGGCACTATCCATTTGAGAATCAGGATATATTTGAGAAGCACTTCCCTGCTGATTTTATCAGTGAGGCTGTTGACCAGACAAGAGGATGGTTCTACTCACTTATGGCGATCTCAACACTGCTGTTCGACAAGGCTCCGTTTAAGAACGTAATCGTTCTCGGACATGTCCAGGATAAGGACGGACAGAAGATGAGTAAGTCCAAGGGAAATGCGGTAGATCCTATGGATGCTCTGAACAAGTACGGTGCAGATGCCATCAGATGGTACTTCTACAGCAATTCAGCACCATGGCTTCCTAACAGATTCCATGAGGATGCGGTTGTTGAGTGTCAGAGAAAGTTCATGGGTACACTGTGGAACACATATGCGTTCTATGTACTCTATGCAAATATAGACAACTTCAATCCACTTGAGCATGAGCTAGAGTACGACAAGTTGTCACTTATGGATAAGTGGCTTCTGTCCAAGCTGAACTCAACAGTCAAGGCAGTTGACGCAAACCTTGGCGCATACAAGATCCCTGAGACAACAAGAGTTCTCGAGGAGTTCGTGGATGACATGAGTAACTGGTATGTCCGTCGTGGCCGTGAGAGATACTGGGCAAAGGGCATGGAGCAGGACAAGGTAAATGCTTATATGACACTTTACACAGCGCTCGTTACTATAGCACAGACAGTAGCTCCTATGCTCCCATTCATGGCAGAGGATATTTACCAGAATCTGGTTAGAAATATAGACAAGGATGCACCTCTCTCAGTTCATCTGTGCTCATTCCCTGAGGTGGATGAGAAGATGATCGATCCAGAGCTCGAGGTAGCTATGGACGAGATCCTGAAGATCGTTGTTCTGGGACGTGCAGCAAGAAATACAGCAAATATCAAGAACAGACAGCCGATCGGCAAGATGTATGTCAAGGCTGACAAGAAGCTTTTCGGTGAGGAGAAGGCTATCATCGAGGATGAGCTGAACGTGAAGAACGTTGAGTTCGATGATGATGTAAGCGCTTACACAACATACAGCTTCAAGCCACAGCTTCGTACAGTCGGACCTAAGTACGGTAAGCACCTTGGTAAGATCAAGGAGCATCTGTCAGCACTGGATGGCAACGCAGCCATGGCAGAGCTCAAGGCAGAGGGCGCTCTGAAGTTTGAGGCAGACGGAGAGGAGATCGTACTCACTGAGGCTGATCTTCTGATCGACATGGCTCAGATGGACGGTTTCGTATCTGAGGCAGACGGCGGTGTGACAGTAGTTATCGACACAAATCTGTCAGAGGAGCTTCTTGAGGAAGGATTTGTCCGTGAGATAGTATCCAAGGTTCAGACTATGAGAAAAGAGGCTGGATTCGAGGTTATGGACAAGATCACTGTATACGCTGACGGAAGCCAGAAGGCAAATGACATCATCGCAGCAAATGCGGATGCCATCATCGGCGACGTTATGGCAACAGAGATCATAACCGGCTCGGTTGACGGATACACCAAAGAGTGGAACATCAACGGTGAGAAGGTAACTCTTGGAGTGAAGAAGAACGACTAAGGGATATAATATTAGGGTTTAAAACAGGCATTTTGGAAAAAATATCCCTGATCAAGAGAATACGGTCCGAAAGGTACAAATCTTAAAGATTTTGTATCTTTCGGGCTATTTTTATGTGATTTAGGAAAATTTTGTACTTTCTTTAAATATATTTGGATATTAGGGGATGACGGTGGAATTACGATTTATTAAGTTTGTGTATGTGTGGTGTTGGGAGTATATTATTGTATGAATAAATCGTACAAAGGACTGCCGTCAATATGTATATTGGCCAGTCAGAAAAACAAAGGAGAAAAAAGATGATAGCAATTTTCATTGCACCTTTTTACATAGCGTTAAATATATATTTGTTCTGGAGAATAAAGGGCTGGGTACAGGCATATTTCCCGAAACTCAAAGGCAAGAAGGGCTGGATAGTCCCGATAGTGCTATATGCATTTCTGGCGTCGGCGCTGGTGATCGCATTCTTCCTGCCACAGGGAAGGTTCAAACGTGGCATGAAGCTGGTGGGAAATTACTGGCTGGGTGTTCTGCTTTATATGATATTCTTCATAGTGATAGCCGAGCTTGGAAGATTCCTACTGCTTCATGTATTCAGAGTGAGCAAAGATAAGATATGTGTGCCGCGGGTTCGCAGGATAGTAGGCTGTGTGTGCGCAACACTTATCATGTGTATATCATTCTGGGGAGTGGTAAATGCGAGACTTGTGCGGGTGACGCCTTATGATGTGACCATCAATAAGGAAGCACGGGATGAGAATGGTCAGAAGATGGATTCCATGAAGATAGTGCTGGTTGCAGATCTTCATCTTGGATACAACATAGGCGTCAGGCAGGTTCAAAGAATAGTGAATTCTATAAATAAGCAGGACGCAGATCTGGTGCTGATAGCGGGTGATATATTTGACAACGAATGGGAAGCCGTTGACCAGCCGGAGGAGCTTGAGAAAATACTCCGGGGGATCAAATCAAAGTATGGAGTGTATGCATGCTATGGCAACCACGATATACAGGAGCAGGTGCTTGCCGGATTTACATTTGGCGGACAGAAGGAGAAGACCAGCAGCCCTGAGATGGACGAGTTTATAGAGAAAGCGGGAATCACACTTCTTCGCGACGAGGGAGTGCTGATAAACGATTCCATATACATCTATGGCCGCCGCGATGCCCACAGACCGGGAAATGGAGTCACAGACAGAGAATACGCAGACGAGATCACGAAAAATGTGGACAAATCAAAGCCCATCATAGTCCTTGATCATGAGCCAAAGGAGCTGGAGGAGCTGTCGTCGGCAGGTGTGGATATGGATCTGTGTGGACACACCCATGACGGACAAATGTTCCCAGGCAACATACTTGTGGCGATGATGTGGGAAAATTCCTGCGGTTACCTGAATGTTGACGGCATGCATAACATAGTGACATCCGGAGTCGGTGTGTTTGGCCCCGATATGCGGGTTGGAACCAAGGCGGAGATATGCCCGATAACGGTGAATTTTAAATGACCACCATACCGCATAATATTTTGCCAACCGCCCACATAACTTAATTAATAAAGGAAAATAACCATAACACCACAATACTCTGGACTTTACGGCAAAAATAAAGTAAATTTACGGGTATATAAACTGGTTCGGGCCAAAAAATGAGGGGAGTGCCGGGCCGGATAATATGGATAACCTGGAAAGAGGAGGCGGTTGTATGGAAAAGTTAAATGAGATCGTGTCGGCGGTGGATGGATTTGTCTGGGGACCGGTCATGCTGGTGCTTCTGGTTGGAACTGGAATATTTCTGACGATCAGAACAGGATTTCTTCCTTGGAGGAACCTCGGCTATGCGTTGAAGAGTACACTTAGCAAGGAGGCAAGGACAAAGAGCAGAGGAACCGGAGACGTGTCACCATTTTCGGCACTGACCACTGCGCTTGCTGCAACCATAGGAACGGGAAATATCGTTGGTGTTGCAACGGCCATGGTATCGGGAGGTCCGGGAGCACTGGTGTGGATGTGGATATCTGCAGCATTTGGACTGTCATCCAAGTTCTCAGAGTGTATGCTTGCTATCAAGTACCGTGAGGTGAATGCCAAGGGCGAGATGAGCGGCGGTCCTATGTACACTATGAAGAAAGCATTCAAGCATAAGAAGTTCGGCGCAGTGCTGGGCTGGCTGTTCGCACTCTTTGCAGTCATCGCTTCATTTGGAATAGGAAATATGACACAGGCCAATTCCATATCCGAATCTCTTAGCAGCACATTCAGCGTGCCTACATATGTGACAGGAATTATACTTACGGTTTTTGCCCTTCTTATAATAGTTGGAGGAATCAAGACTATATCTAAGGTGTCATCAGTTGTTGTTCCTTTGATGGCGATATTCTATGTTGTAGCCGGACTTATTGTAATAATCGTCAATATCCAGAATCTTCCTGCAGGAGTTGCCATGATATTCAAGATGGCATTCTCAGTCAAGGCAGTCGGTGGTGGTCTGTGTGGTACGATCACAGCAGCTATGATGAACGCCATGAGATTCGGTGTTGCCAGAGGAGTATTCTCAAATGAAGCCGGAATGGGCTCGGCGGCCATCACAGCGGCAG
>UMJM01037472.1_pt1 | contig 10218 bp, 7 predicted proteins | sample 1966031 | NCBI WGS metagenome assembly UMJM01 (sample SAMEA4836150, study PRJEB28245) | human gut metagenome | biome: gut microbiome; material: fecal sample | place: Denmark | collected 2008
GCGCTCGTCCTCGGTCAGGCGGGGTGCCAGCTGCTCGAACACCTTGCGGTGGTAGTCGTTCAGCCAAGCGATCTGCTCCTTGTCCAGCACGCCGGGCACGATGGGGGAGGTGGCGATGGGCACAAAGGTGAGGGGACGGAAGGCAAGGAAGGTGCCGTACTGGTTGTCGGCCTTGTGGTAGCACTCGATCTCGTTTTCAATGCGGATGCCCACTTCTCCGGCCTCGTATACGCCGGGCTCGTCGGTGACGATCATGCCCGGGCGCATCAGGGTGGTGTTGCGGCCGTTCAAAGCGTGGGGACCCTCATGGACGTTGCCCACAAAGCTGACGCTGTGGCCGGTGCCGCAGCGGTAGTTGATGAGGTGACGCCACAGCGGCTCGCGGGCGATGGTGTCCAGCATATGGCAGTCGCAGTAATCCAGCCAGACGGCCTTGGCGATGTCGATGTGGCACTGCAGCGTCCAAGTATAGAACAGCCGCTCGTCCTCGGTCAGCTCGCCCAGCGGGTAAGTGCGGGTGATGTCGGTGGTGCCGTCCATGTAGGTAGCGCCGCTGTCCACCAGCAAAAAGCCCTTGCGCTGCAAGATGGCGTGATCCTCCGGGGTGGCGTGGTAGTGCATCATGGCTGCGTTGCCGCCATAGGCTGCAATGGTACCAAAGCTTTCCACAAGGAACTTGTCGTCCGCGCTGCGGTACTTGTGCAAGATCTCGTCCACGGTCAGCTCGGTCAGCTGTTCGCCGGAAGCCAGACGGTTCTCCAGCTCGATCTGGAACCGCACCATGGCCACGGCGTCCCGCAGATGGGACTCGCGCAGGTGTGCCAGCTCCACCTCGTTCTTCACGCCCTTCATGGCCAGCAGGGGGTCGGCGGCGTCCTTCACGGTCAGGGCGGGGTTATTTTCCAGCACCTGATACACGGCGTAGTTCACGGTAGCGCTCTCGGCCAGCACAGTCTGCGGCTCAGTCTCGGCGGCCATCACGTCCAGAATGCTGTCGTAGTCGGCCAGCGTCACGCCGTTGGCTTCCAGCTCTGCCTTTGCCTCCGGGGTGACCCGCGCCTGATTGATGAACAGCACGGCGCGGCTGGGGGTAACATAGCAGTAGGCCATGGCGTAGGGGGTGCACTCGATATCCATGGCGCGCAGGTTCAAAAGCCAAGCCAGATTATCCAGCTTGCCAACCAGCTGGGCGGTGCAGCCCTGCTCCTTCAACTTGCCGCGCAGCTGCTCCAGCTTTTCTGCCGGGGAGAAGCCTGCGTACTCCTTGGGCAGGATCCATGCCGGGGTAGCCGGGCGGGCAGGGCGGCCCTCCACCCACAGCTCGTCCTCCAGGAACAGGGTCTTGATGCTGCTGTGCTTGGGTTCCAGCTCCTTTTTCAGGTTGTTGACCAGCGCACAGTTGGCGGTCAGACCGCACAGACCCAGCGTGCCGCCCTCGGGCAGCACCTTGCCGCAGTATTCCTCGGCGGTGGGCACGCCCGGCTCGCCCATGCGCATCAGCTGGATCTCGGTGCCGGCGATTTCCTTTTCCGCCTGCACAAAGTACCGGCCGTCTGCCCAGACGGCGCTCTCGGTCATGGTGACCACAAAGTTGGAGTTCTCACCGTGGAAGCCGGAAAAGTAGGTCAGGGAGGTGTAGTGGTCGGGCAGATACTCGCTGGAATGCGGGTCGCCCACCGGGATCAGATAGACGTCCACGCCGTTTGCCTTCATAGCGGCACGCAGCGCAGCCAGACGCTCGGGAACTGTGTTCATACTCATAACAAAAGCCCTCTTTCTGTCATTTGCCGGAAAAACGTCCGGCGGCGATGGTTTGCTGCTGCTATTGTATCATTCTGCGGGGAAGAATGCAATGCGGGGGCAAAACTCCCCCCAAAACGCCGTCAATTTGCAAAAAAAGTTACAAATTTTTCTTGAAAAAGGCCGGTTTCCCATTGACAGCCTTGTTATAATAGAGGTGTAGTATTTTTATGGGTCAGCACTCTGCGGCCCTTTGCGCTAACAATTGCGAATATTGCGATAAAAAGAAAGAGGCATTTGGAACATGACTAAAATCGATATCTTCTCCGGCTTCCTTGGCGCCGGCAAAACCACTCTGATCAAAAAACTGATCACCGAAGCCTTTGCAGGCCAGCAGGTGGTGCTGATCGAGAACGAGTTCGGCGAGATCGGCATTGACGGCGGTTTCCTGAAGGAAAGCGGCATCCAGATCAACGAGCTGAACGCAGGCTGCATCTGCTGCTCTCTGGTGGGCGATTTCCGCACCGCTCTGCAGCAGGTGGTGGAGCAGTACCACCCCGACCGCATCGTCATCGAGCCGTCCGGCGTGGGCAAGCTGAGTGATGTGACCCGCGCCGTGGAGGGCGTGGCAGAGCATCTGGACGTGCAGCTGAACAGCTTTGTCACCGTGGCCGATGTGAACAAGGTCAAGATGTATATGAAGAACTTCGGCGAGTTCTACGATGACCAGATCAGCCATGCAAGCTGCATCCTGCTCAGCCGCACCCAGACCGCCAGCGAGGAAAAGATCGCTGCTGCCGTGGCAATGCTGCGCGAAAAGAACCCCACTGCCACCATCGTGACCACCGCATGGGATCACCTGACCGGTGAGCAGATCCTGAAAGCCATGTCCACCAAGGACGACTTCAAGGCCGAGCTGATCGCCATGGCTGCCAAGGCCAACGAGGAGCACGCCCACGAGGACGAGGAAGAAGAGCACGAGCATCACCATCATCACTACGATGAGAACGGTGTGTGCAGCTGCGGTCATCATCATGACCATGACGACGATGACGACGATGAGGATGAGCACGAGCATCATCACCACGACCACGACGAGCATGACCACGATCACGATGACCACTGCTGCTGCGGCCACCACCACGATCATGATGAAGATGATGACGAGCACGAGCATGAGCATCACCATGATCATGACGAGCATGACCACGAGCACGGCGACCACTGCTGCTGCGGTCATCATCATCACGACCACCACGCCGATGAAGTGTTCACCAGCTGGGGCGTGGAGACTGCCCGCAAGTTCACCAAGGCCGAGGTGGAGCACGCCCTCACCGAGCTGGATACCGGCAATTACGGCATGATCCTGCGCAGCAAGGGCATCGTGGACGGCGGCGCAGACGGCTGGCTGGAGTTCGACTATGTGCCCGGCGAGTGGGAAGTGCGCAGCCGCAGCGCAGACGTGGGCGGCAAGCTGGTGGTCATCGGCTCCAAGCTGAACGAGACCGCCATCGCCCAGCTGTTCGGCTGCTGACCCCTTCAGTCAATGCCTGACGGCATTGCCAGCTCCCCCAAGGGGGTGCCTATCATTGATAAAAGGAGCAACCATTTATTATGGCAAAAGAGATCCCGGTCTACCTGTTTGTGGGCTTTCTGGAAAGCGGCAAGACCAAGTTTATTCAGGAGACCTTTGAAGACCCCAATTTTGACTCCGGCGACAAGACCCTGCTGCTGATCTGCGAGGAGGGCGAAGAGGAGTACAACGAGAAGAAGTTCGCCTTTCCCGGCGTGACCGTGAAGGTGCTGGAGGATAAGTCCGAGCTGAACCCCCAGAACCTTGCAAAGCTGGGCAAGGAAGCAGACGCAGGCCGCGTGGTCATCGAGTACAACGGTATGTGGCTGCTGCAGGATTTAGCGGATGCCCTGCCCGAGAACTGGCTGGTGTACCAGTGCATCGCCACTGCCGACGGCACCACCGCCCTGACCTACGCCCGCGACAACTCCATGCGCAGCCTGATGCTGGACAAGATCGCCCGCAGCGAGCTGATCGTGTTCAACCGCGCCGAAGCCGTGAACAACGATGACGCCCGGCAGGAGCTGCACAAGCTGGTGCGGCAGGCCTCCCGCAAGTGCGATATCGCCTACGAGTTCAAGGACGGCAGCGTAGCCTACGATGATATCCCCGACCCGCTGCCCTTTGATATCAACGCCGACCCCATCGACATCCCGGATGACGATTTCGGCATCTGGTACATGGATTGTCAGGACGAGCCCCAGAAGTACACCGGCAAGACGGTGCGTTTTCTGGCGCAGGTCTGCCAGACCAACCGCGCCGGCAAAAACAGCTTTGTGCCCGGCCGCTTTGCCATGACCTGCTGCGTGCAGGACATCCAGTTTGTGGGCTTCCCCTGCAGCTACGATGGCTACAAGGCGCTGGAGCAGCGCGCTTGGGTGCGGGTGACCGCCAAGGTGGGGTACAAGTTCCACAACATCTACCGGGGCAAGGGCCCGGTGCTGACCGCCGTGTCGGTGGAGCCCGCCGAAAAGCCCCTGGAAGAGGTCGTAACGTTCTCTTAACGTTTCTTTATAACAAGGAGGTTCTGGTATGAAAACTCTGTTCCGTATTCTTGGCACGGCTGCTGCCGTGGCCGTCACCGGCGCTGCCATCGTGGTGCTGGACAAGATCCTGAACCAGAAAGACCCGCTCCATGTGGAGGAGGTCGAGTTCCCGGAGGAAGCCGAAAAGGACGCCGAGGAGGCCGAAAAGACCGCCGAAGCCTACGCGGAAGCCGAAGCCAAGGAAGAAGCAAAGGCTGCCGATGCTGCCGCCGAGGAAGCCGCACCGGAAGCACCCGCCCCTGCTGAGAACGCACCCCAGACCCAGCCGGAGACCGCTGCCCAGCGCCCCGCCTACGACCCCGAAGCCCCGAACGCCAACCCCGTGGAGGCCGGCCCCGCCGTTGCCCCCAAGGACGAGAGCGGAAAGTTCGATGCCACCAAGATCGCCGATGCCAACGATTTCGGCGACTGGGAGGAACAGGGCTGCAAGGGCTGAAACCCAGAAACCCAAAAAAGGGCTGGTGCACTTTCTGGCAGCAGCCTTTTTTCAGGAAGTATCTCCGGGAATGTCACATGGTAAACTGGATGGCGCAGAAGGCAGCGTAGATGCACAGCAGGATAATGCCCTGTGCACGGGACAGCTTGCCGCGCTTCAGTGCGGGAAGGGTCATGATCATCATGACAGCCAGCATGACCGGGATCTCCAGCACAAGGCTGGAATTGATGCCGAACAAAGTAGAGCTCTGCGGCACGGTGAAGGGGGCCAGCGTGACGGACACGCCGCTGACCAGCACCAGATTGAACACGTTTGCACCCACGATGTTGCCAAGGGACAGATCGCTGCAGCCCTTGACCAGCGAGGTGATGGCGGTGACCAGCTCCGGCAGAGAGGTGCCCAGCGCCACAAAGGTCAGCGCGATGACCGACTCCGGCACGCCCAGTGCCTGTGCGATGAGGGTGCCGTTATCCACCAGCAGGTTTGCGCCCAGTGCGATCAGCACAGCGCCCAACACCAGCAGCACCAGCGTTTTGGTAAGGGACATCTCTTCCCCGGCATTTTCGGCCTCGGCCTCCGCTTCGGCGGCGGCAGGGGCTTTTTTCATCTGCAATACGTTTGCCACCATGTAGGCCACAAACATGGCCAGCATCACAAAGCCCAGCGGGCGGGTGAACTCGCCCATGGCGTAGGCAGCCACGCAGTAGATGGCGGCTGCGGCAAAGAAGAAGGCTACCGGCACCCGCAGAGTCTTGGGGTCTACCTTGCCCGGACGGACGGCGATGGTGATGGCGGCGATCAGGGCAGAGTTGCAGATGACCGATCCGATGGCGTTGCCGTAGGCGATCTCACCATGGCCGGAGACAGCGGACATGGTGGATACCATGACCTCCGGCAAGGTGGTGCCGATGGACACCACCGTTGCACCGATGAGCAGCTCCGGCAGGTGGAACCGCCGTGCCAGTGCCGAAGCACCGTCCACGAACCAGTCGCCGCCCTTGATCAGGAACAGCAGACCGACGATAAATAACAATACAGGAACCAGCATAATTTTTCTCCTCTGAATTTTCGCGGGGCATGAACCTGCAGAACCGGGAACGGATCGCTCCATCCCCGGTTCTGCACAAGATCGGTCAGTTGGCGTTATTTCTGCATGATGTGGATGGCAAAGCCGCCGTACTCGCCGTCAAGATATACGTTCTTGATACGGCCGTCCTCAAAATAGGCAGCAGTCTCCATGCGGAAGCTAAAGCCATTTTCCTCCAGCTCCTCCATCGCAGCCTTCAGGTCGGGGGTGCGCATTGCGATGTGGCCGTTCTTGCCCAGAAAGGGGCTCTTCATGCACTCGAAATAGTTGCCGGCAAACTCGGACTTCTGTCCGTGGCGGGGCTCTAAGTTGAACAGCTTGCACAGCAGCAGCGCCAGCTGCTCGGCCTCGCCTGCGTTGTCGGTGTTGATGCCGACGTGCTCCAGCTCAAACGTGTTTTTCATTTGGTGTTTCTCCTGTTACTTCATGGGGAAGATCAGCACAGCGCCCACCGTCAGCGCCAGCAGACGGATGAAATACTGCGGAATGGTGAACTTCCAGAACTCGGTGATCTTGTAGTCACCGGCGCCCATGATCATGGCGGGCATACCGTCAATGGGCAGGAAGTGTCCGCACCAGCCGGAGACCACGATAGCGGCAGCGGCTGCGGTGGGGTCCAGACCCAGATTGACGCAGGTGGCAATGGCCATGGGAGCAAAGACGTACACGGTGCCGATGGTGGAACCGGTCAGGGTTGCCAGCAGGCTGGTCAGGATGCAGAAAGCGAAGATCAGCACGAAGGGGTTGACGTTGGTGCCCAGCATCTTGGCAACGGTCTCGCCCACCAGACTGGTCAGGCCGGTGTTGCCCAGAGCATCGGCAATGCCGATGACGCCTGCGGACATCAGGATGATGGGTGCGCTGATGGAGTTGCGGATCTCGTTGAAGTCCATAACGCCGGAGATCAGGATGACGCCCACGGCCAGACCGGTGATGGCGTAGCCTGCGTCACCGATCTTGCTCTGCAGGATCATGCCCACAACGGCGAGCACAAAGCTGAAGTAGGTGATGAGCTCCTGATTCTTGGTCAGGGCAACCTTCTGCTCACCGGCGTGGAGAGCCTCTTCCTTGGCCTCGGCAATGGGGTGGTCAGGCATGATCTTGTAAGCCAGGATGCACCACACCAGGAAGCCGATGGACAGGCACAGGTTGACCAGAGAGAACTTGACCAGATTGACATTTGCCGCAACGCCTGCGCTTTGCAGAACGGCGATGACGATGCCGTACTGCAGAGCGGTGTTGAAGGGCAGCAGGGGATGGTTTGCTGCAAAGCCCGCAGGCATCAGCACCTTGGACGGGGGCAGCTGCTTGGAGTAGGGCAGAGTGGACAGCAGGCCGATGACCAGCACATAGTAGGCGGTGGAACCGGTGCCGAACAGGCTGCAGCCCAGCATAACAATGAGGATCAGCAGGACGTATGCCTTAAAGCCGCCCTTGCTGGCCATGTTGAACATGGTCTGCTTGAACTTGACGATGAAGCTGGTCTTCTGCAAGGCCGCGATGATGGCCATGAAGGATGCCAGCATGACGATGGTGGGGTTTGCGAAGCCGCCGAAGGCGGTCTTGATGTCGGTAACGCCGAACACCACCAGCAGCAGCAGCGCCAGCAGCGGGGGTGCGCCGAAGGGCAGTTTATCCACCATGATCAGGATGATCATGAGGACAGTCACTGCCAGAGCAATGATCATGGGAAGTGTCATAGAACGTGTCCTCCTTTTTTGTGTCCGCAGTCCCTGTTGCGCAAGAGCCCGACCCTTTGCACAATTCCGATGCGGCTTTCTTGATTAAAAGTATATAGTTTTCCGCTGCGCGTCACAATCATTTTTCGGCTTGTTGCGTTCTTTTTTGAAACATATTCAGAATTTGTTCAATTTTCTTGTCGCAATATGTTACTTCTTGAAACACATTGCGGTTAGTTTTGGCTGATTTGTCGCTTTTTGAAACGGACAGCAGAAAGATCCCCTCTGCGCGGCTGCTTCTGTTAAAAAAAGAGGTCCAGAAAAGTCCGCAGACCTTCCTGAACCTCAAAAAATATTCTTTTTGCTAAGGATGTGCAGCTTAGACCATTACTTTCCGGCAAGGTCTTTGGTATATAGGGCGCGGGTGGCGTTGAGCACGGCAATGACCATCACGCCCACGTCCGCAAAGATGGCTGCCCACATTCCGGCAATGCCCAGTGCACCCAGCAGCAGGCACAGCGCCTTGATGCCCAGCGCGAACACGATGTTCTGGTGCACGATGCGCAGGGTGCGGCGGGCAATGCGCATGGCAAGCGCGATCTTGGCGGGGTCGTCATCCATCAGCACCACGTCTGCGGCTTCGATGGCGGCGTCCGAACCCAGCGCACCCATGGCGATGCCCACGTCTGCGCGGGACAGCACCGGTGCATCGTTGATGCCGTCCCCCACAAAGGCAAGGTTTTCTTTAGGCTGCTTTGCGGCAAGCAGCTTTTCGATCTGGTCTACCTTGTCGCCGGGCAAAAGACCGGCGTGGTACTCGTCCAGACCCAGCTGCTGCGCTACCGCCTGTGCCACCGGCTGTGCATCGCCGGTCAGCATGACCGTCTTGCGCACGCCGGAAGCCTTCAAAGCGCGGATGGCATCGGCGCTGTGGGGCTTTACCACGTCCGCAATCAGCAGATAGCCCGCATAGCTGCCCTCTACGGCAACGTGCACGATGGTGCCCACGCCCTCTACGGCGGGCACGGTGATGCCCAGCTTTTCCATCAGGCGGGCGTTACCGGCGGCAACGGCCCTGCCGTCTACCTTCGCGGTCACGCCATGGCCGCCAAGCTCCTGCACGTTCGTGACCCGGGCGGCGTCGATGGGCTTGCCGTAGGCGGCTTTGATGCTCAGGGAGATGGGGTGCTTGGACCAGCTTTCCGCCAGCGCGGCGGCTTCCACCAGTGCAGCGTCAGTCACGCCCTCGGCGGGGTGGATGCCAGTGACCTTAAAGGTACCCTGCGTCAGGGTGCCGGTCTTATCGAACACCACAACGCCGGTGCTTGCCAGCTCTTCCAGATAGGTAGAGCCCTTGATGAGGATGCCGCAGGAGGAAGCGCCGCCGATGCCGCCGAAGAAGCTCAGCGGGATGGAGATGACCAGCGCACAGGGGCAGCTGATGACAAGGAAGGTCAAAGCGCGGTAGACCCAATCGCCAAAGCGGGCGGGCTGTCCCATAAGCAGCAGCACCACCGGCGGCAGGAAAGCCAGCGCCAGTGCGCCGTAGCAGACGGCGGGGGTGTACACCCGGGCAAAGCGGGTGATAAAGTTTTCCGCCCGGGCCTTTTTCATGCTGGAATTTTCCACAAGGTCGAGAATTTTAGAGACGGTGGACTCGCCAAATTCCTTGGTAGTGCGCACCTTCAACAGGCCGGTCATGTTCACGCAGCCGCTGATGACCTCGTCCCCGGCGTTCACGTCCCGGGGCAGGCTTTCGCCGGTCAGGGCGGCAGTGTTCAGGGCGGAACTGCCCTCCACGATGACGCCGTCAATGGGCACCCGCTCGCCGGGCTGCACCACGATGACCGTGCCCACCTCGACCTCATCCGGGTCTACCTGCTCCAGCTTGCCGTCCTCGCCCTCGATGTTGGCGTAGTCCGGGCGGATATCCATCAGGCTGGCAATGCTCTGGCGGCTCTTGCCCACAGCGACGCTCTGGAACAGCTCACCGATCTGGTAGAAGATGATAACGGCGCAGCCCTCCACATAATCGCCCAGCGCAAACGCGCCCACGGTGGCGACCGCCATCAGGAAGCACTCGTCAAAGGGCTGGCGGTTCTTGATGCCCTTCAGCGCCTTGCGCAGCACGTCCCAGCCTACCACAAGGTAGGGGATGCAGTAGAGCGCCAGCTCCACCGGCATGGGCAGGGCGGGCAAAAGCTTGAGCACGATCACCAACGCCACGGCGATCAGGATCCGCTCAAGGGTCTTTTTTTGTTTCTTGTTCATAAGCAACGCTCCTCGTTTTGGGGTGCATCGGGTGAAAAACAGGTGATTTTCCACAAGTTTTTCGGCAAAAAAATGGGTATTCCACAGTTTTAACCGCGTTTTCCACACAGTTTTCCGCTAAAAAAGCGCTTTTCCACGCTTCTTTTTCTCTTTTTCCGCAAAGTCTGTTGAAAACCCGGTGGAAATTGTTGAAAAGTGGCGGATTTTTCCACAGAAAAAGTTGTTACACAACGTAATCACACACAAAGTAAAAAGCATCTGCTGCATTCGTTTTGGGGTTCCAGAAAAATCTACGAATTCTTGCTGCAGATGCTTTTTTCTTTAGCGTCCTCGCCCTCTCAGTCATCGCTTCGCGATGCCAGCTCCCCCAAAGTGGGAGCCCTTGG
>UMJM01039439.1_pt1 | contig 10168 bp, 11 predicted proteins | sample 1966031 | NCBI WGS metagenome assembly UMJM01 (sample SAMEA4836150, study PRJEB28245) | human gut metagenome | biome: gut microbiome; material: fecal sample | place: Denmark | collected 2008
GTTGGAGCCGGTCACATAGATGTCCACGTTCATGTCCTCCAGCAGGGTGTTGACTGCCTTTTCCCAGCCGGTGACTTCCTGCACTTCGTCAAGTAGAAGATAGTACTTCCCTTGACCACTCATCTGTGACTTTATTTCATCGAACATTTCCTGCGCGGTCATGGAGCGGTTGAGAGTTTCAGCGGTGTAGCGTACGGAAATTATGTTGCTTTCAGAAACTCCGCTTTCCATCAGATCGTTCTTAAGCATTTCAAGGATCGTGGATTTACCGCAGCGTCTTATTCCTGCAAGTATTTTGACCAGCGGTATGTCGCGGTATTTTCTGAGAGTTTTAAGATATATGGGTCGGATTATCATGTTATCGCCTCCTATACTTATTATAACCAAAAAGGGCTGAGAAATCAAGAGTTTTTTCTCTAAATTAGCAAAAACTATTCAAAAAGTGATAGTTATATAGGGGCTGGCAGAAAATGCAATTGACAGAAATGCCGATGCTTTATGCCTTTTAACTCTAAATTGCCAATATTCCGTTGGCAGCTTCCAAAGATGTTTTGTGGTTTACACAGATTTTGGGGGAGAGCCATTCTGGCTGACAGACCTCATCTGGCAGCTTGATTCAGTGCGCCCTGGCGAGCCTGATAGGTAATTCACACGAATTTCACAGCATGTCACCCTTTTTATGGCAATGGGCATTAATTGCGCGGTATTGCCTTAATTCCTTTTCGAGTTCTTTTCTGGTGTTTATCTTACTAATCAGTTCTTCGGCTTCGTCCTGCGGAACATAGATTTCCTTTCTTTTGCCGTCAATGCTGACACGGTGATAATAATAGACTTTTCCCTTGATTTTCTTTGTGGATACAGTTCCGGACTGAAGAGAATCTATCTGTCTTTTCAGTTCGTCTATACGTTCCTGGATTTCGTTTTGAACCACTGCTATTCACCTCCAGGTATCATTATACCTTTGTTATACCCTGTTATGCCTATTCCGTCAAGCGCAAATGGGTATAACGCAGTAATTTTTCTATATTATGTTTTGCTGGGTTTCATAGCATTCAAAAAATTCGCAAGAGCCATTTGTTCCTTGTCATTTAACCGCGTCAAAGCACTCATCAGATAAGGATTGATCTCGCTATCATCTTCACGGAAGAATTCCTCCAGGGTGACGCCGAGTGCGTCGCAGAAGTACGACAGCGTTTCAACAGTAGGATTACGCAGTCCAAGCTCTATTTCACGCAGGTGGCTCTGAGAAATTCCCGCCATATTCGCAAGCTTGTTCGTGGTAAGCCCCTTTTGTTCTCTCAGATATATTATTCTGGACGCAACATTCATGCCATTCACCTCTCCTTGTAGTATAATTATAAAGTATATAGTGATAATTTATTACTTTTATATAGTTGACAAGTTACATTTATTGTGATATAATTTTAACTGCATAGAGATAAATATCGAAATTTGCAAATGGTGAGGATGGAAAACATGAAGAAAAAGAAAGAACTTTTGATAACTTTAGCAGGAGCGGCTGTATTAGGTGGGATTATCGGAGCAATGTCCGGATGCAGCAATTCATATCGGGTAAGAACAGATCCCGAAATCATAGGGAGTTTTTATGAAATGGGCGGAAACGGCAGCTGCCTTGCATGCTTAGGCTGCGTCAGCAAATCGTCTGCGGCTGACTGCTGCGGAAATGTTAAGTACTCGTACAACGGTTTTACAGATTGCTTCGGACTGACGGTAGATGACGACACAACGGCAGATGATATTTATATGTCATACTACATATGCAACGGAATGTACTGCGTTAATATGCCGGTTGAATCGGGTGACAGCGTAGTTCCCGTGTACGGCTGCTACACAGCTCACTGATATGCTTCCGATAATTCATATCGTACTGCCGATGTATGCAGTCTGCTGCGCTCTTGGTGTTATCGCAGCAGCTATATTGCTGATAAGCCGTGTCAAGAAAAATGGAGTACCCCCGATTCATGCCATACAGGTTTGTATTTTTGCTGCTATCGGAACGGTTATTGGGAGTAAGCTGTTGTTTTTGCTGACTCAGCTTGATACGATAATCCCTGAGTTTTCTTTTGGACTGCTGATAGGACGTTTCATAAACAGCGGATTTGTATTTTACGGCGGATTGTTTGGTGCACTTGCGGGTGTAAAGATCTATTCCGCTGTAAGAAAATATGACGGTCCGGTGCTGTTTAATATGCTTGTCCCGTGTTTCCTGATGTTCCACGCATTTGGAAGAGTAGGTTGCTTTATGTCCGGTTGCTGCTATGGCGTTGAGTGTCCGTTTGGATTTGAAATGCTCACAAGTCCCGGTGTAACACGTTTTACGGTTCAGCTTGCAGAGAGTGTCTGCGATATCCTTATCCTCGTTGCAATATTAATTATTGAGAAGAAAAAGGGAACGCAGACCGATCTTTTGCGTATTTACATGGTGTTGTATGCTGTGTGCCGGTTCCTGCTGGAATTTTTGCGTGGAGATGAGATACGTGGGCATTTCCTATGCTTTTCTACATCGCAGTGGATAGCGCTAGGAGTAATTGTTTTCTATCTTGTAAGAGCTATAATGCACCCCACAAGAACGAAACAAGAGGTGAGCGATCAATGATAGAATATGTCATGCGGATAATCCAGAATGTCTTTAACAATGTAAATACGGCGGCTGAAACCCCGCTTGGCGAAACTGTTGTTTCCATCATCGTCATAATTGTAGTAGGCATTATAGTCTGCATACCCGTGATGTCAGATGCCCCGAGTTTTTTGCATCAAGACTTGCTGTCAGACGTTCAGAAAGCAATGAGTATGTTGCAAACTACTTTTATCATGCTGCGACAAACCAGCTTTCCTGCAATATTTCCAATGAGATTCCCGATGCTGATGCGTCGGATCTGATGTTCAAACTGCTGGCAAATTTCATAAACAGAAGCAGTGACACACTGAAGTGAGGTGTTGCAGATGGACGATTACGAATTAGAATCTTTCTTTGACAATGAGCCTCTTCGTGACGTTGAGGATCAGTTTGATGAGATTGATGATAATATTCCGGATTTGAAATATGATGATGACCCGTTGGATAATGAGCCTGAACTAGATGTTGAAAAGTTCAATATGCCTCAGCAGACCAATGAAACACTCAAAGACTGCAAGATAGATGAACCTGTCAGCGATATCGACGAGTGTGATGAAGACCAATCTGATTCCGAGAGAGATCAGCCTTTGCTTTCGGCACTTGTACCCAGGCACAGGGATAAATCTCAAATCAAACATAAACCTTTGGGTGTGGATTTGTGTCCAGAATTTTCAGGATCCCGAAACGATCCACCCAGTCAGCCTGTCAAGCTCAAGCCCGGCAACGCATATGAGCTTGCGCAGGAACTGATGAGAAGGGTAAATTTCATAATCGTTTGCAGTGCCATATACATGTTTAACGGCATTGTATACGAGCTTCTCGACAATGAGACCCTTGACCGGCTCATTCTCAAGGAACTGAGGGAGCCTATCGCTGAAATAGGCAGGCCCGAGATAATCAGCGCAATCAGGGCGTTCGTCAAGAAAGAGCCCAAACTTGTTATCGACGACCCGACCATCGACCCGAATTACATTGTGTTCAGAAATGGACGCCTTGACCTTCGCACGATGAAGTTTTCTGATAACGATCCGCTTGTATTTCAGACTTCGTATCTGAATTTCAACTATGACAGATACAATACACACTGCCCCAACTTCGAGAAGTACCTCGAAAGCGTTTCAGGAGGAGACCCGGACATCAAGGAACTTATGCTCCAGACGCATGGGTACATCGCAAGCTGCTCCATGGACGCCAAGTCCTTTTTCCTGTTCATCGGCGAAGGGGACACCGGCAAATCACTGACGATCGGGTTGGATACTATGTTTTTCCCGAACGACTTTGTATCGACCATAGAGCTGCAGGCGCTCGGCGACAAATTTTCAACCGGAAATCTCGCAAATGTGCGCCTTAATGTGGGCGGCGACCTGCCTAACAAGCCGCTCACCCCTGACGTTGTGAAACACGTCAAGGGAATTACAGGAAACGATATGATGACGGCAGAGAAGAAATTCGTACAGCCGTTCAGCTTCAAACCTACCTGCAAGCTCGTGTTTGCAACGAATCACCCGCTTGTTTTACAGCAGCGTGACGACCAGTTCTGCGAGCGGCTTGTGGTGATACCATTTGACAACAAGATACCTAAGGACAGGCAGGACCATGACCTGCTTAACAAGCTCAGGGACGAGCTTCCTGCAATCTTCAACATGATTCTTGAGGCGTTTCTCAGGCTTCGTAAAAATAATTTTGAGTTTAAGAAAGTCGTTAATCTCAGTAACTATGTTGCAATACCATTATCTGAGTCCGGCTCCGTTTCTCATCTTGAGGAGGCAGTGGACGACTTCGTAAGTATACATTATGAGATAACCGGTGACAGCGGTGATTTCGTAAGCATTAAGCAGTTGTATGCAGAATTCAATGCATACTATCTTCAGCACTATAATTTGAACACAAATCAGGACAAGTTTTCAAAGGCGTTCAGACAGCTTTTTGACAAGTCCGAAACGAACGGATATCCCAGGAAATATCAGTCCAATGCACATGGACGAGGATATCAGGGAATCAGGCGCAAGGACTGATATTCCCCTATATTCATTATTCCATAGGAGATACCAATCCGTTGTAAGATTGATATATTAATATTTGTAAGTATGCGTTAAGGGTGGATGGACCGGAACACACCAGGTGCTCTATCCATCTTCCTGCATGCTGGCATAGAACACACTTTCAGAAAACAATCCCAATTCACAATATTTTTAGGAGGAAAACAATATGACTTACACTGACTTTACCACTTACTATTCAAGCAACTCTATTAGGAATTACCCTTACGAAAGAATACCTTACAATGGTAAAACTCTTTCGGAAGAAGTACTCACCGGTATTGGTTTCAATTACGATTCGGCCACCGCTAAGAAAGTCCTTGCCGACATAGAAAGCGGCAGAGAGGGAGACCTGATAGTTCTGGATCCGTTTAAGGGAAGAATTGACCTTTATCTGGCGAGGAAGTTCATAACTGATACCCAAAACAATTGTGATCTGTACTATGCAGAGTACATTGCCAGGGACGGATTACGCTATATCGCATATAATACGCACTATTTTGCTAAATATGTGGACTGGCTCGGCTATCAATACGATGATGAAGAGTCTCTCCGTGATGAGTTTGACGCAGTGGCATTCTTCGGATTAGGAAATAAAGAGGACTATGGCATCGTCATACATGTACAAATATGATGAAATCACACTTATGAGAATTACAATATAGATCAATGCGCGAGCATTGTAAGTATGAAGAACCGGAGCGTTTTTAATGCTCCGGTTCATTACCTTATGCATTCCGCATAAGACGACCTGCCCCTCGCCACAAGGCGCCAGTGGAGCAGTTTTACCTCTCTGGAGAGATTCGCTGAGTAATACTCGCTCATGGACTCCAGAAGTCCCTCCATTATAATGCTTTCCGGCTCACTGCCGAAATGCTCCAACACCGAAACAAGCTGCACTCCATTTGTTTTCAGGGTACGCTTGTAAAATGCGCTGTCGTACCTGCTGCGTGCAAACCTGTCGAGCTTATGCACGATGACCGCTTCAAAATCTCCGGAAGCAGAATCTGCTATCATTCTCTGAAAATCCTCACGTCGGTCGTTGGTTCCGGTCTTTGCCCGGTCTATATACTCTGCTACTATTTCATAGCCGTTATCCTGGGCAAATTTATATATCGCCCGGAGCTGAGCGTCAATACTCTCGTCACGCTGATTGTCGCTTGAAAACCTGGCGTATGCCGCCGCTCGTATCATACCGCTTCCTCCTCACGGATCTCCTTGTTCATTATATCTTCGAGAATGGAAGCTATAAATTTTTCCGGCGAAATGTCAGATGCATCTGCCGACTCAATATAGGTCACTTCTTCTGGTGAATTATTGCTGTTGTTTCTCGGGAACGAGATAACTGAAATCATTCTGGGTTGTTTCATATGGTAATACCTCCTGTCAGTTGCCGTCTCATATAAGTGAACACCTCCTGCCCGTGTCGGTGCACAGGGGAATAATATATAAACATGGAAACAGGTGATACAGCGTGCCTGTCACGCCGTACTCCGCTGCCGATTAAATTTGTGTGTCCACATTGACAACTTGGTCTGACCGGATACCAAAGAAAGGGCAGATGGAAAACGCCCTTGCCTGTAAGCACACCGGCGGTCAGCCTCCGCTTGGATATCGTGTAACTCCGGATCTCAGGTATGAGATAAACGAGGACGAAGCCAGAACGATACGGCTGATTTTCGATTCGGTTATAAACGGAATGAGCTATGCGGATATTTCCAGAGAGCTTAACCGTCGTGGATTCCGCACACGACGTGGCAGGGAGTTCGGGAAGAATTCCCTGTATGAGATATTGCGGAACGAAAAATACGCCGGAGTGTACACGTTCCGCAGGAGCACTCCGGCAGGCGCAGACGGAAGAAGAAACAATCACGGCAGCAGAAACGATATGATACGGACGGAGGGTGGAATTCCGCAGATAGTAAGTAGGGAGGAGTTTGAAGCGGTACAAAAAATCATGGATTCACGCAAGCGGGAGCCATCTCCGAAGTGCTCAGCAAAGGAGGAATACCTACTGAGCGGCAAGGTATTCTGTGGAGTATGCGGAAAGACGTTCTGCGGTAATCGTCAGTGGAGTGGCAGAAGCAAGCGGCTTTATGTTACATACCGCTGTAATTCCCGTTCAGAAAGCGGACTTCGTGCATGTGGGAACAAGGCGATAAATCGGGATTATCTTGAGAAGTACGTGTTCCGGCTGCTTGCCGATGTTCTGTTTGATGAAAAGCGAATCCCGAGCGTGATAGATGAATACAACAAGACCGTGCAGGATAATGACGATGATTTCTCCAAAGAAATAAAAGACCTTGACCGTTCGATAAAAAAGCTGAGAAAGGAGATAGATAACCTCGTTGCGGTAATTGCAGATACTGGCTCGGCAATGCTTGCGGAGGCGCTTTCGGATAAAGAACGTGAGCGTTCCGCATTAAAAACCGCGCGTCGTGATATAGAGCAGCGCAGAGTAACGGTAGATGTGAACCGTTCTGAGGTTGTGGAGGCATTCCATAAGGGCAGGGAGCTTCTGCTTTCCGGAGAGATTCCGCACCTTAAGCAGCTTATCACGCTATACGTCAGGAGGATCGAGGTGTACCCGGATTATGTGGCTGTATTTCTGACATATCTGCCTGTACTCAAGGCGAGTGCGGACGAGCAGTCGCTTTCCGCGCTTAACGACGCTTACGATGGTGCGCTTGACGTGGAGAACAGGATATCACGGGAGGCGCTGAACAGGAAGGAGTTTTGATAGTAATTTACCCGGTGCTTGGTATGGCACCGGGTAAATTTTGTCATGACATAAGTCATTTGTTTGTTAATTGAGGCTGAACATCAAACCGTGTAATCATCAATAATCTCCATGGAAATTATAAGAAAGAAACATAGACTTATGTTTTGTTCTGTTATTCTTTCTGCGGTTTACTCTCAGATTTCGCATTTTCTGCGTCCAGAAGGATCTTGAGTTCGTCCTTTATAGCAATCCTTTGTGTGAACAGACAGGTATAAGCTTTGCCAATCGCTCCATAGAACAAATGACACTGAGGACACTGATTTTTGTACTTGCCGAAAGATAGAATATGCGAATTTGCAATATCCGTGTATGGGTCGATATAATAAATATGTCTAATACCAAGCTGATATGCCTTTTTCGAACACAGCACACAGGAGCTTGCAGAGGTGAACAGGTTACCACCCTTAATACCATCTCCACCATATTTGGCAATCTGGAGAAAAGCATTTTCTTCTGCGTGCAGAGAACGGGTATGTACCTGGTTCTTTTCACCGGTTATCTTTTCGTATTCGTCTTTAAAGCAATACGATAATAACCTGCCCTTGAACGAATCAGGCGAACTGCTTTTTTTGAATAATGCGCCGTAATCTCTGCACAGCCTTTCGCTGAAATCAGGATTTTCGATTTCGTATGTGCTGAACGAATCTGGATCTTTGTTATTAAGATAGTTGTCGATCGATCTGAGGTTACAGGGAACTTGACCCTCTGCAACGCTGTTCCAGCCGACCGCTTTTACGCTATAATACTCATCAGTTATCACGGCGCCCACTTGCCTTGAAAGACAGCCGGAATTGAGTTTCGCATTATATGCGATTTGCATACACCTTTCAACGCTCGTGGGTGTAACCAGTCCGGGGTGCTTAATTAGGGTGATATATTTTACGATAAGCTCGCTGATAAAGTACTTCTCCTTAGTGTCCTCGCGCGGGTTGTACAAATAAATATCTGCTAACTGGGCACAGGCGCCGATATTCTGATTAGTGAACTGCTTTTCTCCTTTGAGCTTTTTAGGATACTCAGCCTTATCCATTGCGTCAACTTCTTTGTGGTCCATATCGTTCCCTAGACGCCGGATACGTTCTTCATTATCGGTACTTACAGATACAAGATAGAAGGAAGCGTATCTGTCCTGAAAATAAGTTGCTTCATATGGATTCCTGATTGCATCAAGGCAGATGAGAGTATTTCGGTTCAGTTTTTTATATGCCTTGATAAAGCTGTTCGCTCTTTTCGCCAGTGCGTACATATGTTCGCCACTGAATGTTGAGCCATTTTCTACTGAGCCGTGATGACGGATACGGTTGCCTATCTCCTGTAAAAAATAGGTGTACGCATTTGCAATTTCTTTTTTCTGCTCATCATTCTCTAGTATAGTATGTTCATAAGGGTGCTTTTTTAAGACCTTATTGAGCTGATTTTTTATGGCTCCCAAATAAATAAGAAGCTTACACTTTTGCTGTGCTATATGGATATCTCTATTTTCCACCTCAGACTCATGTTGCGATCTTTGCAGCTTACCGCCATCTGATAATTCGTTCACTTCGTTATGGGCGAGTTTATAAATCGACTTAAACGTGAGATTGTCGGGATTCGAATCATCAATTCCAAGAGCATTTGCATCATCTTTGGTAAGTACTAATTTACTAAGCTCTGAAACGACAGCATTGCTCAGGGATTGATCCTCTGAGAAAACGTCTTTGATGATAGTCTCGAATTTAGTATACTCAACGGCTACTAAGTACGAAATAATCACATTCGTCATGCTTATCACCTTGAACGGCTCCCAGTGCCTCTCAGCATATTTGAAGATGATCTGGTACTTTCTCTGCTCATTATTTTCGAAATCTGTGCTTTTGGGATTATGCAGATTCAAGTCGTCAAAACTCTCAGTGGATAAGATGTTTGAAACAGTTGTACATCCTGAGCCTGTTCTGCCGGTCAGCCCAATGATAATGAACTCCTCCCTCTCCTCGTATATTGTATCTATTGGGGATTTTGGAGTGGATTTCTCGGTAACTTCCAGAGTATCAGCAGTCTGAGAGCTTGTGAAAGACTCGGAAATCGTGGCATCTTCTGGGAACTCAGTATCCTTCGACTTTTGCGTTTCGATTTTTTTATTATTTTGCATTTTGACACCTCCAAAGAATACTTTTTCATTTATTATTAATGTCATTATACCACAGCATTGATAAAAAGTCAATATTTATTTCTTTTTTTACAAAAATTTTCAAAAGGGAAGATTACCAGTTTATATCAAACTATTTGACATCCACATCTTTCGCCATAAAATGTACAGTTCGTGAAACTGGTTGAGAATTACCACCTATATTGTCATAGTGCGCATAGATATCTCATGATTTCAGAAATCGTTTCAGCTCATTGCATAAGTTTTCTCATGCTTCTGCCATAATACTACAAATATTGTTTACTCTTGGTTTATTTGTTTGTTATTTCATTTATGTCAAGCCATATAAATAAAACACCCTTCGGAAACGAAGGGTGTTATCTGTTCCCATAATATGGGTTATGGGTAACCATGGTGGAGCAATCCACGCGGCAGACAAACCCTCCTGCCGCACCGTTTTTAGTAACTTCGTCCACCATATCAAAAGGAATCTCAGTTTTATCCTCCGAAAACCAGCCGGAAATAACGAGCTTGTCATCGTAGAGCCAGATCTTGTCCACGAAGTAGTTCAGAACAGATTCACG